>ERZ773235.3583-NODE-3583-length-10714-cov-2.623323_pt1 | contig 10714 bp, 4 predicted proteins | sample MGYA00580522_ERZ773235 | MGnify/ENA primary metagenome ERZ773235 (study PRJEB29015, sample SAMEA2737797) | human gut metagenome | biome: human gut; feature: human-associated habitat; material: faeces | place: China | collected 2012 ...
GGCACCGCCGCGGAACTGGCATGGTTTGCCGATGCGGTCAACAAGGGCGACACGACCATCAGCGGCAAACTCACCGCCAATATCAACCTCAACGGCAAGACCTGGACGGCTATCGGCACCAGCAGCAATAAGTTCGCCGGCACCCTGGACGGCGATAGTCACACCGTTAGTGGTTTGGCAGGAACTGGCGGATTAGTCTATTATTTGAGCGCCAATGGAACTGTCAAGAGTTTGTGTGTGGATTGCGCCATTGACGGTACAAGTAATGTCGGAGGTATTGCGGATAAGAGTGAAGGCCGGATTGAAAACTGCCTCGTCAGTGGTTACATCAAAGGCGGCAATGACACGATCTTTGGTGTTGGCGGTATTGTTGGTCATGGTGTGGCAGGCAATGTCATTAGTGGCTGCGTGAGCACAGCGGATATTCTGTTCAAGTACTCCCGGTATGCGGTGCAAAATGGCGCGGGAGGTATCGTGGGTTATACTTACGGTACCGTAGAGAACTGCTATTTTGCGGGGAACGTCCACACTAACGCAAAGAGTGTTAGCGCTGGCGGATTTGGCGGACTTGTCGGCTCTGCGCGCAGTAATGCTGTTATGAAAGACTGCTACACTGTAGGTGCTGTCACCGGTCCGGAAAGCAGCTTCGGTGCGGTGGTAGGCAAGGTGAACTCCGGCGCCACCATCACCAACTGCGCTTATCTGGACACCGTCGCACCACAGGCCGCGGCGGATGGCACCACCAGCGGCATGACCGCCCATACCGCGGACTATATGCGCTCCGCGGAGTTCGCCGTGGACATGGGCATGAATCAGGATGACGGTACCCTCAACGGCGGTTTCCCCGTTCTGCCCTGGCAGGGCGGCACCGTTCTCTCCGCCGATGACCTCAAGGCCGCTGCTGCCGCCGCCAACGCCCTGCAGCTTCGCGGCATGAGCGCCGCCGACGCCGCCAAGAAAGCCAAGGCCGACTGGTACGCCGAGAATGTGCTGGGACTCTATGACCTTATGGACTATAACGATAAGGCCGACCTCTGTGAGGAATACGGCATCGAAGAGCCCGGCGAAGCGGTCACGGACCTGCACGACTACTTCCTGACCGCCCTGCAAAAGCACTTCTATAAGGAACTGGGGCTCGATGCCGAGAATGCAGACCTTCTGAAGGCCGATGCCACCGGCGTCTATCAGCTCCGCGGCCTTACCCCGGTGAGCAGCGACCCGGAAGAGGAAGAGGAGATCGCGCAGACCTATACCGGCTTCCTGACCCTGCCCGCGAGCGTCACCGCTTCCGTGGAGGGCGAGGAAAAGACTGTTTCCCTCACATGGACGGCGGATAACGTTCTGGTGAACACCGCCACCGGCGCGCTCACCGCGCCTGCGGCGGATAAGGTCACGGTGACCCTCACCGCCACTCTCCAAAGCGGCGCTGCCACGAGGACCAAGACCTTCACGCTGTGCCTCTGGTCCGAGAATGCGGAAAAGGTGCAGACTCTGGAGGATATTGCCGCCGAGTTCACGCGCAAGAATACCGCCGTGCAGCCCCTGCAAGGCGTGGGGCTCTATGATGAAACCAACATCACCCAAGCCTTCCGCCGCCTGTTGGCAGAGCAGGGCTATGCGGATGTGGCGGACAACTCCGAGATCACCTATGTCAACGGCAGCGCCAAGGCCAACGGCTTTGACGGTACCAAGGTACAGTACATTGCCGACAACGGCGACATCACCTACTTCACCGGCGACGGCACCGCCCGCCAGACCGTGCAGTACACGGGATTGAAGTTCCGCATCGCCTATGCCGGGGTCACCAAGGAGATCATCCTGCGAGGCACCGTGGGACGCAGCGCCGATGCTGTGCAGCAGCTGGTGGAGAGCGCCGCCGAGTCCCTGAACTGGGAACTCATCCGCGGCGAGAACACCAACGGGGCCACCCAAAGCGAGGTGGCGGGCTGGACGCTCTACACCGTGAACGACCGCATCACCTCCAACCTCACGCTTCCCTCCAGCATTGCGGGGCGCTATGATGTGAAGGTGCAGTGGGGCACCCGGAACACCGAGTGGCTCTACATCACCAACGGCACCAACGGCGCCGGCGTGGGCACCGTCAACCGCCCCCTGCAGCCCGCAGACGGCACGGCGCTGCCCGAGAAGGCCGGCAAGTTCCGGCTGATCGCCCGCGTGACCTATGACGGCTTCGATGACTACACGCTGGCGCACATCACTGGCGACGACGGCGTGGAGGTCTATGCCGATGTGTTCTTTGACGCCACCGTTGCGCCCTTCGACAGCAGCGTGACCAGCGAGATGCAAACCGCTCTGGCGGAGAAGTATCAGGGGCTCCTGCGTGACTTTGTGGATAAGACAAAGCCCGTGAATTTGGATGCCGTCAGCGACGATATGCAGATGCCCAGACCCGCTCTTCTGGAGCAAGCGGGCATCATGAGCGACAGCTATAACCAGAAGGTCACGATGGTGAGCCTCACCCCCGATGTGCTGGACTTCAACGGCTATCACGCCATGGTCTACCGCCCGCTGCCCGGTGAGGAGCCGGTGGAGGCGAAGTATGTGGTCACCATCACCACCCGCAGCTCTGGCCTTCTGCTGGCGCGGCAGGAGTTTACCTTCACCATCGCGCCCTTTGAGGAGCAGGAACTGAAGGATGCCGCCGACTTTATGACCGATGCGCTGACCGAGAACGCCTACTGGAACGGCATCAGGAACAAGAATACGGATAAGACCAAGGTCACCTCCGACCTGTATCCCTTCGCGGAGATCTGCAAAAACGAGGACGGCACGCTGAAATACGTCCGCGGCACGGTGAATATGACCTTCGACGGCATCGAGGCCGACGATATCCCCGGCTGGCTCGATACGGAGAAATACCGCTGCTTCCGATCCTCCCGACCCTCCGTCATCGAGAATGAGCTCCTGCGTGTGCACCAGCCGGAGTACAATACGACAGTTACGCTGGACAGTGTCCTGACCTACACCAAGTACGCCCAGTATTGGGAAAAGTTCGGCATCAACGGCACCGAGGAGAGCAAGGAACGCTACAAGGACTTTGCCCAATTCTACAAGCAGCCCATCCACATCGACCTGACGGTGATCGGCGAGAAGAACGCCGTTGACCCCAACGAAAATCAGACCCTCACCGTGAAGGTCAAGGTGGACGGCTACAACAAGAACGGCCATACCTTCACGGGAATATCCGACTTTACCTTCACCGGCAAGGTCAACGAGGATCCCACTGCTTGGGACGCTGTGAAGGCGTGCTTGGACAGTGCCAACTACACCTATACCGGCAGCGGCACCTACATCAAGAGCATCACCGATGCGGCGGGCCACACCCTCAAGGAGAAGGGCGATGGCAAGTCCTCCGGATGGATGTTCGGCCTCGCCGTCAAGGGCGGCAACGAGACTTTGCCCAAGACCACGCTGGACAACACCTATCTCAAGGACGGCGACACCCTGCGCCTGTTCTTTACCGACACCTATATTCCGCTGGACCCGACGGATCCCGTGGTGCCCGGTACGGAAGTGCCCGGCTTCGATGAGGCGTATGCCGGCGCCAAGGCGTATATCCAAAGCGCGGTGAGCGCCCCGGTCGTCAGCTATCATTTCGGCGCAGGCAACCACGGTATCTCTTCGGCGAGTGGGCGGTACTGGGACAGGCTCGCGCCGGCGTGGAGCTGTCCGATGCATACATTCAGGCCTACTACGATAAGGTTGTGGCCTATGTACAGAAGAATATGGGCGCGGACGGCGTTCTTCGCGATCCCGAGAGCCATAACCCCGCCATCACCGACAATGAGCGTATTGCCCTGGCCCTTACCGCCATCGGCAAGGACCCCGCCAACGTGGGTGGCAAAAACCTGCTGGCAGCGCTACAGGACAAGGATATCATGAAGGTCACCGATACCAGTTACACGGATATCAACGGTCTCGTCATGGGTCTGCTGGCGCTCAACAGCCGCAATTACACCTCCGACACCTCCTGGCTGGTGCAGGCTGTTCTTGCACAGCAGAACGAAGACGGCAGCTGGAGCGCCAGCGCCGACACAAAACCCGTCGGCGACGTGGACATGACCGCCATGGCGCTGCAGGCGCTGGCACCCTACCATAAGGACAGCGGCAATGAAACCGTGAACACCGCCGTGGAGAAAGCCCTCAACTGGCTCTCCGGCAAGTATCAAAGCGGCTACGACTCCTCCGAGAGCTGCGCGCAGGTGGTCATCGCCCTTTCCGCCCTGAATTTGGATGCCAACACGGACGCGCGCTTTACCAAGACCGTGGAGGGGAAGACCCTGAGCGTGCTGGGGAACCTCCTGCAGTACCGCGTGGCGGAGAACGGCGGCTTTAAGCATCAGTTCGCAGACAAGGCCGTCAACGAGATGGCCACGGAGCAGGCGCTTTGCGCCATGGCCGCCTATGCGCGCTTTACGGAGAAGGCCAACGCCCTCTACGATATGACTGACGCCGCCTGCGCCCATCGCTTCGGCGAGTGGAAAGTGACCGTGGCCGCCACCTGCACCAAGGACGGCGTCAGCCGCCGGATCTGCTCCATTTGCGGCGCCGTGGAGGAAAAGTCCGTTCCCGCGCCGGGCCACAAGTTCGGCGCGTGGACGACCACCAAGGAACCCACCTGCACCGAGACCGGCACGGAGAAGCGCACCTGCTCCGTCTGCTCCAAGGAGGAGACCCGCGTTATCGCTGCGTTGGGCCACACCCCCGGCACGGAGATGCTCGCAGACAAAGATGGCCACTGGAACGTCTGCAAGGTTTGCCATGCGGTGGTCAACAAGACCGGGCACACCTATGTGAACGGCATCCAGTGCGTCTGCGGTGCGGTGAAGTCCGAGGGTGGTACGCTGAAGCGCATCGAGGTATCTGACACGATTACAGTGCCCGATACCCTGCGGGATAACGAGAAGCTGAACAGCGTGGAAAGGATCAAAGCCGAGCTGCAGCTGCAGATCACATTGAAAAACAGCAAGGGCAATAAGGACAACACCGTTTTCATGGATGTGTCGCTGCTCGTATTCGAGAACAACGAGTGGCGTCCTGCCACCAAGGAGGACCTGACAGCCGGCAAGATCACAGTTTTGCTGCCCTACCCGGAGGCCGTGGCCGCCAAGTACGGCCAGTATAACTTCACCGTGGCGCACATGGTCGCCATGGCGGACTGCGGCCTGGATGTGGGTACCGTGGAATTCCCCGCTGTCACCAAAACCCCCAGCGGTCTGCTGGTGACGCTGACCGGCCTGTCTCCTGTGGCCATCAGCTGGACGGAGTCCACCAACCACTATTACTACAACCCCACCGCGACGCCGGACAAGACCGACTCCGCCAACACGGCGGACGACAGTCAGATGGTGCTGTGGCTGGGCAGCGCGGTCCTGGCGGCGGCAGCCGTTGTGGTGCTGACCCGGAAGAAGCGCGTTTCCAAGTAACAACAGAACAGCCGACGCAGGGGCGCGAAAGCGCCTCTGCGTATGGCGCTTTTATGAGGAATGAGAGATATGAAGAAAAACCACCGATTTTGGCTGTTGGCGCTGGCACTGTCCCTGCTGCTGACCTGCGCCGCCTGCGGAAAAAAGACCGTATCGTACGCCCCCGGCAACATTCCCACGGCAACGCAGGAGCAGACCACGGACACCAGGAAGGACGACACAGCTGAAACGGGCACCACCAAGGCTGACGGCAAGCAGGACGCGGCAAAGACTGAGGATAAGACCGCGGACGATAAGAAGCCTGACAAGCAGAAGTCGGCTGATGATGCCAAAAAGGCCGAGGAGGACGCCAAAAAGCAGGAGGAAGCCAAGCGCCTGGAGGAGCAGAAGCGGCTGGAAGAAGAGAAGAAACAGCAGGAACAGGCGCAGCAGCCCGCTGTGCCGGGCCCCGATCCCGCGCCCGATCCTGCCCCGGTGCCGGCGGCGTCCGTATCGCTGTACATTTCCTGTGCCACGGTGCTCAATAATATGGACAAGTGCTCCGACGGCGTGAAGGGCCTTATCCCCGCCGACGGCGTGATCCTGTCCACCACGGTGACCATCACCGAGGGTGAGTCTGTCATGTCCGTACTGAAGCGGGCCTGCGGTGACGCGGGTATCCCGGTGAGCTCCAGCGGCAGCTATGTCAGGGGCATCAACGGCCTGTTCGAAAAAAATGTGGGCAGGAGCTCCGGCTGGATGTACTGCGTGGGGGGAACCTTCCCCAGCTATGGCGCGGACAGCTATACGCTCTCCGGCGGCGAGAACATCCAGTGGCTCTACACCTGTAATTTGGGCGCAGACGTGGGCAATACCTACATGGGCTGACAAAAGGGCGGCTTTTGCCGCCCTTTTTCCGCACGCAGGATTGACGTATCCCCTGGCGGCAGGGTATAATCAAAAGGTTAAGACATCATGTATGCAGGAGGTGATCCCATGGACGATACGCTGCGCACTTGCCATCCGGCGGTGAGCTTTGCCTATTTCGCCCTGGTCATCGCCTGCGCGATGCTGCTGATGCACCCGGTGTGCCTGGTTCTGTCGACGCTGGGCGGTGGGTGGTATGTTGCCCGTCTGCTGGGCGGCAAGGGCCTGCGCCGCCACCTGCTGTGGCTGCTGCCCATGGCCCTTCTGGCGGCGGCCCTGAACCCGGCCTTTGTCCACCAGGGCGTCACCATTCTGGCCTACCTGCCCTCCGGCAATCCTTTGACGCTGGAGAGCCTGCTCTACGGTCTGGCCGCCGGCGCCATGCTCAGCGCCGTGGCGCTGTGGTTCGTCTGCGTCACCGATGTCATCACCTCGGACAAGGTGGTGTACCTCTTTGGCCGCGTCATCCCGGCGCTGTCCCTGCTGCTGAGCATAATCCTCCGCTTTGTACCCCGCTTTGTCCGGCGGCTCCGTGCCGTGGCGCAGGCCCAGCGGCATCTGGGCCGTGATACCCAGACCGGCGCCCCGGCCCGGCGCGTCAGAAGCGCCCTTCGTGTGTTCTCCATCGTTGTTACCTGGAGCCTGGAAAGCGGGCTCATTACCGCCGATAGTATGCGCTGCAGGGGCTATGGCCTGCCGGGGAGGACCTCCTTCTCCCTCTACCGGTTTGACCGGCGTGACGGTGCCGTCGCCCTCTGGCTGGCCTTCTGCGGCCTGTATCTGCTGGGCGGCGGTCTGGCCGGCGGCTTGCGCTTTCAGTATTATCCCATGCTGATCAGCGGCCCCGTCACACCGCTGACGGTCAGCTTTTTCGCCGTTTACGGCCTGCTCTGCTTTACGCCGGTGCTGCTGGACGCCCTGTCCCGGCGCCGCTATCTTGCCCGGAAAGGAGGGACGCCCCGTGCCTGAACTGCTGCGTTTGGAGCATTTTGGCTTCACCTACCCCCAGCAGCCCCGCCCCGCGCTGGCGGATGTGTCCCTCACGGTCCGTCAGGGCGAGTTCTGGGTCCTCTGCGGCGCCTCCGGCTGCGGCAAGACCACTCTCCTCCGCCAGCTGAAGCCCGCCCTGCGCCCCCACGGTGCGGCCGAGGGCCGTATCCTCTTCGACGGTCAGCCGCTGGATGACCTGCCGCCCCATCGGCAGGCCGCTGATATCGGCTTCGTCCTCCAGTCTCCGGAGGAGCAGACCGTCACCGACAAGGTCTGGCACGAGCTGGCCTTCGGACTGGAGAGCCTTGGCTGCGACACGCCCTCCATCCGTCGCCGCGTGGCGGAGATGGCCTCCTTCTTCGGCATCCAGGACTGGTTCCATAGGAAAGTGGACGAGCTCTCCGGCGGCCAGAAGCAGCTGCTGGCCCTGGCCTCGGTCATGGTGCTCCAACCCCGTCTGCTGATACTGGACGAGCCCACCAGCCAGCTGGACCCCATTGCTGCCGCCGACTTTTTGCAGACTGTGGGCCGCCTGAACCGCGAGCTGGGCATCACCGTCCTCCTGACGGAGCACCGTCTCGAGGAGGCGTTGCCCCTGGCCACCCACGCCGCCGTGCTGGACGGCGGCCATCTCCTCTGTGCCGGCGCGCCGGAGGCGGTGTGCCGTTCCCTGCGGGGCCGCGGCCACGATATGTTCCTGGCCATGCCCGCCGCCGTCCGTATCTGGGCTGGGGTGGACAGCGACGCGCCCTGCCCCATCACCGTCCGCGAGGGCCGCGATTTCCTGTCCGGCTGGTGCGATGAACACCCCCTGTGCCCGCTGCCGCCGGAGCCGGTGCATCCCGCCGGGGATACCGCCCTTGCCGGCGCGGGTCTCTGGTTCCGCTATGAGCCGGACCAGCCGGACGTGGTCCGCGGTCTGGACCTTCAGGCCCGCCGGGGTGAGCTGCTGGCCCTGCTGGGCGGTAACGGCGCGGGCAAGTCCACCACCCTGGGCCTGCTGTCCGGCGCGCTGACGCCCCAGCGGGGCACCGTGACCCATACGGGCCGCATCGGCGTTCTGCCCCAGGACCCGCAGGCTCTGTTCGTGAAAAACACGGTCCGTCAGGACCTGTACGAGTCCTTTGACGGCACGGACCTCCCTAAAGACCAGCGTGACCGCCGGGTAGAACAGGTGACGGCCCTTTGCCGCCTGACCGAGCTGCTGGACCGTCATCCCTATGACCTCTCCGGCGGCGAGCAGCAGCGGGCCGCCCTGGGTAAGGTGCTGCTGCACCAGCCGGATATCCTGCTGCTGGACGAGCCTACCAAGGGCCTGGACGCCGCCTTCAAGCAGTCCTTTGCCGCTATTCTTTCCGCGCTGACCGCCGCCGGCACGACAGTGGTGATGGTCAGCCACGACGTGGCCTTCTGTGCCCGGTATGCCCACCGCTGCGCCCTGTTTTTCGACGGCAGCATCGTCGCGGAGGGCACACCCCGTGACTTCTTCTCCGGCAACAGCTTCTATACCACCTCCGCTAACCGTATGGCCCGGGACTTCTGCCCCTGTGCCGTCACGCCGGAGGACGTGATCGCGGTCATCGGCGGGACCGTCCCGCCCCAGCCGGAGGTGCCTGCCGCCTGGCAGCCCCTGCCTCCGGTGGCGGAGGAGTCCACCGCCTGGAAGCCGAAAAAGCTCCCCTGGTGGCGCAGGACCATCGCCGCTGTATGCGGTGCGGGTGCGCTGGCGATCTTCTGGCTGGCGGCCAAGCACACCGACCTCACCGCCCTGGTGGGCGGCGGCACGCTCTCCCAGGCCGGCTGGCAGGCCCTGGGCCTTTACGGCCTGTTCATCGCCCTGCTTTTCGGCTGTATCGCCGCCATCGGCCGGCGCTCCAAGCCCCTGACGCTGCTCCAGACACCGGTGCAGAAGCGAAAGCTCTCCCAGCGTACCCGTCTGGCGGCGGCACTGATCCTGCTGTGTATCCCCGCCACGCTGTATCTGGGCTTTTTCTACCTGGGCAACACTGCCTACTACCCCATCGCCTTCGCCGTGCTGCTGGAATGCATGGTGCCCTTCTTCCTGGTGTTCGAGGGACGGAAGCCACAGGCCCGTGAGCTGGTGCTGGTGGCCTCCCTCTGCGCCCTGGGCGTGGCGGGCCGCGCCGCCTTCTTCATGCTGCCCCAGTTCAAGCCCGTCCTGGCTCTGACCATCATCTCCGGCGTGGCCCTGGGCGGCGAGACCGGCTTCCTGGTGGGCGCCATGACCATGCTGGCCAGCAACGTTCTGTTCTCCCAGGGGCCCTGGACGCCCTTCCAGATGTTCGCCATGGGCATCATCGGCTTCCTGGCGGGGGTGTTGTTCCGCCGGGGCTGGCTGCGCCGCAGCCGCGCCGCCCTGTGCGTCTTCGGTGCCATCTCCGCCGTGCTCATCTACGGCGGCATCATGAACCCCGTCTCCGCCCTGCTTTATGCCCGCACGCTGGAGTGGAAGGTCATCGCCGCCTACTATGTCACCGGCTTTCCCATGGACTGCGTCCACGCCGCAGCCACAGTATTCTTCCTGCTGGTGCTGGCGGAGCCCATGCTGGAGAAGCTGGACCGCATCAAGATCAAATACGGCTTAGTGGAATAAGCAGATGCGCCCACCCCGACGGGGTGGGCGCGTCCGCGCGGTGCAACTTCAGGTTTCCCACCTTTTTTTCGCCGCAACCGAAAGGTGATAGACATTCCGCCGCTTCTCCTGTATAATGGCGGTGAGAACACAGAAGGGAGGACCGCCTATGGCTTCTATCCGCTGCAAGGCCTGCGGCAAGACCTATGATTCCCGTGAGGGCTTCTGCCCCAAGTGCGGCGCCTATAACCGCCCGCCCCGCCGGGAGTGGGTGGACGCCGGCGGCGACGTCCACTACGCCGAACAGGAGAAGGTCTGCTACGAGCAGAAGGAGTGCCACGAAGAGAAGGTTTGCTATGAAAACCAGACCCGCCGCCCCAGACCCCATATCCAGTGGCACGTACCCAAGAAGAACACCGCCTCCGGCGCCATAGGGGCCGTGATCGCCGTGTCCATTGTCATCGTGCTCATCAACACGCTGCGCGGCGTGTCCGGTGACATCTTTGACCGCAATGAGCCGATGCCCGACTACGACTGGAGCCCTCCGGAGTACGTCGGTGAGGCGGTAGCGTCGGCGCGGGAGTACGCGGCGGTGGGGGAGACGTTCTATCTGGAGGATTCCGCCTTCACCGTGGAGCACCTGGAGGTGGACTGGGAAAGCGACACACTCACGGTGTACATCGCCGAGGGCGATACATACCAGTCGTTTCCCCTTCTGGTGACGCTGCGGGAGGACGGTCTTGAGGACTGGATCTATCCCGACGATGTCAGCGTCACC
>ERZ773235.3586-NODE-3586-length-10712-cov-3.987145_pt1 | contig 10712 bp, 6 predicted proteins | sample MGYA00580522_ERZ773235 | MGnify/ENA primary metagenome ERZ773235 (study PRJEB29015, sample SAMEA2737797) | human gut metagenome | biome: human gut; feature: human-associated habitat; material: faeces | place: China | collected 2012 ...
CAGTCCGGAGTTCATGCGCCGTTTTAAGACTTTATATATCGACTCAAAGCCGGTCAGGCTCCTCTCATCGCGCGAGCATAAGGGCTTTCTTATCGCCATGCTTGAGGGCGTGGAGGACATAAACGCGGCCATGAGCCTGAAGAATAAGACCGTTTACATCGACCGCGCGGATGCAAAGCTCAAAAAGGGCGAATACTTCCTGTGCGATATCATCGGCTCGCGCGTCGAGACCGAAAACGGCGAGCTTGTCGGCACGCTTGAGGATATCCTCGAAACGCCGGCGTCGTCTGTTTACATCGTTCGCGGCGAAACAGAGCACATGATCCCGGCAGTCCCGGAATTCGTGCTCAAAACCGACGCCGAAAACGGGATAATAACCGTGCGCCTGATAGAGGGCATGTAATATATTATGTTAACTGACGATAAGGAGAGCTTCCCCGGAATGAGAATAGATATAATGACGCTGTTCCCGGATACGATGAATGCGATAATGCATGAAAGCATCCTCGGACGGGCGGCGAAAAAGGGGATAATCGAGATAAATTGCGTGCAGATACGCGATTATACGGAAAATAAGCAGTGCCAGGTAGACGACTATCCGTATGGCGGCGGTTGGGGCTGCGTTATGATGGCGCAGCCGCTCAAGTCCTGCCTTGATGATATTATGTCAACTGCACAGGGCAAGCGTAGCCGTGTTATCTACATGTCGCCGCAGGGCAAGCCATACGATCAGGCGACGGCAAGGAGACTTAAAAACGACTATGACCATCTCGTGCTCGTGTGCGGCCATTATGAGGGCATAGACGAGCGCTTTATCGAGCAGTGCGTCGATGAGGAGATATCGCTGGGCGATTTCGTGCTCACCGGCGGCGAGCTTGCCGCGATGGCGGTTGCCGACTCCGTGTGCCGCCTCGTGCCGGGCGTTCTTGCCGATGAGGAGTGCTTCACCGGCGAAAGCCACTGGGACGGAGTGCTCGAATATCCGCAGTATACGCGCCCCGAGGTCTGGGAGGGCAGGGAAGTGCCGAAGGTGCTCCTGGGCGGCGACCACGCCGCCGTTGCGCGCTGGCGGCGTAAGAAAAGCCTTGAGCGCACGATGGACAAGCGCCCGGATATGTTTGCAAAGCTTGAGCTGACGGATAAAACCGACTTGAAGCTTGTTGAGGAGATCAAAAAAGAGCGCAGCCGTATGAAGCTTACAAAGCCCGTGGAGTGCCGCAAGGCCGTGCCGGAGGATATGGATGAGATAATGCTCATCGTGCGTCAGGCGCGCAATTACCTCAAAAAGCACAGGATAGATCAGTGGCAGGGCGAGTATCCGGCCGAGGAAAACTTCCTGCCGGATATAAACGCCGGAAGATGCTTTGTTATGATCTACGGCGGATCGATCGCAGGCTTTTTCTGTCTCGGCGAGGAGCCTGAGCCGGACTACGACGGCATAACCGACGGCCGCTGGCACGGCGAGGGCAAATACTGCACGCTGCACCGCGCGGCGGTGGCCGCCGAATTCCGCGGAACGGGAATGAGCCAAAAGCTCATGGAAGCTCTTGAATGGGGTTCAAGAGGTCTGGGGGCTGAGTCTATACGCACCGATACGCACAGAAAAAACAAGGCCATGCAGCAGCTTCTGCGCGCAAGCGGCTTTGTCTATCGCGGAAACATGCTCTGCTCGGCCGAGCCTGGGCACGACCCGGCGCGCCAGTGCTTTGAAAAACTGCTTTGACGGAGAAAATGATGGATCTTACGAACATAAACGATATAAAAGCGCTGCTTGCGCGGCACGGCTTCCGGTTTTCAAAATCCATGGGGCAGAATTTTCTGACCGCCGCGTGGGTGCCGGAGGATATCGCCGATTCCGCCGGAATTGACAAAGACACCGGCGTTTTGGAGATCGGCCCAGGCATAGGCTGCCTCACCGAGCAGCTTTCAATGCGCGCAGGCAAGGTCGTTTCCGTCGAGCTTGACAAGGCACTCAAACCGGTGCTTCGGGAGACTCTCGGAGGCTGTGAAAATGTCGAGATAGTTTTCGATGATGTGCTCAAGGTCGATATTCCTTCGCTTTTGGATGAAAAAATGCCGGGAATGCGACACGTTGTGTGCGCAAATCTGCCGTATAATGTGACGGGACCTGTGATATCAAAGCTTCTGGAGATCGGCTGCTTTGACTCCGTCACCGTTATGATCCAGCGTGAAGTGGCACGCAGAATATGCGCAAAGCCCGGAACGGGCGATTACGGAGCGTTCACGGTGTTCGTAAACTGGTTTGCGCAGCCCGAGCTTCTTTTCGATGTGCAGCCTGGCTGCTTCATTCCGCAGCCCAAGGTGACCTCGAGCGTAATACGTCTTACGCGGAGATCCGAGCCGCCGGCAGAGGTCAAAAGCGAGGCGATGTTTATGCGCGTCGTAAAGGCTGCATTTGCTCAGCGGCGCAAGACTTTGCTGAACGCTTTAAGTGCAGGATTTGGCGAAATGAGCAAGGAAACCGTCGAAAAATGCCTTACAGATAGTGGTTTTGACCCAAAAGTGCGCGGAGAAGTACTTTCAATTGGTGAATTTGCAAAAATCGCGGATGCTTTTTGCGCTGTTTTAGATTAATTTTTGTAAGCAAAATGCATTGATTAAGAACTATCAAAGATGGTAGTCTTAATTAAGGTGTTATTGGTAATAATTTTTATGAAAATATGGAGGAAAAGATCATGAAACTGACCGATAATGTCCACATTCTCAAGTGGGTCGACGAAATGGCCGCACTTACGAAGCCTGAAAAGATCGTTTGGATCGACGGCTCTGAAGAGCAGCTCGAGCAGCTGAGAGCCGAGGCTATGGGCACAGGCGAGCTTATTAAGCTCAACGAAGAGAAGCTCCCCGGATGCTACCTTCACCGTTCGGACGTAAACGACGTTGCGCGCGTCGAAGATCGCACCTTTATCTGCTCCAAGCGTCAGGAGGATGCAGGTCCGACCAACAACTGGATGGATCCTCAGGAGATGTACAAAAAGCTGTACGAGATATTCGACGGTTCGATGAAGGGGCGCACAATGTATGTTATCCCCTATTCGATGGGTGTTATCGGCTCTGATTTTGCCAAGTACGGCATCGAGCTGACCGACAGCATCTATGTTGTCGTTTCAATGGCAATCATGACCCGTATCGGCACCAAGGTGCTCGATGCTATCGGCGACAGTGACGACTATATCAAGGGCCTGCATTCCAAGGCTCAGCTCGACCCCGAGAAGAGATACATCGTCCACTTCCCGGAGGACAACACCATCATGTCCGTCAACTCCGGCTACGGCGGAAACGTTCTGCTCGGCAAAAAGTGCTTTGCACTGCGCATAGCCTCCACCCTCGGCAGGAAAGAGGAATGGATGGCAGAGCATATGCTCATCCTCGGCGTTGAAAACCCGCAGGGTGAGATTCGTTATGTTTGCGGCGCATTCCCGTCTGCATGCGGCAAAACGAACCTCGCAATGCTCATCCCCCCCGAGGCCTACCGTGAAAAGGGCTGGAAGTGCTGGACGGTCGGCGACGATATCGCATGGCTGCGCATCGGTCCCGACGGCAGACTGTGGGCAGTAAACCCCGAAAACGGCTTCTTCGGCGTTGCACCCGGCACCAGCGCAAAGTCCAATCCCAACGCTCTTGCCGCAACCAAGAAGAACACCATCTTCACCAACGTTGTTCACAATCTTGACGACAACACCGTGTGGTGGGAAGGCATGGACAAGAATCCTCCCAAGAACGCGGAAAACTGGAAGGGCGAAAAGTGGGACTGCACCGACGGCAGCAAGGGCGCACACCCCAACTCCCGTTTCACCGCTCCGGCCGTGAACTGCCCCTGCATCAGTCCCGAGTTTGAAAGCAAGACCGGCGTTCCCATCTCCGCCATCATCTTCGGCGGCCGCCGCGCAAAGACCGCTCCTCTGGTCTATCAGTCCCGCGACTGGGATCACGGCGTGTTCGTCGGCTCCATCATGGCAAGCGAGACCACCGCAGCTGCAACCGGCAAGGTCGGCGTTGTAAGGCGCGATCCTATGGCGATGCGTCCGTTCTGCGGCTACAATATGGGCGACTACTGGCAGCATTGGCTCGACATGGGCGCAAAGCTCACCAATCCCCCGAAGATTTTCAACGTCAACTGGTTCCGTACCGATGACGAGGGCAATTTCGAGTGGCCCGGATTCGGCGACAACCTGCGTGTTGTCGAGTGGATACTCGGCCGCTGCTTCGGCGAAAAGGACGCAGTCGAGACCGAGCTTGGCTATGAGCCCAAGCCTGAAGATATCAACCTCGAAGGCGTTGATGTCACTCTCGACACCGTTAAGGATATCCTCGGAGTCGATAAGGAGCTATGGCTTGAGGAATGCAAGGGCATCCGCGAGTATTACGCACAGTTCGGCGATAAGCTGCCCAAAAAGCTTGCACAGGAACTCGACGACCTCGAGGCAAGACTTAAAAAGTAAAAAAACGTGCGCTTTTGCGCGCGTAAGCATAGAAAGGATGATTACCCAATGAGCAAGAAGTATGTTTATCTGTTCTCCGAAGGCAACGCAAAAATGCGTGAACTTCTCGGCGGCAAGGGCGCAAACCTGGCGGAAATGACCAACATCGGTCTGCCCGTGCCCCAGGGCTTCACCATTACCACCGAGGCATGCACGCAGTACTATGAAGACGGCCAGAAGATCAATGATGAGATCATGGCAGAGATCATGGAGTACGTAGTGAAGATGGAAGGCATCACCGGCAAGAAGTTCGGCGACCTTGAAAATCCTCTCCTCGTATCTGTCCGCTCCGGCGCACGTGCATCCATGCCCGGCATGATGGACACCATCCTCAACCTCGGCCTGAACGAGCAGGTCGTTGAAGTCATGGCTAAGAAGTCCAATAATCCCCGTTGGGCATGGGACTGCTACCGCCGCTTCATCCAGATGTACTCCGACGTTGTCATGGAGGTCGGCAAAAAATACTTCGAACAGCTCATTGATGAAATGAAGGAAGCACGCGGCGTAACTCAGGACGTTGAGCTCACCGCAGACGACCTTAAGGAACTTGCAGGCAAGTTCAAGGCAGAATATAAGGAAAAGATCGGCGAGGACTTCCCGACTGACCCGAAAGAGCAGCTTATGGGCGCTATCAAGGCAGTTTTCCGCAGCTGGGATAACCCCCGCGCAAACGTTTATCGCCGCGATAACGACATCCCCTACAGCTGGGGCACCGCTGTCAACGTTCAGATGATGGCATTCGGCAACATGGGCGACGACTGCGGCACCGGCGTTGCATTTACCCGCGACCCCGCAACCGGAGAGAAGAAGCTCATGGGCGAGTTCCTTACCAATGCACAGGGCGAAGACGTCGTTGCAGGCGTTCGCACCCCGATGCCCATTGCACAGATGGCAGAGAAGTTCCCCGAGGCATTTGCTCAGTTCGAGAACGTCTGCAAGACACTTGAGAATCACTACCGTGATATGCAGGACATGGAGTTCACCGTTGAAAACGGTAAGCTCTACATGCTCCAGACCCGTAACGGCAAGCGCACCGCACAGGCCGCGCTCAAGATCGCATGCGACCTCGTTGACGAGGGCATGATCACCGAAAAAGAAGCCGTTGCAATGATCGATCCCAGAAACCTTGACACTCTGCTGCACCCCCAGTTTGATGCTGCCGCCCTTAAGGCTGCAACTCCGATGGGCAAGGGCCTTGGTGCATCCCCCGGCGCTGCATGCGGCAAGGTCGTTTTCACCGCTGAGGAAGCAAAGGCATGGAACGAGCGCGGCGAAAAGGTCGTTCTCGTCCGTCTCGAGACCTCTCCCGAGGATATCGAGGGCATGAAGGCCGCACAGGGTATTCTGACCGTTCGCGGCGGCATGACCAGCCACGCTGCCGTTGTTGCTCGCGGCATGGGCAAGTGCTGTGTCTCCGGCTGCGGCGACATTAAGATGGACGAGGAGAACAAGCAGTTCACCCTCGCCGGCAAGACCTTCCACGAGGGCGACTTCATCTCTCTCGACGGCTCGACCGGTAAGATCTACGACGGCATCATCCCCACCGTTGATGCTTCCATCGCAGGCGAGTTCGGCCGCATCATGGCCTGGGCCGACAAGTACCGCCGCCTCCAGGTTCGCACCAATGCAGATACTCCGTACGATGCACGCAAGGCTCGCGAGCTTGGCGCACAGGGCATCGGCCTGACCCGTACCGAGCACATGTTCTTCGACAGCGACCGTATCGCAGCATTCCGCGAGATGATCTGCGCCGACACTCTTGAAGAGCGCGTCGCGGCTCTTGCAAAGCTCGAACCCATGCAGCAGGCCGACTTCGAGGGCATCTATGAAGCAATGGAAGGCTGCCCGGTAACCATCCGCTTCCTCGATCCTCCTCTCCACGAGTTCGTTCCCACCGAGGAAGCCGATATCGAGGCTCTGGCAAAGGCACAGCATAAGTCCGTCGAGACTATCAAGGCTCTCATCGCATCCCTGCATGAGTTCAACCCCATGATGGGCCACCGCGGCTGCCGTCTGGCTGTCACCTTCCCGGAGATCGCCGTGATGCAGACCCGTGCCGTCATCCGCGCCGCCATCAACGTGCAGAAGAAGCACCCCGACTGGAACATGGTCCCCGAGATCATGATCCCGCTGGTGGGCGAGGTCAAGGAGCTGAAGTACGTCAAGGACGTGGTCGTCAAGACTGCTGACGAGGAGCTGGCCGCCGCCGGTATGAATATGAAGTACCTGGTGGGCACCATGATCGAGATCCCCCGCGCGGCCCTGACCGCCGACGAGATCGCCAAGGAGGCCGAGTTCTTCTCCTTCGGCACCAACGACCTGACCCAGATGACCTTCGGCTTCAGCCGCGACGACGCCGGCAAGTTCCTGGGCGCCTACTACGACAAGAAGATCTACGAGAGCGATCCGTTTGCCAAGCTGGATCAGATCGGCGTGGGCAAGCTGGTGAAGATGGCTGCCAAGCTGGGCCGCGAGACCCGTCCGGAGCTGCATCTGGGCATCTGCGGCGAGCACGGCGGCGATCCCTCCTCCGTGGAGTTCTGCCACAAGGTGGGTCTGGACTATGTGTCCTGCTCCCCCTTCCGTGTGCCCATCGCCCGTCTGGCCGCCGCACAGGCTGCCATCAAGGACGCGCAGTAATCGCAGCGAAACAAAAAGAGTCCGAGTGTACCGCACTCGGGCTCTTTTTTTACAGGCATCGGCCATCTCCCCTGTAAAGGACCTGCTGAGCGTCCCGCCGACGGCGGGCACTTGTGTTTTTTCCGCCGCCGTGGTAGGATAGGGGCAAAACCGGACATCCCGTGATAAGAGGAACGACCCATAACCGTCCATGAATTCGGTGACAGAGCCGACCCCGTGCTACTGCTGCTGTATATGAGACTGCCGTGATACGGCGGCAAACGAGAGGAGCTGACCGCCCATGATCCGCATCAGAAGCGGCGATACCGTGACGGAGCTGGCCTGGACCGGTGAGAATATCCCCGCCGCCCGCCTGCTGGCCCAGGCGGGGCTGTACCCCGACTATCCCTGCGGCGGGCAGGGCCGCTGCGGCAAGTGCCGCGTGCTGGCCCACGGTGACCTGTCCCCCGCCGCGCCGGAGGAACTGGCCCAGCTGCCACCCCGGGAGCTGGCCCGGGGTATGCGCCTTGCCTGCCTTGCCCGGATCTGCGGCCCCGACGCGGAGCTGACCCTCCCACGGGAGGACGGTCTGCTGGTGGAGACCGGCGGCTCCCTGCACCGGCTGGAATGGGACCCGTGGGCCGCCGCTCTGGGCATCTGCGTGGACATCGGCACCACCACCGTGGCCGCTTACCTGTGGGATCTGGACCGCCGCTGCCGCTTGGGCGTGACCTCCTGCAAAAACCCGCAGGAGCGGTTCGGCGCGGACGTGGTGTCCCGTCTGGACGCCTCGCTGGCGGGTCAGGGCGACGCCCTGCGCGCCTGCATTGTCCGGTGTCTCAGCGACCTGGCCTATCAGCTGTGCCGACAGGCAGGCCGCCCCGTGTCCGATGTGGGCGGCGCGGTCATCACCGGCAACACCGCCATGCTGTACCTGCTGCGGGGCTACGATGTCCGCGACATTGCCCTTGCACCCTTTCAGGCGCGGCATCTGTTCGGCGAATCTGTCCCCGCGCGGGAGCTGGGCCTTGACTGGGGCGCGGACTGTCAGGTGTACCTGCCTCCCTGCCTGTCGGCCTACGTGGGCGCGGACATCACCTGCGGCCTGCTGGCCTGCGATATGCTCCACGCCAGCAGCCCCGCCCTGCTGGCGGACGTGGGCACCAATGGCGAGATGGCCCTTCTGTCGGACGGCGCCATCTACTGCTGCGCCACGGCGGCGGGTCCCGCCTTTGAGGGCGTGGGCATCTCCTGCGGCAGCGCCGCCGTCACCGGTGCCATTGACGCCGTGACTGTGGAAAACAATGCCCTGCGCTGTCACGTCATCGGCGGCGGCACGGCCCGCAGCCTGTGCGGTTCCGGCCTGTTGGATGCCGTGGCCGCCCTGCGGCGGCTGGAGCTGGTGGAGGACAGCGGCTACATGGAGGACGACAGCCTGCCCCTGAGCGGCAGCGTGTCCCTGCTGCGGCGGGACATCCGATCGTTCCAGCTGGCCAAGGCCGCCGTCTGTGCCGGTGTGGACACCCTGCTCCGCGCCGCGGGCCGCGCTGCCTCGGAGGTGGAGACGGTCTGGCTGGCCGGCGGCTTCGGCTGTAAGCTGTCGCCGGCCAGCGCCGGCGCCGTGGGCCTGCTGCCCCGCCAGCTGATCCCTGCCGTCCGGCCCTCCGGCAACACGGCGGCCATGGGCGCGGCGCTGCTGCTATGCTCCCGCCGGTTCGAAGCGGAGACGGTGTCCATCGCCGCCGCTGCCCGGCTGGTGGACCTCTCCGCCTCCCCTGTGTTCCAGCAGCGTTTTGTGGAGGATATGACCCTTTCGGAGGTGACATCATGACGGCGCTTTTGGACATGGCCCGCGCCGTGGGCTTTGAGGCGGCGGCCCCCCTGCGGGCGGAGCAGCTGGTTTTCCGGCCGGAGGTGCGGGAGATGTGCCGCGCCGACCGCTGCCGCAGCTATGGCAGAAACTGGTGCTGCCCCCCTGCCTGCCCCTCACTGGAGGACATGGCCCGCCGCATGGCGGACTACGGTGACGGCGTGCTGGTGGAGACGGTAGGCGCCATGGCCGATGACTTCGACTACGAGGCCATGATGGGCGCGGAAAAACGCCACAAGGAACGGTTCACCGCTCTGACCCGCACGCTGGCGGAGCGGTATGGCCGCGACGCGGTGCTGCCCATGGGCGCGGGGACCTGCCGCCGCTGTGCCGCCTGCACCTATCCCGACGCGCCCTGCCGCTTTCCGGCGGAGCGCATCACGTCCATGGAGGCATATGGCCTGCTGGTGAGTCAGGTGTGTGAGTCCTGCGGCGCGGCGTATTACCACGGCCCCCGCACCATCACCTACGTCAGCTGCGTGTTTCTGCGGCGGTGAATAGAGATACAGGAGAGAGCCCCGGCGAAAATCGGGGCCCTCTCCTGTTATACTTCCTATGCCTGCACCCTCCCGACAGACCGGCGTCTCCGACGGCCCGCTTTATTTTCTCTCGGCAAGGAGAATTCCGCGCCTACGGGCGCGGGTCACTTTTGGCCGCAGCGGCCCGCTGCACAGACTCTCTCTGTGCCTCCGGCGGCCCCATTTCTTTCAGCAGCGAAAGAAATGGGGGAAAAGAACGCCGCCAAAAACCAATGGTTTTTGGAATTCCTTTCGTCCGATCACAGCTACGCCGCAAAAAGGCCCACGCCGAATCGCTCCTGCCCCTATCCCCGCTGCCGCTTCCACATGCCGCGGGGAAATGCCGTACCCTACCGCCGTGGAACAGTGTACCTCCGCGTGGTACGTAGGAGCGGCAGCGATAAGAGGACTGCACGCGATTCGTTGTACGACGATGTTCGGCAATTTAAGTCGCGCGTGGTACGCGGCGGTTTTCAGCGCACCCCAGCCGCGCAGGAAGTCTTGAAACCTGCGGTTTCAAGCAGCGTTTTTGGTCACTTTTGGGGCTGCGGCCAAAAGTGACCCGCGCCCGCGGGCGCGGAACTCTCCCTGTTGGTGACATGGAGGAAAAACGAACGGGCCGTCGAGGACGCCGGCCCCTACAAAGGGTTAGGCGAAAGTGCGCCGGTATTTGGCGGTGCGTCGATGCGGGCTGCCGGGGACGCCGGCCCCTACGGGAGCGAGAGCGGGGCCGTCAGCAAATTTGAGAACATCAGCAAACGAACAGATATATCCACGACCCGCGCCGGAGCGCGAAGCATTCCTTTGAAAATAACCGGAAAAGAGCAATAGCATAAAAAACAGCAGAATATCACGATAAAACAGCAGAATATTACCACCACAAAAACGACAAGGAGGGGAGAGCGATGGAAGGATTCATCCGGCAGCTGCTGACGCTGCCGCAGGTGCAGGAGCTGACAGCAGGCATCAACGGCCGCGAAAGGCACAGCGTGGTGACGGGGCTCTCTCCTGTGCAGCGGGCGGCCGTGGCGGCGGCTGCGGCGGAGCAGACCGGCAGGCCGCTGCTGATGCTGTGCGCCGATGAGCAGGAGTGCGCCCGACAGGCCGCCGATCTGCGGGCCCTTACCGGTCAGGAGCCGGTGGTGCTGCCGGCTCGGGAATGGCAGCTGCGGCCTGCGGCGGCGTACAGCCGCCAGTGGGAGT
>ERZ773235.3587-NODE-3587-length-10711-cov-3.780781_pt1 | contig 10711 bp, 10 predicted proteins | sample MGYA00580522_ERZ773235 | MGnify/ENA primary metagenome ERZ773235 (study PRJEB29015, sample SAMEA2737797) | human gut metagenome | biome: human gut; feature: human-associated habitat; material: faeces | place: China | collected 2012 ...
TCTGGATATCATACTCGTCGATAAGGGCTGCGATGATGTTCTTTTTGTTTTCATTCAGTGGTTTTACCTTGTAAACTTCTTTTTTCTTTGCCATAAAAATAGCCTCCTATGATAATTTGATTTTACCATAGAAGGCTACTTAACAGTTGATTAAATTTACAGACTTTTTTTCACAGTCTCCCATACGGAACTTCAGAATTATATTCTTTGTTGTCAAGATTCCCGGTGTGCTCAAGCGTTGAATCGTTTTCGATTAAGTATATTCCACCCCGCGCATCATTACTATCAGCATACGCAATCACAGGCAACGTGAAAATTACCATTATGGTGATAACAAATATCAAAATTCTTTTCATTTTCTTTCTCCTTACAGGGTCTATCTCCCTATTCAGTCATCTTCAAGGCTGCATAAAAGTCCAGCCATCGTAAGATCGCTTTTGACCTTCCCACGGTCTATCCGAAGATCTACATCGCTATGCTTTGAAGCGTCCCTTCTAGCCGCACAGCGACCGATTACTGTGCAACAAGCAGATTCTTGACCTTTTTACATTCTGCCACAAGCTGAAACTGGTTGTATTTTCTCTCCTGCTCCTGCAATTCTGCGAGAATCTCTTTCTCCTGTTCGCTTGTTTCTTCTTCCTCAATGCCGAGTTCCGCGAAGACTTCCCCAGCTGATCGTGTGCGACCAGTTGCTGCCTCTTTGATTGAAGCCTTTAACTGCTCACGTTCTTCGTTGAGTTCTTCCTGTGTAAAGCCAAAGAAGGTCATTTCATGTAGGATCTGTGCGAGTACTGCGTAAATGTTCTTTTTCGTCAATTCAGTATCTGCAATGCAGTATCCCATGACTTCTGCAAAATCTACAAGAATACATGAATATGTCTCAGGCTTATCGCACGCTAAAATATCAGTTTTGGTGCATAGAACAGTCTCCACCTTTTCTTCATAATTGCTATAAATCTTGTGACAAAAAAAGATCTTATCTTGTGCCGTTGAATCCACTTCCAACTTGCACAGCATTTCCAAAAATTCTAGAAGGCGCAGTCGGTATGCCTCTTTAATCTCTGCCACGGTTTTTTTTAAACGGCAAAAATTTTCGTATTCGATTGGATACTCTCTAAAATATTCGTCTGCTATTTTGGCTGCGTCCACTTCCTTGAACCATGCATGTACGGTTTTCATAAATGACCTCCTCTCTGTACTTTGATATCTATATAAATCTCCTGCATTTCAAGTTTATCTACATCATTTTATCATTAAATGATGTAGATAGCGAGTACTTTCTTATCAACCTTTAATTTAAGGAGTCCCTCGAAGAAGTTGTCCAATAAGCAATTCTGTTTAGAAATTATTTCGTGTACCTTTTCTTTCAGCAGACTTGCAATCGCGTCAAAGTGTTTGTCCGGACTTACAAGAAAATTATTTTTCCGTCACGGCTACCTATTCGTTCTGCCTCCGCAAGTAGATTGTAGCAAAATGCATGTACAATAAAAAGGGCATGGTTTTTCATTCAAAAAAAAAACAAATCCAATCATTCCGATGGTTTTGGGATTTGCTTCGTTTTCACGGACTTTATCAAGTTACTTTTTCTGAAATAAATATGTCAAATCTCTGGTTTCTCCAATCAAATCGATATTGAAACTACGAAAAAGACGCAGCCAGCCGTTATTGTCCAGTTCTACATTGATTTGATCTAATTCTTTCGCTGTCAATTCACGTTCATAAATAAACCCTAAATGGCGCTGGTAGGAAAAACCTTTGTCCTTAAAAAAATCATAAATGGACTTCTGAGCCTCATACGGTTTCATTCCATTTTTCCTAATCTTTTCAAGGTCTGCAACAAGTTTTACTCTATGACGATATTCACTCATCCCAATATCTCCTCTCTGTTTTCTCTTTGTTTACTCCACCTCGAAAGTTTCGTCCTCGAAAAAGACCGCCCATGCAACCACATTTTCCTCTGATAAAACCAGTCCGCCATAACCGAAGTCTATATAAAATTCTTTCTCGTTCGCATTGTACCCGCCGGCACTCCAGTTGTACTCTCCGTCCTCCGATTTCCAAACGAGAAAACAGAATTCACCGTCCTGCGGCAGTCCTTTTTCCGATACCAGATTCCATCTGTCTACGCTCAACTTAAAATTCATTTCCTTGCACCTCTTTCTTGTCGTTATATGAAATTAGAACCGCTGGGGATTCAACGGTTCTGAGCATTACATATATTATTTGAATTTAACAAATTTTAGCTTGATATTAAATTGACTTATTTCGTGACTTATCTTTCTATTTGCCCTTTTTGTATTCTTTCTGCTATATTTTCTTTGCAGAAGTTTTAATACCAAAATAATGTCACCTTTTTTCTCTTATGCTTTACTCGGCAAAATAAGGTTATCGCTAAAAACTATCAGTTCCTTTGCTTTGCGAGAGCGATTAACACTATAATTTATATCAATAAAATCAGTCCTATAATCGCAATATAATTGCCGAGTTAATTCGCAAATATCGTATGTCACAATCCATTTTCTTTTGCATTTTTTTATTGCATTTCGCAAATCCGTATGTTCTTTTTCATTAAATGAATTTTTATATAATTGTCCACCTTTTTCTACATACGGAGGGTCAAAATTAATCAACACTTTATAATATTTTCTCATAATACTTGGTTGGATAAAATCAAAGACATCCAAATTATATATATCAATTTTACTTGATAATCCGCCAATTTCTTCTATTCTTTTAATAAGATTCTTTCTATGGAACCTAGCATCCATCAGATAATTTCCATTTTGATTTTGTCCACCAATTACACCGCCTGAAATAACACCTGATATATTAGTTCTATTCAAGTAATATGTAGCTTTACCTAGCGTCAAATCATCGTATTGATCTTGATTGGTATAAACATTTCTTTGCCTGTTCCATTCATCTAAATCTAAGCTAACATCACGCACAAATCGACACATCTCATCTGTATTGTTTATAACACTCCACCAAAATGAGTATATAGCCCGGTCCAAATCATTAAGTACAATACGTTTCACATCATGTTTTTGTAATAACTTAAGTGCCAATCCTGCGCCTCCAGCAAATGGTTCAATATATGTTTCTCCGATAAGGTCATTTGCTTCTAAAATATCTCTTACATAGTTATATAATTTTGCTTTTCCTCCCGGATAACGCAAAGGAGATAAAGATTTTTGCATTATTACTTCCTCCGATCACCCCTTCAAGCTGATTATTTCCATTCGTTAGGATTTATTGCTTGATAATGGGACATTTTTTTAAAAAGTGACCTGAAATTGTTATAAAACTTTTCTATGCATTCTTGATTATCAATGTTATGTAACCAGTGCTTATACAGTAATTTAAAAAATGTGAGGTTATCATTGAACAACTTTTTATTAAATTCTCGGCGTTTTCCCTTTGTTGATTGTCCACTGGATCGATACTGTTCAATTATTTGCTTGTTGTCGTCTATCTTTGTTTTAATATTTGACAAATAATAGATTTTGCCAAAACCTTTCTCAATAATAATCGATTGAGTCCAGAAACAGTCATCCTCTTCGTACAACTTCTGTGCATAACTAAATAACACTTCTTCAGGGCAGTCATTTCCAGGTAATGCCAATATGCAATTTGACATATCAGAATTATGATCTCCATCCAAAATACATATTGATCTTATGGTTGTTCTCAATAACTTGCTATCTGTGAATATACCAATTAAATTTTCAGCTCCTATATTAGCGTGCACAAAGTGGAAAAATCTATTAATTCCCCTAAATTCCTCAGGATGTATTTCTGAAAAGTAATTTAACAACATATCAAGAATTACTCTAGCTTCATCGTCTTCTGTAAATATCGGTATAACCTTGTCCATATAAATATCATCTTGCGTTAACGATTGTAAATGTAATTTTATTTTATATATATCAGGTGAATCCATCAGCGTTACATTCGTTATATTGTCTAACAAATATATAACATTACATTTGTATTCAAACATTGTTTCTAATAATGATATACTATGTGTTGTGAATACTATTTGAATTTTATATTCCTGCGAGAAGTCCTTAAACAGTTGCAATAACTTAATTTGAAAAGCAGGATGCAGTGTTGCATCCAATTCATCAATCAATAATACACTTTCTATATCGTTATTAGAACATATAGATTCAAAATAATATTTAAGCGACACCAACGCTGTCAATATTATAGTTAAATTATCTTCCCCTGCGGAAATTGTATTTGAATCAATTCCTTCTATTTCAGTTGAAAATTCTGTTCTAACTTTTACATCTCCCATTCTTTGCGAATTTCCATAAGTAATAGAGTAGTTTGTAAATTTTTTGTATAATTCTGCAATATTATTTTTATAGCTCTCAGGCAATTTGTTGTTAATCTGTTTTATTTGTTCATCATCTTGATATTCTCCATATGGAAACAGTCTTGATAACCCAAGATAAATAACAGGGCAATGCGGTAATGTGTCATGTGAGCCAAGTTGATATTTTGGTTTTACGGCATATCTTGTCATAATAGAAGAGTTGTGTCTTCTAAAGTTTAGTGAGCCTCGCGTATAGTAATCTACTGAGAATAAACTGCCTTTTACTCCATAAGCTGGATCATTATATTTTTTATCCCCACGTGTTAGAGATTCTACCTTTGGATTAGTAATAGCATTAACCGCATTCAAAACTTTTAAACAATTATCATCCTTGACCCACTCACATTTTTTTGTAACAGCCTGAAAGGAATTACTGAATAAATGTAACAAGGAAGTTTTACATGTACCATTCGTGCCAGATATTGCATTAACGCCTTTCTCGAATTGAATATTAATCCTTTTAAGTTTTCTATATTGTTCGATATTTATAGATTTAATCATATGTACTTCCTCCCACCCTGTTATGTCAATACTGCATAATATATTTCATCGTTAACACACATTATTTATTCGTGAATCAAATTTCCAATGAAAACGCCCTGTACCACTCATGTGGCGGTAATATTGAATTAAATGCTGCTTCAAATAGTGGATACAGTTCTTTATAGGTTTTCTTGTTAGAAACAATCTTTTTTAATTCTGATGTCTGTAAAGGAATAATTTTCATTCCCGTTACAGCCTTTGAATAATCCTGGGAGTCGTAAAATGGTGTTGTTTTCCGGCTTCGAAAATCTGCAATTACATTTATATCGAGATAAGTAGTCGCAAATACACAATAAGAATTCATATTACCCGTACGAATTAAATGTCTTCCTAAATGTCTTGAAACAGGCTCCATTTCCATTCTTCGCTGGTTTGTGCTATCAGCAAGGGTTGCTTCTAACAAAAGTGTATGCTCCGGATAAACCTCTGTCGTCTCATATTCATAAACTATATCTGCCTCACCGCCTGCAGCGTGGGTTTTCGGCAATAAATCGGCATCTAGTGAAAGCTTCATATAATCAAGAATTTTACCGTGCCTTTCGCTTGCTTTGTACCACAGAATTCCTAAAACATATTCAAAAATGGTTGGTATATCAGCATTGTCGGTAACCATACTTCTAATCTCATCATCATTTCTGCTTTCAAAGCAATCAAGAAGTAATAACAACCTGTCGTCTGTAAATTTAGTATCAATGAGATGTTGTAATCTCTGATAGCGTGTATCCTCTAAAGCTTCTCGTGCCGACTGCATGTTGGAAACATTTATGCCAAGTTCTTTGTTGATTCCAGCAATGATAGTTTCGTCGCTTACGCCAAGGCATTCCGATATTTCAGTAAGAGAACAATCTTCGTACAACATCTTCGAAGAAGCAAATGTGTCTTTATATAATTTTTCTGCAATTGACTTAAAAAAATATTTAGGTACAATATCAAACTTTATCGTATTGTCTTCAAACAAAACAACATCTGTCGTTCTAATATATCGCCGATTCAAATCAAGATAATCTGACAGCGTAGCTTTTGCTTTAAAAAGATGCATTATATAAAAAAATATTCTTTTAAAACTTTCTTCATCAGAAACTTCATTAAATTTTGTTTGCTTTAAATGCTCTAATGGGCTTTTCTTAATAGCTGCTTCAGATGTGGTGTCGAATAAGTAACTCCGCCACCACTTTCCTATGTTTATATTCTTAGTAGCCTGATATATTGCAGATATACTTTCCACGTTATTATTTACAAATGTCTCAAATAGTGCATTATAAAGTTCATAATATGTTCTATCATATCGTCTGCTTTTTCTGTTAAGGCCTATTTCGCATATCAAATCCCTTGAAACTTCATTTTCAAGAAGGTATACTAATGCCAATTTATAGTTAGGCATATTCATCATACGTTTTATAATAATTTCGTCGATGCTAGTCCTGCCTGTACGTAGCATTGAAATACCATCAACAATTTCGGCCATTTCTTTTTCTCCAATACATAATGGCAACAGATATGTATATTCGTCAAGCGTCAGGTAATCAAATTTGTTCAGTAAATGAATCAATACCATGAACGGACGGACAGTGCGTCCATCAATACTATAATGCGTTTTCAGTAGTTGTTTCAAATAAATAAAGCTATCCCGTGCTATTTGAAATTGGTTGTTGGAGGAAAAATCGTTTTCGGAAGCGATTTTTAATAATGATTTTCCAGCATTGCTCAAATTCCTGCCAGCATCAATTAATCCTATATCAACCAATCCGGATGTTTTTTCACGCGCATCTTTAGGTTTGTCCTCGGCATCTCCCTCCAAAAAACCTTTTGACTGCATAAAATCATAATATCGAGCCTGCAAAGTTTTGTTTCCAGTCCATTTCTCATTTTTATTTTCTTCAAGCGACCAAAACTCATCTAATAAAGCAAGTTGTTCTTCAATAGTTTTATTGAAATTTCTTGTTCTAAAGCTGGTAGTGCCTAGACTCCAACAGAAACTTTTATATGGAATTATATTTGGCATAGCTACTTCCTCTCAATAATTAATTATCAGCACCTCTTCTGAAGCAGAAGTCTTATCCTTCGTTTGATAGTTTGAATTTGAATAGCTGAAATTAAGTTGTATAATTTTATATTTATCTGCGTTTTTATCAAGCCAATCAACTAAGATATTGTTTTCCCTGCCTTTGCTTCTCAACACATTAGATAATGCAAAACGAATATTTCTGCCGTTCAATTCATCTAAAAAAGAAAGTAAGTCTTTTTCGTCAGTCTCGCTCCATCCCCCTCGTTCATTATAGGTTGCACAGGTTATCAAATAAGGTGGATCTGCATAAACAAAATCTTGGGATGTCAATGCAAATACATCGAAATCTCTGAAGTCTCGGCAAGAAAAAATGCAATTTTGCCTCACAATTCTATCAATAAAACTTATAAGTTTTTGTTCCATCTTTTTATTGAAATCCCTTTTACCTACAGGTAAGTTAAATTCTCCGTGTGAATTAAATCGAATTTGGTTATTAAAGGAATATACAATCATTACATAGAGCATGATGTAATAATCATCATCCAACTTTCCGTCAGCATGTTTTTGATTAAAATCCTTACGCAGTTTTAAATAAGCATCTCTATTATAATTGCTAAGACCTTTGCTACTTTCACACTCATAATAAGTATAGCCGTTTTTACTCACAAGGGATAAGTTATACTTTTCTATAATTTCATAAATCCGATCTAAAGTTTCATCTTTATCAAGATTTTTGAACGTGTTATACAAATGAAGTAAATTCTCATTTAAATCATTATATATAACTTTATTGCAATTAACATTTATACCTACATTACAACCACCACAAAATAAATCTACAAGGGTATTTATGTTTTGGGGAAATAATGGCAAAATTTGAGGTAATAACTTATATTTCCCTCCCGTGTAATTAAGTGGTGATTGTATCATATTGATTTACTCCTATTCAAAGCAAACACACAGGAACAGTCTCTCTGCATTTTCAGCTATGTCAGATTTTCCGGTTGTAAATGCCTTATAACTTTCTTCAAAGACTTTTACGGTTCCTTTTGCATTTAGTATTTTCAAAATATCTTCATCGGAAATTTTTGCATTGGAGCGGCAATTACCTTTATCGGCCATATTATTGTAAGAAAGCAAGATGTATTTAGCTTTTATATCATTTATCAAGGTTTCAAATGCTTTTGTTGCCCCAGTTGTGCAATACTTACTCTTCATACCGCTTCTGTCCATCTTCTTGGCTACCCCGAACACTTGTGGCTTTTCCCAGCGCGCTACATTTTCAAGCAAATGATATGAATCACAATATTGTCTTGAATTATACGGAGGATCAATATAAACAAGGTCTGCTTCAATCCGCTTAACAAGGTTATTTGCATCCTCATTAAAGCATTGATTTAAGGGATGATTATCAACCTTCGCCAAAGGAACAGAGAGTTCCAATGAATCCTCAAATTCTGCGTTCTTTCGATATGCATCATAATGTCCGCAAGTCACAGCAATTTTATCCATTCCATAAAGCAACGATGTAATCAGAATTGCCCTCTCGCGGTTATTCAAATTACCTTTTTTATAATTTCGTTCTATATCCTCACGAATATATCCAATTTTAGCACAGTCTTTCTTACTGAAATAGGTATCTGCAAAATTACGCGTCATATAGTTCTCACCGCAATTTGCTTTCCCATTGTACATGACTACATAATCAATTATTTTTTGTGTGTCATAGCTTTCCGCTCCAAACCAAGCATAATTGCAAACATAATTACTATACATCAAATCATTCGTAATAAGCGTTTTATCTGCAAAAGCAGAGGATACTGCACCTGTTCCTGCAAATATATCTGCAACTGTCTCAATATTATTACATTCTTCATCTACAACACTTGTGATAAATGAAAGTAATTTATATTTATTGCCTAAGTAGCGTCTATTGTTTATCAATGAGGTTTTATATGTCATTCCTGTTGTACTCATTGTAATTCCTCCGCCAGTAATCCTAACTTAATTTTACAAAACAATCTGTCCATTAAAATGGACTTGATTTGAATTTCTTTAAAAAAAATCATGAAAATTCTTTAAAGAAATTTGCTTTTTCCATGCCTGTTAATTATTCAAACTCAATCGTCCCCGGTGGCTTCCCGGTGCAGTCGTACACGACGCGGTTGACGTGGTCGACTTCGTTGACGATGCGGGTGGTGACGCGGTCAATCAAATCCCAAGGCAGGTGCGCCGCCTCGGCGGTCATGAAGTCGCTGGTCGTCACAGCGCGGAGCGCGATTGCGTAGTCATAGGTTCGGAAGTCGCCCATAACGCCGACGGAGCGCATGTTGGTGAGCACCGCGAAATACTGACCCAAAGTGCCCGGGTGTCCGAACTGCGGAATCCGGCCTTCGCTCATCGCGCGCGCGATTTCTTCACGGTAGATATAGTCGGCATCCTGCACGATTTTTACCTTTTCGGCAGTCACTTCGCCGATGATACGGATGCCAAGACCCGGTCCCGGGAACGGCTGACGGAATACCAGGTAATCCGGAATGCCAAGTTCCAGACCGGCGCGGCGCACTTCGTCCTTAAACAGCATGCGAAGCGGCTCGATAATTTCTTTGAAATCAACATAGTCAGGAAGTCCGCCTACATTGTGGTGGGACTTGATGACTGCGGATTTGCCGAGGCCGGACTCGATAACGTCCGGATAAATCGTGCCCTGAACCAGGAAGTCAACAGCACCGATTTTCTTTGCTTCCTCTTCGAAGACGCGGATGAACTCCTCGCCGATGATTTTGCGCTTTGCCTCCGGCTCGGTTACGCCGGCAAGCTTGGAATAAAAGCGCTCCTGTGCGTTCACGCGGATAAAGTTCAGGTCATACGGACCGTTCGGACCGAAGACAGCCTCAACCTCGTCGCCTTCGTTTTTGCGAAGAAGACCGTGGTCAACGAAAACGCAGGTAAGCTGTTTGCCTACAGCCTTCGAAAGCAGCACTGCTGCAACCGAAGAGTCAACGCCGCCCGACAGGGCGCAAAGCACCTTGCCATCTCCGACTTTTTCGCGGATTTCGCGGATGGTCGTTTCCACGAAGCTGTCCATCTTCCAGTCGCCTTTGCAGCCGCAGACTTTGAGCACAAAGTTCTGAAGCATCTTGAAGCCTTCCACGGAGTGCATAACTTCCGGGTGAAACTGTGTCGCATAGAAGCCAGCCGCAGCATTTTCCATAGCTGCTACCGGGCAGACCGGCGTGTGTGCGGTCACTTTGAAGCCGGAAGGCACAGTTTCAATATAGTCGGTGTGACTCATCCACATAATCGTACTGCCCGGCCTGCCACAGCCCGTCGTCTCCGGACCGCCAACGCCAAGACCGGAAAGGAGGCCGCTGCGGTCGTCAACCGTAACCTCGGTTCTGCCGTATTCACTGACCGGAGCCGTCGCAACCTTGCCGCCGAGCTGGTGAGCCAAAAGCTGCGCACCATAGCAGATTCCAAGCACCGGAATACCGAGCTTAAAAACTTCCGGATTGCACTGCGGGGAGTCCTCGCCGTACACGCTGTTAGGACCGCCCGTCAGAATAATCCCGGACGGAGCCAGCGCCTTCAGTTCATCCATCGAAATCGTGTAAGGATGAACCTCGCAATATACATTACATTCACGGACACGGCGGGCAATCAGCTGGTTATACTGGCCGCCAAAATCCAATACGATAACGGTTTCCTGCTGCATGGATGTACTCCCTTCTCTATGTATGTCATATTTGTGGTATGCCATATTTTTATTAGTATACCAC
>ERZ773235.3597-NODE-3597-length-10680-cov-60.288282_pt1 | contig 10680 bp, 9 predicted proteins | sample MGYA00580522_ERZ773235 | MGnify/ENA primary metagenome ERZ773235 (study PRJEB29015, sample SAMEA2737797) | human gut metagenome | biome: human gut; feature: human-associated habitat; material: faeces | place: China | collected 2012 ...
TAATGATTTAGTTCCTAATTCTAAATACTCTAAAGGTAAAAGTTTAGATAAAGTGGTTGAGATGTTATCAAGAGATGAAGCTTGTTTTTATTTGTATTAATAAGAGAATATGCTTGAAATTACAATTAATTCTATTAGATGATTTATTTTATCGAGGAACTCCACCTAATGGCTCATCTAATATATATAATTCTGCCTCTCTGCTTATAACTAATATTAGTTGTAATTTCTCTTGCATTCCTTTTGACATTTTATTTATTTTTAAATTTATATCTAAATCTAAATCTTTTAATAGCTTAATCGCTTTCTCTTCATTAAAATTATCATAAAATTCATTAAAAAAAGTTATTATTTGTGAAACATTCATATTTTTATCAAGATATGTTCTCTCTGGTAAATATGAAATAATTTTCTTAGAGTTTACACCTGGTTTTTCACCATTTATAAGCACCTCGCCACTTGTAGGAGTTAATAAATCATTAATCAATTTTATTAAAGTTGTTTTCCCCATTCCATTTTTCCCAAGTAAACCTATAATTTTTCCTTTTGGAATACTTAAATTTATATTGTTTAAAACTTGCTTGTTATCAAATTTTTTGCACAAATTATTACATTTAACTAATTCCATCTTTTCCTCCTTCTTGCAAGTATTTTACAGCTGAGTCATAATCTATGCCGATTTTTTTCATATTATTAAGATAATTATCAATTATTTCTTTTGCCAATTTTCTTTTTATTTTTTCAATCAATTCTTCATCTTCTGTTACATATTTTCCATTTGTTCTTTCTGTATAAATTAACTGTTCATTCTCAAGTTCAGCCAACGCTTTTTGCATTGTGTTTGGATTAACCTTCATTATAAGTGCTAGCTCTCTTACAGAAGGCATTCTTTGTCCTTTTTTGAATTTACCAGAAACTATTTCTATTCTTATTATCTCAACTAACTGAATATAAATTGGTCTTTCATTGTCAAATATGTAATTCATAATTACCTCCTTTCTGTATTGTATTACTTGCGTAATACAATAATGCTATTTTAAATTTAATTTGTCAATAAAAATGAGCAAATATTTTTTATTTGCTCACTATATTCTTTTTTTCTTTACATTATATTCTATTACTTTTATTTTTCTTATTTCATAATCGAACTCATTTCTTTTAACATTATAATTAAATTCATTTTCATTAATTTTTTCCATTTCAAGTTGATTTAAATCTAATAATACCTCTGTAGATAAGTCCATCCCAATTGGTAGTGTTTTATTAAAATTTTCATAAAATATAATGTTCGAGTAAAATAATATTGGTACTCCTTCTTGAAGATTAAATTTGTGCAATGTAGTTGAGTCCTCTTTTATGTTTTCAAGTTCTTTTATGGGGCTTATATTAAATATCTCCAAACCGTTCATGTTTGCTTGCAAAAGTTTATACACAGCTATATTGTTTTGTAAAGTTATCTTACTAAATGCCTCTTCTACTAGTTTTGTATAATTCTTTAAATTTTCTTTAAACATATCTATTTCTGTGTTTGCATTTATGTTTAACACTTTATATTTATCTTTTGGTATTTCTCTATGCTTTTGATTATTTATTGTACTGATTTGTGTTTTGTCTTTATTCATGCTTCCAAATATATTAAAGTCTTTCATATTTATGTATTCCATGTTGTCTTCATATTCTTGTTTTAGTTTTTTAAACTCTTTTATATCTTCATACTCGTTCTCAAATGCCTTAACAGAATTTATAGCTTGTTTTACAGCAAATATAGCATCTGTTTCATTTTTAGATAGTTTCCTCCTTTGGAGTTCATCTGCTTTTTTCCCTAATTCTTCCATGTCTTCGATATAATCAAAACATTTTTCAATTTTTGTTTTTGGTAACTCTTCTTGTTCTCCTTGTGTCAAAGTTGATATTTCGTCTTTATTAGTAAATTTCCAAAATTCAAAAATACTCTTTTTATGCTTTTCTATCTCATTTATATATAATTCTGCATTTTCTATTTTTTTTGTTAAGTTAGTAATTTTTAGCTCCATAGCATTTATATCTAACTTCATGTTTTTGTTTATTTCATTTTTACTATTTAATCTTGTACAAAGTCCAATTAGATCCTCCAAAGTGTACTGTTCTTTTTTTTCATATATTGTTTCCGGCTCTATATTTTCCCTTTCCACTTTTGTTTTTACATCATTTATTATTTGTTTTTTTATACTCTTATTCTTAAAATAGTATTTAATTTTTCCAAGAAAAGATTTTTTACATTCTAGGAAGGTAGATATTTGCTTTTGTCTTTCTAAATACTCAGCCGTTGCACCATCATTCACCTTTTTAAGTCTTTGTAGCCTTTCTTTTTTTGTTGTTATTTCATTTTTAACTTTTTCTATTTCTTTTATCTTTTTATTTACTTCTGTATTTATAAAAATAGGTAAATATGAATATTCTATTTTCTCATTGTTATATAAAAAATAGAGACCTGCTTGTTCATTTATTTTTAAATCAATTTTATATTGTTCTTCTGCTCCAGTTGATAAGATAAATAATGCTTTTAATAATTTTAAAAATTCAGTTGCTTCTTCTTTATTTCTTATTTTAATTTTATATGTGCTTAAAACTTTTTCATAGACATCTACTTGCCCTAAAATTTGTACTTCTAAATTTTCATCGTTATCATATACTTCATATATATTTGGCCATTGTTTAGTAAAATACCACAAATAATTTTCTATATCGTTTATCTCTGTTTTTTTTAGATATCTTTCAGAGTACTCCATATTACTAATTGGGACAAAAATTTTTCTTTGACCTTTTTCTTTATTACATTGAATTTGTTGTTTTAATATATAAAATAGTTCTGGATTGTTAGCTTCCCTCGTTGGCACTAGCATAAAGTATTTATTGCAATAATCCGAATAATATATCTGCCATATAAAATTATTTTTATATTTAACTTCAAATGGTATTTTATCTTTTAATAATTCTTGCTCTGTTTCTATCTCTTCTATATCATCTATTTTCAAATTTTTTACCATTTCTAAAAATTTAGCAAACTTTTCTATGTCTTCCTCATTTTCAGAATCTAAGTACTCTAAAATTGGGCTTGCTAATTTATATTTTTCTTGTAGTGATGTTAGCCTGTCTGTTGGAGTTATTAAAATTTGAATATCACAAATGTTTATATATTTATAAATTTTATATGTATCATCATATGACTCTAGCGGTCTATAATTAAGTGGTTTAAAACTTTTTAAAAACTCTGGTACATTTTCTAAATCTAAACCAATATATTCTAGTTTCTGTTCTATTATTTCCTTTTCGTCTTTAGTAATCTCTGGCATTTTTACCTCCACTTAATCTTACATTAAATTTAATAATCATATTTATTTTATAGAATTGCATTTAACTTATTTCTTTTCTTCTATTTCCTCTTTAATCTTAGAAATAAATTCTTTTACAGGCATTTGTCCTATATCGCCTTCTTTTCTTGCACGTACTCCTACTGCATTTGCTTCTACCTCTTTTTCTCCAATTATTAGCATATATGGAATTTTTTGAAGTTGTGCTTCTCTTATTTTGTAGCCTATCTTTTCTTCTCTGTCATCTAATTCAGCTCTTATTCCCTCCTTCATAAATTGTTTTACCAATTCATCTGCATATTCTTTTTGTTTATCAGAGATAGTAAGTATTTTTACTTGTACTGGTGCAAGCCATGTTGGGAATGCACCTGCATAATGTTCTATTAAGACTCCTATAAATCTTTCTATACTACCAAACACAACTCTATGTAACATAACAGGTCTATGCTTCTCTCCATCTTGTCCTATATAATTCAAGTCAAATCTTTCCGGCATCTGAAAATCTAGCTGTATAGTTCCACATTGCCAATCTCTGCCCAAGCTATCTTTTATATGAAAATCAATTTTTGGTCCGTAAAATGCTCCATCGCCTTCATTTACAACATATTCCATGTTCTCATGCTCTAATGCCTTTCTCAAAGCATTTTCTGCTGTTGTCCAATCTTCATCGCTTCCCATAGAGTCTTCTGGTCTTGTAGATAGCTCTACTGTATATGTAAATCCAAACAAGCTATATACTTGGTTTATTAAGTGCATTAAGTCAATTATTTCTGATTCAATTTGTTCTGGTAAACAGAATATATGAGCATCGTCTTGAGTAAAACATCTTACCCTAAATAGCCCGTTTAATTGGCCAGATTTTTCATGTCTATGTACAAGTCCCAATTCTCCCATCCTTATAGGTAAGTCCTTGTATGAATGCATTTTGCTTTTATATACTAACATACCTCCTGGGCAGTTCATTGGTTTTAAAGCAAAGTCTTGTTCATCTATTTTTGTTGTATACATATTGTCCTTATAATGATCCCAGTGTCCTGAACGATGCCATAATTCTTCATTTAACATTACCGGTGTTTTAACTTCTTGATATCCATTTAAAGTATGAATTTTTCTCCAATAATCTTCTAATACATTTCTAAGCACCATTCCTTTTGGTAAGAAAAATGGAAATCCTGGTCCTTCTCCTGTAATCATAAATAATTCTAACTCTTTACCCAATTTTTTATGATCTCTCTTTTTTGCTTCTTCTAACATATTCAAGTATTCTTCTAATTGGCTAGCTTTTGGATATGAAATACCGTAAATCCTTTGTAGCATTTTATTTTTTTCGTTTCCTCTCCAATAAGCTCCTGAAGATGTTAACAGTTTTACAGCTTTAATATTACCTGTTTTCGCAACATGAGGACCTGCGCAAAGATCTGTAAATTCGCCTTGTTTGTAGAATGATATTATTGCATCTTCTGGCAAATCGTTGATTAGTTCTACCTTATATGGCTCTCCTTTTTCCTCCATAAATTTTATTGCTTCTTTTCTTGGGAGTTCAAATCTTTCTAGTGGTAAATCTTCTTTTATTATTTTTTTCATTTCATCTTCAATTTTGATTAAATCTTCTTCTGAAAATGGTTTTTCTGTATCGAAGTCATAATAAAATCCATTATCTATTGATGGTCCTATTGCAAGTTTTATTTCTGGATATAGTCTTTTTATTGCTTGTGCCATTATGTGGGATGTTGTATGCCAATATGCTTTTTTTCCCTCTAGACTATCAAATGTTAATATTTCAAGTTTGCAATCTTCAGTCAATTTATGTCTTAAATCCTGTACTTCTCCATTTACTAATCCTGCTAATGTTACTCTTGCTAAGCCTTCACTAATTTTTTTTGCCACATCTATTATTGAACTACCTTTTTCTACTTCAATAATAGCTCCATCTTTCAATTCAATTTTTATCATTTTATTTTTCCTCCTTTTTTATGCCTATAAATTAGCATATCAAAAAACTCCTAGGCATTTAACTACGCCCAGGAGTGCTTTTATTAACACGGTTCCATCCTTGTTTTTTACTTAATTAACTTTTAACGCAAGCACACGCCTAGTTTTTGCTAGGAACAATGAGGTAGTTTTTCAAATATGTTTTTTTAGATTAGCTTTCAGCTTTCAACTAATCCTCTCTTTAAATAACCTTTATTTTACTTTGTCTCATTTATGTTTTTAATATTAAATATATAATTATTATACTTTATATTTTTAACAAATGCAAGTGTTTTCCTAATTTTCTTCATATCCCGGCTTTTTTAGTAATTTAAACATATTAGTTTTATATTTTTCTACTCCTGGTTGATTGAATGGATCTACACCTAATAAATTTCCTGACATAGCACATGCTAATTCAAAGAAATATATTAAGTAACCTATGGTTTCTTCATTTAGTTCTTCCATATTTATTAATATATTTGGTACATCTCCCTCCACATGTGCTGCTATAGTACCCTCCATAGCCTTTTTATTAACGAAATCCAATGTTTTTCCAGACAGATAATTCAATCCATCTAAATTATCTTCATCCATATTTATCTTTATTTCTGAGTTAATTTTTTCTATGTTTATTACTGTTTCAAATAAGTTTCTTCTTCCATCTTGTATATATTGTCCTAATGAATGTAAATCAGTAGTAAACTCTACTCCTGAAGGGTATATTCCTTTTTTGTCTTTTCCTTCGCTTTCCCCAAATAATTGCTTCCACCATTCTATTAAATAGTGTAACTTTGGTTCATATGTAACAAGTATTTCTATGTCTTTTTTATTTTTATATAATATATTTCTAACTACAGCATATTTGTAACACTCATTATATTTAACATTTTTGTCTGAATACTGCTCCTGCGCATTTTGAGCTCCTTTAATAAGCTTATCTATGTCTATTCCCGCTGTAGCTATTGGCAGTAGCCCTACCGCTGTAAGGACTGAATATCTTCCACCTATATTATCTGGTATTACAAATGTAGTATATTTTTCTTCTTTTGCTAATGTTTTAAGAGCACCTTTTTTGCTATCTGTAGTAACATATATTCTTTTTCTTGCTTCCTTTATTCCATATTTATTTTCTATCATTTCCCTAAAAATTCTAAATGCGATAGCAGGTTCTGTTGTTGTTCCAGATTTTGATATTACATTTATAGAAAAATCTTTATTTCCTATAATCTCTATTAAATCATTTATATAATTTGTACTTAAATTGTTTCCAACATATAATATTAATGGTGTTTTTCTATCTGATTGTAAATTATAAAAAGTGCTGTTTAACGCCTCTATAACCGCTCTTGCCCCCAAATAAGAACCACCTATTCCTATTACAATCAATATCTCTGAATCTTTTTTTATTTTTTCCGCTGCTTTTTTTATTTTATCAAATTCTTTTTTATCATAATTATTTGGAAGTTCTAACCATCCAACAAAGTCCTTTTTATTTCCAGCTCTTTTATGTAGATCTTCATGTATTCTTTTTACTTCTTCTGCATATTTTACAATTTCCTTGTCAGTTACATTTGTATTTTTTAAATCAATTTTTATATTTTTCATATTAACCTCCATTTTCTTTTGTTATATTTTTTATTTTTAAGTTTTTTATTAAACTTATATATACAACTAAATATGATATTGATAATAGGAATCCACCTAAAACATCACTTGTGTAATGTACTCCAAGATAAATTCTACTTATGCCTATTAAACAGATTAATATGCTTAATAATACAATCAATGACCATTTTATATATTTATTTTTTATATATCTATAAATTAAATATATTAAATATCCATAAAAAGCCATACTTACCATTGAGTGTCCTGATGGAAAACTATATCCTGTTTCTTCAACTATTCTAAATTCAGTTGGTCTTGGTCTTCGCAATATTCTTTTTAGCAATTGATTTAATATTGTAATAATAACTATATTAGAAAAAATAGACAATCCTATTTTTTTATTTTTTATTAATAAAAGTAATGCAATTGTTGCTATTGATAAAAAAATTGCTCCTCCAAAATTAGTTATGAATTTTGCAATTGGAGTTACGAAATCAGATATTAAAAATGTTGATATCATTTTATATCCTATAATATCCCCTTGCATTATTTCTTTATTAAAAACATCTTCTGTTAATGCTAAAAATCCAACTAAACAGATAAATAATACAACCCATTTTAAATTTTTCTTGATATATTCTTTCCAATTATCTTTCAATTTTTCACCTCTTATTATTCTTTTGTTTTCTATAAATGCTTCTATGTAATTATATAATAATAGTATTAATTTTGTTTGTCCTTATACATTTTTATAATATCTTTGATGCCCATCTTTGTACCATAATTTAATATTGCATTTGAATATATTTTTATAGCAATATTAGCAATAGCAATTATTGTTGCAATTAAATTGCAATTGACATTATCACATCTGTTGTATTTGCCAATCCCATCATTTTTCATTACATATTTTAACATAACTTTTCTTATTAGTTTAGTACTCTTTTAATTCGGGTAATTATATTAGTTACTATTTGTTACATTATATCATTCACTATATTCTTTGTATATATTTTTTAGAAAATAATAATTCAATTAAAAAAAGGAGCACAATTGCCCCTAAAAAAAGAAAAAAACACCTATTCTAATTTATTTCCCTCACAACTTGTTTGACCTATTTTTTCACAATCTTTTACATTTTGAAAACTAAGATACCAAGTCATTCCATTTTGATTTTTCTCAATTTCTCTTTTCCTCTTTTCCAATGCTTCAAATGTTTGTGGTGGAGGTATTATTCCTGGCTGACAAGGTACCCAGTTAGCCGGCGTTGAAAGCTTATTGCTATCTGCCACTTGTAATGCCGTTAACGCTCTTAAGATTTCTGGAATACATCTTCCAACATTCATTGGATATATTAAAATAAGTCTTACCACTCCTTTATCATCAATAATAAATACATTTCTTACAGTTTCCGTTTTACTAACTTCATTTGATATCATTCCATATTTTCTAGCAATTTCCCCACTTCTATCTGCTATAATTGGAAAAGGAACTCTAATTCCAGTTTTACAATAAATGTCATATACCCAAGCTAAATGTGATGCATTACTATCTACGCTTAATCCTAGCAAGCACACATTTAATTGTTCAAAACATGGATTTGCTTTTGAAAAAGCAATTATCTCTGTAGTACATACGGGGGTAAAAGCCTTCAATTTGGGGATAATTATTTAATTATTTTTTCTATATTTCCTATACTATATAATGGTATATTAGTTAGCCATTCTTCTACTCTAAAATTAGCCATTGAGGTTCTAACATTAATTTTTGTATTATATTTTTCTACAAATGATTTTAAGCTTTTGGCTTGTAAATTTTCATTTGATTTTACTTCTATTGGTACATTGTTTTTACCAATTTGTACTATAAAATCAATTTCTGCAATTCCTTTTTCTGATGACCAATAAAACACATTTAATTCTGTACATTCTTTTAATTGGCATAAAACATATTGCTCTGTTAAACTTCCTTTAAATTCTTCAAAAATATCATTGCCTTCTAAAATTGTTTTAGAATCTAAATCTGCCATTGCTCCTAATAATCCCACATCCAATAAATATAACTTAAATGCATTGAAATCTTGATATGCAGATAATGGAACTTTGCAGTTATTTACCCTGTTAACTTGATAAACAAGTCCACAATCTATAAGCCATGATAATGCAATTTCATATTCTCTTGCTCTAGCACCTTCTTTTACTAAACCATATATGAATTTTTTATTTTCTTTTGCAAGTTGTGTAGGAATATTATTCCATAGTTGCCTAATTCTTGGAACAACATTGTTTGGTGCATGTTTAGAAAAATCTTGTTCATAATCTTTTAATAGTGTTTTTTGTATGTTACGAACTTCTGCTAAATTTTTTTCTTCTATATACGAATTAACCACTTCTGGCATTCCACCAATATAATAATAAAGTTTTAAATAATCTTTATATTTATTATTAAATACACTAATCATATCAAATTCATTGTTTTTTAATAAATTTAATAAATGTTCTTGCCCCAATGCATCTAAAAACTCAAAAAAGCTTAAAGGCATTAGGTCCATAAAATTTACTTTACCAACTGGGAATGAAGTTCCTTGATGAATAGCCACTCCCAAAAGAGAACCAGCTGCGACAATATGGTATTCATTTGCATTTTCATAAAAATATTTTAGTGCTTTTAATGCATTTGGAGTTTCTTGAATTTCATCAAAAATTATTAAAGTATTTTCAGGCTCAATATTTATTCCTGATTCAATCTTTAATCCTTGTATTATTCTATCTAAATCAAACTCTTCATTAAATAATATATCCATTCTTGAATTATTATCAAAATTTATGTAAGCAAATTTTTCATAATATAATTTTCCAAATTCTTTCATGAGCCAAGTTTTTCCAACTTGTCTTGCGCCTCTAATTATTAAAGGTTTTCGATTTTTAGATACCTTCCATTCTTTTAACTTTTCCATTCTTTCTCTATACATATACTCACTCTCCTAATGTATAATCTAATTATATTATAACACTATATTTCACAAAAATCAAACGACTTTTGCGGAAAATATGCACATTTTTCAAATGACTTTTCATATATTTAGTCACTTTTTGTAAACGACTTTTAGATATTATATTACACTTTATTTTGAAAAATTCTATTTATATTAACTTTTTAATGTCTGGTTTTAGCTCGAATTTCACACTTTTATCGTGATAAATCCATATTTTATCAATTAAACACTCTAAAATATATCTATTGGGTTCGTTAGATTTTAGAATATCATCAAAATATTCTATTGCCGTTTTTAATTTTTTTATTTTTTCTGTGTCTAAATCTTTTTGCTGTTGTTCTAATAGTTTTTGTAATTGTTCTATACGATTAGTTTTATCTTTTTCCAATTCTTTATATGTATTTTCAATCATTTCTCGTTGATACTCATTTGTGGTATTAGTTAAATCTTTAATTTTTTGACTAATCAAAACTTTGTATTCATCATTTAAGTTTTCAATTTCAAATTTGATTTTTTCTTTATTATTTGTTTTAGCATTAGTTTTTGTTTGAAGCTGTATTTTATTTATTTCATCTATGTATTTATTTTTAGTGAATTTTAAAAATTCTTTGAAATGTATAATTATATCCGTTTCTTTAATTTCATGGCATTTACATCTAGCTTTACCATAAGTTCTATATTGTGAACATTCATAGCCCTTTTGAGATTGTTTTCTAGTTATAGTTATGCCACTTACTCCAAAACCACAATCAC
>ERZ773235.3598-NODE-3598-length-10680-cov-3.921694_pt1 | contig 10680 bp, 8 predicted proteins | sample MGYA00580522_ERZ773235 | MGnify/ENA primary metagenome ERZ773235 (study PRJEB29015, sample SAMEA2737797) | human gut metagenome | biome: human gut; feature: human-associated habitat; material: faeces | place: China | collected 2012 ...
CGCCATTTTGCACCAAAAGGTGCCTGTTTTGCTACTTCATCCTCCGATAGTTCCGTTAAGTGAGGATAGTATTTTCTATACAACGAGCGGCGTAGGTGGCCAACTTGATCCCCTTGTCAGGGCGGAAGGTATTGACCGCCTTGATAAGCCCGATCGTTCCGATGGAGATCAGGTCCTCCTGGTCAGTGGACTGCGTGTAATACTTCTTGATGATGTGGGCCACCAGGCGCAGATTGTGCTCCACCAGTATATTCCGGGCCTCCAAATCTCCGGCGGCACAGCGCTCCAGGCACTCCCTCTCCCGGGCAGCAGACAGGGGCTTGGGGAATGACCCGGCGCTACCGGTCAGGTGCAGGGACAAAAACAGGCTGTTGCACAGCAGCAACAGTGCAGCAGACAGCATACGCATCGCTCCTTTCACAACACCCTATGCCCTATGGGAATGTCCCTATACAAAAAGAACACGGACGGCAGCGCCGTCCGTGTTACAGTTCCTCCTCCGGAAGGACCTCACCCTCCTCGCCATTGCCGAAGGCAATGGCCGTCCTGCCGTATTTTTGGCGGATAGCGTCCACGGCCTCCTCCAGCTGCTCCTGCCGCTGACCGCAGGCCTGAGCGGTACTGTCCAGCAGATCCAACTGTTGGAAAGTGCTGCACGTCTCGGTGACGTACAGCGCCGTTACGGTCATGGAGCGAAGGCGGGCAGGCGGCTTCCACAGCTGCCGGGCCAGGTCCGCAGCCGCACGGTAAATATCCCGGACCAGATGGGTAGGCGCGTCCAAGCGGGTCTGGCGGCTGAATGTTTTGAACGATACGTCTTTCAGCGTCACGCTGACGCCGCCGGCATACAGGCCGTGGCGGCGCAGACGGGCGGCTACACTGTCGCACAGGGGCATCAGGCTGGCACAGATCTGCTCCCAGCGTACCAGGTCATCGGGGAAGGTAGTGCCGTTGCCCACGGACTTGACCGGATCGGCGGCGTGGCGGGGCTTGACGGGACTTTTGTCAAGACCGTTGGCGTATTCCCACAGCTGGCGGCCCATCTTTCCCAGCAGCTGCTCGGGCATGGCAGGATCGCAGGCGGCCAGCTGGCCGATGGTCTCTACGCCGTATTTTTTCAGGGTCTGGGTGGCGGCGCGGCCGGCATACAGCAGGTTGCCCAGCGGCTGCGGCCAAACGATATTCTGCCACCCATCAGCAGGAATAACCGTTGTGGCGTCCGGTTTTTTCATATCGCTGCCCAGCTTGGCAAACACTTTATTGAACGAAACGCCCACGGAAATCGTTAATCCTGTCTCATTTTTTACTGTTTTTCGAATTTTATTGGCCAGTTTTTCCGCGTCGCCGCCGAAGAGGTGGAGACTGCCGGTGACATCCAGCCAGCTCTCGTCGATGCCGAAGGGCTCGATCAGGTCGGTGAAGCGCTCATAGATGTCGTTGACGCGGACGGACCACATTTTGTACAGGTCGTGATGGGGCGGCAGAAGCACGAGGCCGGGGCACTTCTTTTTGGCCTGCCAGACCGTCTCAGCCGTTTGTATTCCGTACTTTTTGGCGGGTTCGTTCTTGGCCAGGATGATGCCGTGGCGGGTCCTTGGGTCGCCGCAGACGGCCACCGGGACCTCCCACAAAGCGGGCTTGTCCAGCAGCTCCACAGAGGCGTAAAAGCTGTTCAGATCACAGTGCAGTATGATGCGCTCTCCCATGCTTTTCACCTCCCGGCACAGCAAATTTCTTTGGCAGTATATGATACAATGTCTGTACCTTTTCTATACTTTCTTCATACTTTTTATGTGCTCCTCATGCGCCTTTTATGCGCTGTTGGGTCAGGTTCTCTTTCCCTTCCTTCCAGCCCCCCCTTTTCGGGGCCAAAAACGAAGGATCGGACGATCATCTTCATGTGCGCCCCCTGCACAGGGGGCGCACATGGGGACTGCTCAATAGCCGATCTGACGGTCCACCAGACGCAGGGGCTTCTCACCCCGACCGTAGCGCTCCAGGTCCTCACAGAAAAGCTGCACGTTTCGGTCACGGGTGTAGCCCAGGCTCATCTGACCGGAGATGTGGGGGGTGATGAGCAGGTTCTTCGCCGTCCAGGCCGGGTCGCCGGCGGGGAGGGGCTCCTGCTCAAACACATCCAGAGCCGCGCCGGCGAGACGGTCGTGGTTCAGGGCGTCCAGAAGGGCGGCCTGGTCGATGGCGCTGCCGCGGCCCACGTTGACCACATAGGCGGTCTTCGGCAGCAGGGCGAGGCGCGCCGCGGAGAGAAACCCCTTCGTCTCACCGGTGGCGGGCAGGGCCAGGGCAAGGATATCCGTATCCGGCAGGAGGGCGTCCAGCTCGTCGTTGGTATGGATCTCGTCAAAGGCGGGGTCGGCGGCCTTTTTGGTGCGGCGGACACCGCGGACGGCGGCGGCACCCATGGCCTTGGCGCGGCGGGCGAACTCGGTGCCGATATCGCCGGTGCCGACGACGGTGATGGTGCTGCCCATAATGGAGCGCATGGGGAGCACCCGGCCCCAGCGGCCGGCGGCCTGGTCGGCGCAGTAGGCCGGGGCGTGGCGCAGGAGCATCAGCGTGACCATGACCATGTGCTCGGCGATGGTGACACCGTAGGCGCCGGAGGAGTTGGACAGCATGACCTCGGGAGAGGGATACAGGCTGTCGTTCAGATAAGCGTCCACGCCGGCAAAGCTGCCGCAGAACCACTTGAGGTTCACGAAGTCCTTTAATTCACCGGGCTTGGGCATACCGTAGATGACCTCATAGTCACCCCGCTTGTCCGCGGGAACGGCGGCGGGGGCCGCGTAGTAGTCCACGGTGAAGCCGGCGCGGGCCGCTGTCTCGTCGATGAGCCGGCGGTGCTTGGGCTCGGTGAAGCTGTCGTAGATGGCGATCTTTCTCATGTTGTATATACCTCCAGGAGTTTTTCCGCGCAGCGCATTCCGTCGGCGGCAGCGGAGAGGATGCCGCCGGCATAGCCGGCCCCCTCGCCGCAGGGGAATATGCCGCGTATATTGGCTTCATAGTGCGCGTCACGCACCAGGCGCACCGGGGAGGACGAGCGCGTCTCCACGCCGGTGAGCAGGGCGTCCGGGTCATCGTAGCCCCGGAGCTGACGGCTCAGGACCGGCAGGGCCAGGGCCAGCGTCTCGCCGATAAAATCCGGCAGACAGCGGCGCAGGTCGGTATAGACCACGCCGGGGCGGTAGCTGGGGCGCACGGTCCCCGGTCCGGCGGAGGGACGGCCTGTCAGAAAGTCCGCCACCCGCTGGCAGGGGGCGGCAAAGCCGCCGGTGAGGGCGTAGGCCGCCGTCTCCAGCTGCCGCTGGAGGGCGATGCCTGCAAGGGGATGGTCCGAGGGGAAATCCGCCGGCGTGACATTCACCAGCAGCGCGCCGTTGATGTTCTCCCCGTCACGGGCATAGACGCTCATGCCGTTGGTGACGGTGCGCCCCGGCTCGGAGGCGGCGGCCACCACCTGACCGCCGGGGCAGACGCAGAAGCTGAAGGCGCTGCGGCCGTTGGGCAGGTGGCAGGACAGCTTGTAGGTGCTGGGCGGCAGAGCCGGGTGGCCCGCCAGAGAACGGTACTGGGCGGCATCGATGGCCGACTGGCGGTGCTCGATACGGACACCCATGGCGAAGGGCTTGGGCACCATATACAGTCCGACGCGATGCAACATTTCAAAGGTATCCCGGGCGCTGTGACCCAGGGCCAGGAGCACATGGCGGGCGGGCAGGTCATAGGTCTGCCCGTTCTGGCAGACAGTGACGGCGCTGACCGCGCCGTCCTGTATCCGTATATGCTCCACCCGGGCGTTGAAGCAGATGTCCGCCCCGGCCGCCTCCAGCTCCTGCCGCAGGGCTTGCAGGGCGATGTGGAGCTTGTCGGTGCCCACGTGGGGCTTGGCGTCGGTCAAAATGGTATCCGGTGCGCCGCAGCGGACCAGCGTCTCCAGAATGAAGCGGTGGCGCAGGTCCTTCGTGCCGGTGTTCAGCTTGCCGTCGGAAAAGGCGCCGGCGCCGCCCTCGCCGAACTGGACATTGCTGTCCGGGTCCAGCGGGCCGCCGGACCAGAAGCGCTCAACGTCCGCCTGACGGTGTTCTACCGGCCGGCCGCGCTCCAATAGAATAGGGCGTGCGCCGCAGCGGGCCAGTACCAGGGCAGCGAACAGGCCCGCCGGTCCCGCGCCCACCACGATGGGCCGGACCGCCGGGGCCGTCACCGGCGGCGGTAGGAAGTACACTTCCTGTTTGTAGACAGATACGCGCTTATCGCGGCAGCGGCGCAGGACCTGGGCCTCGTTTTTTACAGAGACGGACACCGTGTAGACAAGGGTCAGGTCTTCGCGGGCGTCAATGGCCTTTCGCAGAACGGTACAGGCGGTGATGTCCGCCGGAGCCACGCGGAGCAGCTTGGCGCACCGGGCGCGCAGGAGCGTCTCCTGCTGGCCGGGGTGCAGGCGCAGTTGGTCGATACGGAGCATGGGTGCGTCTCCTTTTTATAGGATCGGGTGGGGGTTCGCCGCCGCGGCGGCGAGTTGGCTTTCCCCTGGCGGGGAGGCGGCCTCCGGCGGCCACATTTCTTTCTGCGAAGAAAGAAATGTGGGAAAGAAAGTCGCTTAGACCTACGGTCTAAGGACCCCTTGGCGCGCTGTGGGTCATGCAGATTTGGCGGTGTGTACTCGCGGGCGGAGTGCAGCGGTCATCACTGTCGGTCAAAAGGACTGTGCCTGCGTTCACCGGCGCGGAGGCTTCCGCGACCGCTTGCCCAGCCACGGTAGGGGTATTTGCTTCTACCGGGTTGGCGATTATCAAATCGCGCCTTTGCCGCCGCAAGGCGGCAAAGGTAGGTGTGCCCGTTGGGCACGGATATAATTATTTCTTAGCCTGCGACGCGGCAGAACGAATAATTCTTGCCGTAGTAGCAGGCAGCGGCAGCGGAAAGCTGTGCTGGCACAGTCGGGGGACCGACAACGATCAGGAAAACGCCGGTTACGTGAGGGAAAGCGCGGGCGGCAGCGAACAGGCATAGCGCGCTGAGGAAGTGCAGAAACGCAGTTTCTGCCGGCGTTCTTTCCCCCATTTCTTCCGCTGTTGGAAGAAATGGGGCCGTCGGAGACAAAGAAAGCGCTCGCGCCGGGGCGCGAAATTATCCCCGTCGGAGATAAATAATGCGCTTGCGCCGCTGTGCGGCGACACCTCATCCGCCCCCTTCGGGGGCACCTGTCTCCCTGCGGGTCGGTCGGTTCGCGGATCTGACACGCCACCGGCGTGTCATTCAACACCGCGGACCCCTCAAGGGGAAGGCTAACGGAGGTGTGTCATTCAACACCGCGGACCCATCAAGGGGGAAGGCTTGGGGTGGCGGCGGCAGGAGCGAAAAACGCCTGCTGTGGCTGAAGCAAGCGGCCGCGGAAGCCTCCGCGCCGGTGAACGCAGGCACAGTCCTTTTATCCGACAACGACGACAAAAGGCTATGCCCGCGAGAAACTGCAAAAAATCGCTGTTGGGCATAGCGCGCGAGGGGTTCTTAGACCGTAGGTCTAAGCGGTGCTTTTGGCTACTTTTGTCACCGCAGACAAAAGTAGCTCGCGCCGGGGCGCGAAATAGCCCCTGCTCTGGCTGCGGGCGGGACGAGGGCGTTTTACGCCGCTGCGCGGCGACACCTCATCCGCCCCCTTCGGGGGCACCTTCCCCTCAAGGGGAAGGCTTGAGGGTGCGCCACTCCCACCGCGAACCCCTCAAGGGGAAGGCTAACGGAGGTGTATCCTCCGGGGGAAGGCTTGACGCTGCGGGCGGGACGGCGGTGCGGATACAGGAAAGGAGAAACGCTATGACGAAAAAACAAAAGAAAATGCTCATACGCATACTCATCACGGCGGCGATGCTGGTCGCGCTGTATATTATTCCGGTGACGGGGTGGCTGCGGCTGGCGCTGTATCTGACAGCGTATCTGGTCATCGGCTACGACATTCTGAAAAAGGCCGGGCAGGGCATCGTCAACGGGCGGGTGTTCGACGAGAACTTCCTGATGGCGGTGGCCACGGTGGGTGCGTTCGCGCTGGCCATCTATGAGAAGAGCGGCGACTACAACGAGGCCATCGCCGTGATGCTGTTCTATCAGATCGGCGAGCTGTTCCAGAGCTACGCCGTGGGCAAGAGCCGGAAGAACATCAGCGCGCTGATGGACATCCGCCCGGACTACGCCAACATTGAGCAGGACGGCCAGCTGGTGCAGGTGGATCCGGACGAGGTGGCCATCGGCACCGTCATTGTGGTGCAGCCGGGCGAGAAGGTGCCCATCGACGGCGTCGTCACCGAGGGCAGCTCCACCCTGAACACCAGCGCCCTGACCGGCGAGAGCCTGCCCCGGGACGCCCGGGAGGGCGACGAGGTCATCAGCGGCTGCATCAACATGACCGGCGTGCTGAAGATCAGGACCACAAAGGCCTTTGGCGAGTCCACGGTGTCCAAGATCCTGGAGCTGGTGGAGAACTCCAGCTCCCGCAAGTCCCGCTCCGAGGACTTCATCGCCAAGTTCGCCCGCATCTACACCCCCGCCGTGTGCTACAGTGCGCTGGCGCTGGCGGTGCTGCCGCCGGTGATCCGGCTGGTGGGCGGTATGGACGGCCAGTGGGAGCAGTGGATCTACCGCGCCCTGACGTTCCTCGTCACCAGCTGCCCCTGTGCACTGGTGGTCAGCATCCCCCTGAGCTTTTTTGCCGGTATCGGAGGTGCCAGCAAAGAGGGCATCCTTATCAAGGGCTCCAACTATCTGGAAACGCTGTCGCAGGTGAAGTGCGTGGTGTTTGACAAGACCGGCACCCTGACCCGGGGCGTGTTCGAGGTCACGGCCGTCCATCACAATGAAATGGACGAGGCCAAGCTGCTGGAATACGCGGCGCTGGCCGAATGCGCCTCCTCCCACCCCATCAGCAAGAGCCTGCAGCAGGCCTACGGCAGGCCCATCGACCGCAGCCGCGTCACGGAGGTGCAGGAGCTCAGCGGCCACGGCATCACCGCCGTGGTGGACGGCGTACCCGTTGCCGCCGGCAACAGCAAGCTCATGGCGCAGCTTGGCATCCCCTACCACGACTGTCACAGCGTCGGCACCATCATCCACATGGCCGTGAACGGCCAGTACGCCGGTCACATCGTCATCTCCGACGTGGTGAAGCCCCACGCCAGGGAGGCCATCGCCGCCCTGCATAAGGCCGGTGTGGACAAGACCGTCATGCTCACCGGTGATACCAAAAGGGTGGCGGAGTCCGTGGCGGCGGAGCTGGGCGTGGACGAGGTTCACAGCGACCTGCTGCCCGCTGACAAGGTCAGCAAGGTGGAGGAGCTGCTGACCTGCCAGCACGGCAAGGCCAAGCTGGCCTTCGTGGGCGACGGCATCAACGATGCCCCGGTGCTGAGCCGTGCAGACATCGGCATCGCCATGGGCGCCATGGGCAGCGACGCCGCCATCGAGGCCGCCGACATCGTGTTGATGGATGATGAGCCTATGCAGATCGCCAAGGCCATCAAGATCTCCCGCAAGTGCATCGGCATCGTGTACCAGAACATTGTGTTCGCGCTGGTCATCAAGTTCGCGTGCCTTGCGCTGGTAGCCATAGGCGTGGCCGACATGTGGGCCGCCATCTTCGCCGACGTAGGCGTGATGGTGCTGGCGGTGCTCAACGCCATCCGCGCCCTGCGGGTACACGATCTGTAAGCTCCGCTTATTATATTATATGTAGAAAAGAGACGTCCGTCGGGCGTCTCCTTTTTTATATACGCGCACCTCCCCGCACCGGCGCATACAATGGGGTGCGGGATGATGTCCCGCCAACCCGACACAGGAGGTCATTTCATGGCAACATTCACCAATCAGGCCACCCTGACTTACAGCGGCGGCACTGCCAATTCCAATATCACCACCGGCCAGCTGCTGGAGGTGCTGACCGCCTCCAAAACGGCGGTGGTGCCCACCTACCGCACCGGACGACCCATCACCTATCTCATCACCCTTATCAATTCCGGCGCGGCGGCACTGACCGGCCTGACCGTCACCGATGATCTGGGCGGCTATGCCTTCAACGGCAATACCGTCTATCCCCTGACCTACACCGCCGGCTCCGTCCGGTACTATCAGGACGGTGTGCTGCAGGCAGCTCCCACCGTCACGGCAGGCCCGCCGCTGACCATCGCCGGCATCTCTGTTCCCGCCGGGGGCAGCACCGTCATCGCCTACGAGGCGGAGCCCAGCGCCTTCGCCCCTCTGGGCGCAGAGGGCAGCGTGGTGAACACCGTCACCGTTACCGGCGGCGGACTGCCCGATGCCGTCACCGCCACGGAGACGGTGTCCCCCGTGACCGGACCGGTGCTGACCATCGGCAAGGCCCTGTCCCCCACAGAGGTGGCCGCTAACGGCCGCCTGACCTACACCTTCGTCATCCAGAACAGCGGTAACACCGTGGCCAGCGCCGCCGACAGTCTGGTGGTCACGGATGTGTTCTCCCCCATCCTCCGGGATCTCACCGTGACGCTGGACGGCACGTCCCTGACCGCCCCGGCCCAGTACACCTATGATGCCGCCACCGGCCGGTTCGCTACCGTGGCCGGCGTTATCACCGTGCCCGCCGCCAGCTTCACGCAGGATGCCGCCACCGGGGCCTACACTGTGGCCCCCGGCACCGCCACCCTCATCGTCACCGGTACGCTCTGATCCCTTCGAACAGCGATGCCCCGCGCTGAGGTACAAAAACGCCGCCATTTTCATGGCGGCGTTTTTCTGCGTCTATCAGCCTACCTCCCGGATAGGCGGCGGCAATTTTCAGTATATACGGTTTCTTTGTGAAAATCAACCGAAAATTTACATAAACTTAACACTTAAAAATTGTAGAGTTTTGCCCCTTGAAAGTTGAAAAATCGTGGCGTATAGTATGGAACGTAATTTAGACGGCTCGGTAACGTTTTTGTTATGTAAAAAATGTAATTTTTTCCGACAGTTCCTTTCACAGTTTTCATCATGAAAGAGCGCAAAGAAACCGTTTCCAGCCGTTAAGAACTTAACGCGAGAGGAGGCCGCCGCATGACCCGCGAGGAAGCCGTTGACCGGCTGTGTACCATTTATCAGAGCCAATTTGATATCACCCGTTGCCAGGAGGAGCAGCAGCCTCTGGCTGCTACCATGGACTTCTACGCCACATCGGAAAAGTACGTCCTCTCCAAAAAGGCAAAGCTCTGGGAGGCCAAAAGCTTCGAGTATGTGTATTTGTTCAGCGTCCCCCATCTCACCAAGGCGATCTATGATGCCTGCGAAAAGCTGGCCTACGAGCAGGGCATGGCCCGTATTCAGCCCGGCCCCACCCATATGTACACCTACATCACCACGCTGTTCGTGTGTGACAGCTGTGATGATGAGGCGCGGAAAGCGCTGAAGCGCTGTAAGCTCTACAAGAGCTTCCGCCTGTCCTATTGGGGCTGGATGGATTTTCATACCGCTCTGGCGGTGCTGCCGGAAAACTCGGTATGCACCAACCGCAGCGGACACAGTGCAGCACAGGTTCTGAATCAGGGCCTGTTTCATAAGCAAATGAAAAAATTGTTCAGAAAGGAGAGAGCTTTATGAATGCTGCTTTGTTCCTGATCATCGGCTGTGCCGTTCTGGTCGTAGGTTACATTTTCTACGGCGGTTGGCTGGCCAAGAAGTGGGGTGTGGATAACTCCCGTCCCACGCCTGCTCATACCATGGAAGACGGCAAGGACTACTGCCCCGCCAAGGCCCCCGTGCTGATGGGCCATCACTTCTCCTCCATCGCCGGTGCCGGCCCCATTAACGGCCCCATTCAGGCCGCTGTGTTCGGCTGGGTGCCCGTGATGCTGTGGGTGCTGATCGGCGGCATCTTCTTCGGCGGTGTCCATGACTTCGGCGCGCTGTTTGCCTCCATCCGCCACAAGGGCGAGTCCATCGGCGAGGTCATCGGTGACGCCATCGGCGCCAAGGCCAAGAAGCTGTTCATCGTGTTCGCTTACCTGACCCTGATCCTGGTGGTGGCGGCCTTCGCCTCCATCGTGGCCAACACCTTCAAGGCTACCTACACCGCTGACGGCGCTGTGGATCTGGCTGCTTCCGCCGCCAATGCCTCCACCGCCATCATCTCCATCATGTTCATCCTGATGGCCGTCATCTTCGGCTTCTTTGTCTATCGCCGCAACGCGCCTCTGGGCATCTCCACTGTCATCGGCGTCATCGGCATCGCGGCCTGCATGGTCATCGGCCTGAACTGGCACCCCATCTATCTGAGCTACACCGTGTGGATGATCATCGTGGGTCTGTACATCGCTGTGGCCTCCGTCACCCCCGTGTGGATCCTGCTGCAGCCCCGTGACTACCTGAGCTCCTTCCTGCTGTACGGCATGATGATCCTGGCTGTCGTGGGCATCGTCGGCTGCTCCCCCACCGTGGATATGCCCGCGTTTACCGGGTTCTATGATACCCTGGCTCCCAGCGGCACGTCCCTGGGCTATATGTTCCCTGCACTGTTCGTGACCATCGCCTGCGGCGCTGTGTCCGGCTTCCACTCCCTGGTGGGCTCCGGCACCACCTCCAAGCAGCTGGATCAGGAGAAGGACGCCAAGCCCATCGCTTACGGCGGCATGCTGATCGAGTGCGCTCTGGCTCTGATCT
>ERZ773235.3607-NODE-3607-length-10670-cov-3.822798_pt1 | contig 10670 bp, 8 predicted proteins | sample MGYA00580522_ERZ773235 | MGnify/ENA primary metagenome ERZ773235 (study PRJEB29015, sample SAMEA2737797) | human gut metagenome | biome: human gut; feature: human-associated habitat; material: faeces | place: China | collected 2012 ...
TCGATGAGCTGCACACCATTGTGGGCGCAGGCAAAACCGAGGGCAGCATGGACGCAGGCAACCTTTTGAAACCTATGCTTGCAAGAGGCGAATTGCACTGCATCGGCGCAACCACGCTTGACGAATATCGCAAATACATCGAAAAAGACCCTGCTCTTGAAAGACGTTTCCAACCCGTCATGGTCAACGAACCTACGGTTGAGGACACAATCGCAATTTTGCGTGGCTTGAAAGAAAGATACGAGATCTTCCACGGCGTGCGTATTCACGACCAAGCTCTCGTCGCGGCGGCAACGCTGTCGGACAGATACATCACCGACAGATTCCTCCCCGACAAAGCAATCGACCTCGTGGACGAAGCGTGCGCTATGATACGTACCGAAATCGACAGCATGCCCACCGAAATGGACGTCATCAGCCGTAAGATTATGCAACTCGAAATCGAGGAAATGGCTCTTGAAAAAGAAACCGACAAACTTTCTATCGACCGTCGCGAATCCATCAAAAAGGAACTTGCCGAACTCCACGACAAATTCAACGAAATGAAAGCGCAATGGGAAAACGAGAAGAAGGAAATCAACAGCGTTCAGGACACCAAAGCCGAGATTGACCGCGTAAATCTTCAAATCGAAGAAGCAAAGCGCAACAGCGACTATGGCAAGGCGGCGCAACTTCAATACGGCGAACTGCCTGCCCTCACCAAGAAACTCGAAGAGGCTGAAAAGAAATCCGCAAACGGCTCTACCCTTCTTCGTGACGAAGTGACTGCGGACGAAATCGCAAAAATCGTTGCAAAGTGGACGGGTATCCCCGTAACCAAACTTATGGAAAGCGAAAAAGAAAAACTGCTTCACCTCAGCGACGAACTCCACAAGAGAGTTATCGGACAAGACGAAGCGGTGCAAGCGGTCAGCGAAGCGGTGTTGCGTTCTCGTGCGGGCATATCCGACGAAAACAGACCTATCGGATCGTTCCTCTTCCTCGGACCTACCGGCGTCGGCAAGACGGAACTTGCAAAGACGCTTGCTTCCTATCTGTTTGACGACGAGCGCAACATCGTGCGTATCGATATGACGGAGTACATGGAAAAATTCAGCGTATCTCGTCTTATAGGTGCGCCTCCGGGATACGTGGGATACGACGAAGGCGGTCAACTCACCGAAGCCGTGAGAAGAAAACCCTACTCCGTCGTGCTGTTCGACGAAATCGAAAAGGCACATCCCGATGTGTTCAACATCTTGCTTCAAGTGCTCGACGACGGCAGAATCACCGACAGCCAAGGCAGAACGGTCAACTTCAAGAATACGATAATCATCTTGACTTCCAACCTCGGCAGCAACGTGATTCTTGACAACATCGACCAAAACGGCAACATCAAAGAAGAAGCAAAAGAGCAAATCGACAGACTGCTCAAACAAACCTTCCGCCCCGAGTTCCTCAATAGGCTTGACGACACCGTGTTGTTCACTCCGCTCACAAGAGAGAACGTGTACAAGATCATCGACATCATGCTCAAAAAGCTGGAATCGAGGCTCGAAAAGCAAAACCTCAAACTCGAAGTTACGCAAGCGGCAAAAGACCTTATCGTTGACGGCGGCTACGACGTGACGTTCGGCGCAAGACCGCTCAAACGTTATATCGAAAGCAACGTCGAAACCAAAGTTGCAAAAGCAATCTTGCAAGGCAACATGGACGAAGGCGATACGATCGTGGTTGACGCAAAAGACGGCGAAATGCTTGTCACTTCAAAGCACTAACCGGTTGCGCCCGAAAAATGCGGCACGCAACAAACGTTGAACCCTCATAATTTTCCCTATAAAAAAGAAGCGGCGGATTTTGAATCCGTCGTTTCTTTTTTCAATTCCAAAATGTTGCTATGTTGAGATTTGCACGGCAGCATTGCGCTCTCAATGACGTTTGAAAGATTCAATAAGGCGCAAACGCCGCTAAAAACCAAAGCAATTTCAGCTGATTCTTTTCAAGTGCGGCAAGGCGTAAGCGAAAAACTTTTTGAATGCGGCGCATTTGTCGAGGTCGATACGCTCGCGCTTGCAGCCGTTGCGGCACATATGATAGAAATTGCACTCCTTGCACTTGTCCTCGATTTGCATGCTTTCTTTTATGAATTCGGTTGCAACGGGGTGCTTTGACAGCGCAAAGAAATCGGTGTCGTTGATGTTGCCCATATCGTAGCAATCGAGGCAATAAAAGTCGCACGGATAGACCTCGCCGTCCCCCTCGATGACGAATTGGTGACAGCAATGCCCTTCCATACCGCACTGTTCGGGGCACTCGAAATGCGCAAGGCGCACGAAGTTGTCAAATTGGCGGATTGAGGTGTATTTGCCGTCCATACAGTCTTTGAGATACATCGCAAAGCACTTTTGCAAAAACTCGGAATAGTCATCGGCAGACATCGAATAGTTTTCTTGCTCGCTTGGGAAACACTCGTTGTAGGTTGTTTTTGAGATAGGCTTGCCGCTCTCGTCCACGCGCAATGGTTTGAGCATGGGGATAAACTGCAAATGCTTGAAGTTTTGTTTTTTGAAAAACTTATAAATCGGCTCGATACGGTTTGCCACCTGCTTTGTCAGCACCACGAGGATATTGAAATCCACGCCGTATTTTTGCATAAGTTTTGCACCGTTGAGCGCACGTGAAAACGTGGGATTGCCGTTTGCATCGATACGGAGCGAATCGGCAACCTCATCGCCGTCCAAACTCAATCCCACAAGATAGCCGCCGCGCTTGAATATCCTGCACCACTCGTCGTCGATGAGCGTTCCGTTGGTTTGCACGCCTATGCTGACGGGCGCGCGATTGACGTTCAACTCACGAATAATATCGTGCAGTTTCAAAAAAAACTCCTTACCGGCAAGCAGCGGCTCGCCGCCCTGAAAGGAGAGCATAACCCTGTCGTGTCCTGCAAAATCGAAGGCTTTTTTGAGCGTTGAGCGCAACGTTTGCTCGCTCATCATGCCGTGCGAAGGCATCTCTCTATGGCTTGAGAGGTCGTTGTAAAAACAATATTTGCATCGCAAATTGCAATTTGACGAGGCAGGTTTGAGCATTATGCTTATGTTCATAAAACCAATTTTCCTTGTTGTTTCGCTTATTGTTGCGTATCGCAATCTTCGTCTTGGTCAAATATAATCTCGTATTGTGCGCTTTTGCTCACCGCATTGACGATTGCAAGACGAGTTGCCTCGACTGCTGCCGATTGCACCGGTGCAAGATTGACAACGGGGCGTCTGCCGCTTGCAAGGCAAAACATGGTGTCGCCGTCGTACATCGTATGCACGGGGCGGATTGCCCTTGCAAGCCCGTTGTGGGATATGCTTGCAATCAAATTTGCCTCGACTTTGGAGAGTTTCGCATCGGTGATTATACAACCTATCGTTGTGTTTGTCCCAAGCAAAAGTTTTGCGAATTCACCGTTTGCGAGGCATTTTTGAGTGTCGATAAACTCGCCTTTCCTACCCTTTGCGCCGGCAATGATTTTGCCGTTTTCGTCCACGACGTCGCCCATAGCGTTGACAGCAACGACTGCGGTCAGCGTGACGCCTGCAACTTTCACGGTTGCCGCGCCTATGCCGCTCTTGCACGCGTTTTTCAAGCCTCTTATCTTGCCTACCGTTGCGCCTCGTCCTGCGCCGATATTGCCGAAATCGAGGGTTTTTGACGCATTTTTGCACGCATTAAGTCCGTATTGCGCGGTTGGATAGTGATATTCCTTTTGATTGAGGTCATAAAGCACCGCACCGCAAACAATAGGCACGATCTTGCCCATAGACTTGAATCCCTTGCCATTTTGTTTGAGATATTCCATAACTCCGACGGTGGATGCAAGCCCGTATGCCGAGCCGCCCGACAGCACGACGGCATTGACTTTTTGCATCATCTTTTCGTTGTGAAGAAGGTCGGTTTCTCTCGTACCGGGTGCGCCTCCTCTGCAATCCACGCCTCCGACCGCTCCGTTTTCGGCAAGGATAACGCTTACACCCGTAAACTCGTCCTCATAGTGTCCTATCTTAAAACCGGAAGGTATTGTCACATTCATTTTCACACCTCAAAAAAGTCCTCCGAACAAGAAGGACTTTCGTTTTTTTATTTGCACAAATCGTCTATGCTTGTCTGCTCATAGATGATGAACTTGTCAAAGAAATCCGCAACGTCCTTTTGCATTTGCTCGCCGCACCAATCGTAAAACACTTCGTGTCTTGCGCCGGGATAAAGATGAAGCTCGGTGTTGATTCCGTTTTGTCTGTACATTTTGTCAAGTTTTTTGACGCCCTTGCCCATTTGCCCGACAGAGTCCGCATCACCCGAAAAAATGCCGATTGCGGTTGCAGGATTGAGTTTTGCCTGCGCTTTTTTGGTGTACAGTTTCGATGTTTCTTTCATCATATAATAGTCAAAACCGACAGACATGTTTTGATGCGCAAGCGGATCTGCAAGCACATCCTCTCGCCTTGCCCTTACGCTGTTTGCCCATTGCAATTTGCCCTCGTCGCCTTTGAATTTCTGGAAGTTGTCGCTCACCCAATTGACAATACGAGGACGCCAGTTTCTTGCCACAAGGAATATCGGCGCAACCACAATTTTGCCAAAAGTGAACAGGCTGCGCATATGTCCCGAACCTATGAGTGCGATTGCTTTGACGTCCGTCCCCTCCTGCGCAAACGCTTGCGAGAGGAAACTGCCATAGCTGTGTCCCATAAGAAACACGGGCAAATCATATTGGGATTTTAGCCACTCACGGAAAAACAATTCGTCGTTCAAAGTCTTTTTGAAAATGTTGCCGGGGTGTTTGCCGCGATTTTGATCGGTTTCGGTCAAACCGTGCGCGCGGTGATCGTCGCCGAAAACTATGTAACCTCTTGAATTGAGATAGCGTGCAAACTCGTCGTAGCGCCCCGCATACTCGCTCATGCCGTGCACAAGTTGAATGACGCCTTTCGGATCTTTCACATCGTCCCAAAGCCTGCAATAAATCTCTGTGTTGTCAAAACTTTTGAGCTTAAACTCTTTCATATTGCACTCTCCGCACAAAATAAGGTTTATTAAGCACATTATAACCAATAAAACTCATTTTATCAATAGCACTTTGCAAAAATAACACATCAAAAATTGCAAAATTCGCAAAGGAGTGCTAAACTGTATTTATGCAAGTATCCATAATCTTAAACTGCGGAAATGAAATAAAACGCAAAATAAAAGGCGACAAAGTCGTATGCTGTGACGGCGGTTTCAACGTATGCCCCGTCAAACCCGACGTGATTTTGGGCGACTTCGACTCCCTCGAAAAACCCGACAGCTCGGACATTCCCCTTGTCGAGCACAATCCGCACAAGGACGCAAGCGACGGCGAACTTGCCGTGTATTATGCAAAAGAGGTTTTGCATGCGGACTCAATCGTATTTTACGGCATAACAGGAGGACGAGTGGACCACGTGCTTTGCAACCTGTCCATTATGCGCCTTGCTTCAACTCTCGGCATGGGCGTAAAAGCCGAAGAGGACGGGCTTGACATTCACTATGTCGAGGGCAAATTTGACCTCGCCACGCAAAAGGGCGAAACTATATCCATTATCCCCTACGGCGAAAGCGCGCTTGTGAGCGACTCTCAAAATCTCGAATATCCGCTTGACGAACTCCTGCTCAAATCCTGCGATTCGAGAGGATTGTCCAATGTGTCCCTCGGTGGCAAAATTCATATCGATGTCAAGCGCGGCGGAGTTTTCGTGTTCAGATACATCAAACGGTAATTTAAAAAATATATAAATTTTTTTGTTTTTATCCAATAAAACAGGTTATTGCGTTGTATATATTGCGAAAAAGAAAATTATCGTTTTTCAACCTTTCTAAATCAAAAAGCACGGCAAGCCGTGCTTTTTAATTTTTGTTCGTTTTACATTTTTGTTTTTAATATGTTTTTTGCGTCAATCCTTATCCCTATTTTGATTTGAGATGATATGCTTGTCAATCTCGTCGAGATCTTCTCCGTCGCTCTCCTCAACGGGTTGTTCTTTGACTTGCGCGGCATTGTTTACGTCGCTAGATTTTTGCATAAGTGCGGTGAAAGATTTTGACGCAAACAGCGTACTGCCTGCAACGAGTGCAAGTGCCATATCGACGAACGTAAATGAATTGTACGCCATGCTATATACTATTGCCGAGCCGTACTTGTCAAGGTCTGCGTAGTCGGCAAACGCAAATACGCCCGAACAAACGTGGCAAGCATATCTCAACACGACCGCTATTATACCGCCGAGCAAAAACGCCACGATTTTCTTTTCTTTAAACACGCCCTTTTCCATAAATATACCGCTTACTCCGATGAGACCGAACGCGAGAGGATAGTCGAGCAAGAATTGCATCGGGTGGATAATGAACGGATCTTGAAGCGCTTGAAGCACGCCGTAAATCGTGCACACCACAAGTCCCCTTCTCGTACCGAACATGCAGCAGTACACCATGAGCGGAAGAAGGCTTGCAAACGTAACCGAACCGCCCTGCGGAAGTTTGAAAAGTTTGGCATAGGAAAGCGCAAATGACAATGCGATTGAAATTGCACCGTACACAATGGAGCGCGTGTCGCTCATCTTGCGTTTGTCGCCGACAAACCACATAACCACCATAATCACCATAAACACGACCGCAGACACGATCATACCCACGAGGTTTGCGTTGGGATAGTACTCTGCGATATCTCCGTAATACTGCGCCATCAACACCATGGTTGCAATGAAGCAGCCGAGCAACAACGCCGCCGTAACTATAAGCGAAATCTTGACGGCTTTATCGTTGAAAAGCGAGCTTACGAGCATTGCGATTGCACCTGCCACCGCCGTGATAAGCGTTGCGAGAATAGGATAGAAAAGTTTTGCTTGCATATCGTCGATATTGCATTGAAATTTGACGTACGCAAACACGACGACCATTGTGATTGCAAAGCCGGTTGCAATGCCTATCGCGTATTTTTTGTAATCGTTGAATTTTTCTCTTTTGAAAAACCAAACGAGCAATCCCACGACGATAAACGCCGCAACGAGCGCAACCGCAAGATAGAGCGCAACGTATTGGAGTTTGTCGGAAAGTGTGTTAATGTCCATAAAAAAATCTCCTAACTTGTGCTTAGGAGAACTTGAAAAGAAAAGGCAATATCGAAAACTTTCGTTGTTTTTGCTTCCTTACGCGAGGATTAACTCACAAGTTTGAGGGTATCATCTCAGCTTTACAGCACCCCTAGCAGTGATTATTGTATTCGCGCGCGCCGTTTTAGTCAATCGTTTTGCGCAAATACGGAAAAAATCGTCCAAATTGCGACAATTTGCTCTATTTCTTGACTTAAAATACGATTGGTATTATATTATTTACTACATCAACGAAGGAGAGATAACACAATGAAAAAGCAATTCAAGAAGCCCGAATTTAAGCTTCTTAAAGAATTCAAAGCATTCATTACAAAAGGCAATGTTGTCGATCTTGCAGTTGGTATGATTATAGGTGCCGCATTCACCGCAATCGTAACCGCTCTTGTCAACAGCATATTCAAGCCTCTCATCAACGCAATCCCGATGGGTGATTTGCAAGGTCTTATCACAATGCTCGTTGCAAAGAACGCAGAAGGTCTTACGGCGGCGGAGTGTGCGAAACAAGGCATCGAATTTGTTGCGGATATGTCCAAGTCCGTATATATCGATTGGGGCGCGTTTATAATGGCAATCATCAACTTCCTTATCACCGCGCTTGTGTTGTTTGCAATGGTCAAACTCATAAACATGGTTCGCGGCGGATTTACGGGACTTACCCGCGACACCAAATTCCTCGAATCGCTCACACCCGAAGAGAAAGCCACAATCAAAGGCAGATTTGCGACAAAGAAGGAACTGAGAGCAATCAAAGCGGCTCGTGACGAGCAAGCCGCAAAAGCGGCGGAAGAAGAAGCGACAAAAGCTGCTCAAAACAAGCCCGAAACGACAGACGATTTGCTCCGCGAAATCCGCGACCTTCTCAAAGCGCAACAAGTCGAAAAGGCAACCGCTCTTCTCGAAGAAAAAACCGACAAAGAATAATCGAATCAAAACATTGAAACCGCTCGTCCGAGCGGTTTTTTTTGTTGCTTTCCTTTTATAAATCTCTCTTTTTATTTGACCTCTTTCAAACAACGATATCATTGCCGCAAGGCAACATCCCTTTCCGCAGAACAATATCACCGTGCCGTCGGGTACAATATCGCTATATCTTGACTTTTTTGCACAAAAATGCTATTGTATAGCGGTGCGCAACTTGCGCTCGGAGAAGAGAAATTATGATTGCTACAACGTTATCTATGATGGAAGGCAACGGCATGGCGGCATATATCATCCTGCTTGCGCTCGGCATCATCTTTGTCGTCAAAGGCGGGGATTGGTTTGTGGACGCGGCAAGTTGGATTGCCGAGGTGTCCGGCATCCCGACTTTTATCATCGGCGCGACAATCGTCAGCGTCGCAACGACGATACCCGAAATTTTGGTTTCGAGCATATCTGCGGCGCAAGGTCAGGCGTCTATGGCAATCGGCAACGCAGTCGGCTCGGTCAACTGCAATATTGCTCTTATCATGGCAATCTCGCTTGTGTTCACCGCCCCTGTTTTCAAACGCAAAGACTACGTTTTTAAGGTTGCGATTTTGCTTGGCACAATCGCTCTTCTGTGGGGACTCAGCGCAAGCGGCGAATTTAATTGGTGGAACGCAATCATCATACTTGCAATGTTTGTGCTGTTCCTTATCGAAAACGTCATAAGCGCAAAAAAACACTCCCAAACTCTAATCAACGACAAAGGCTTTGAAAGCATAGCTGAAAACAAAACAAAGGGCGAGGGCATTTTGTTTTCATACTTCCAAAAGCAGGAAAGCAAAAAAATAGTCCTCAAAAAAACGGGCATGGTCATCGAGAAAAAGGACATCGCAAAAAACGTTGTTCTGTTTGTTCTCGGTGCGGCAACGATTTTTGTCGGCGCGCAACTTATGTGCGACAACGGCGCAGAACTCGCTCGCGCACTCAACGTCCCCGAAGGCATCATCGGCGTTACCATTCTTGCAGTCGGCACATCTTTGCCCGAACTCGTCACCGCAATCACCGCTATCATAAAGAAAAAATCAGATTTGTCGGTTGGCAACATCATAGGCGCAAACATCATCGACTTGTCCTTGATTCTTCCAATTTGCACATTCATCACAATGGGCAAAACCGGCAATCCCCTGCCTGTAGACCCTCAATCGCTCACAATCGATTTCCCCTTCTGCCTTGCCGTGGCAGGATTTGCGCTCATTCCACCTCTTGTCATGGGCAAATTCAAACGTTGGCAAGGAGTGCTGTTGCTTGCAGGCTATGTGACCTACGTTGTGCTTCTTATCCTCAACACGACAGGCGCAATCAAGATTTTCTGATTCAAGAGCCAAAAGCCTAAAACGCAATCGAAAAAGCGACGGATTTTCCGCCGCTTTTTGATTGTCATACGCATTGATGTTTTCTTTTCAAGTACGGTTTTTTATCGTTTTCCTCTTTTTTTTCAACTTAAATATGCGCTTTTATGATTTTGGGAATATCGCAGTTTTTAAGCAAAAATTCCGAGTTGAAATAGGAATAATCCGCCACTTTGAAGTCGATGCCGAAGAAGAACGCTCCGACGTCCGAATCGGAGTGCGATTTCTTTTCCCACGCATAGTAGACCGTGCCGCTTGCAGAGTCGTACTTGTTTGGAAGATTGTTTTGCTTGCTCACGCTCAATCCGCCCGTTTCGTGATCGGCGGTGACGATGATTGCGGTGTCGTTTCTATCCCCTATCCAATCAAGAATCAAAGCAATGGTATCGTTGAGTGCCTTCATTGCTTTGACCATATTGCCGAAGTCGTTTTTGTGCGAGTACTTGTCAACGTGCGCCTGCTCGATCATCAGCACAAAACCGTCCTCGTCCTTTGATAGGAAGTCGATTGCAAACTTGCTTGCGTCTTTCAAAGACACCGAGCCGCCGTTGCCGCCCATATCGAACAGACAGTACGCCTTTTGTGCGTCAAGCACGGCTTGTCTGCTCCCAAAATCGCTGCAAAACGCATATCCCTCTTGCTCGATACTGCCCTGTTTCTTTGCGTAAGAGTCGCTTGACGCTCCGCACAACAAATCCACACCCGACTTGATTTGGCTTGCAATGATATCGTCGGTATCCTTGCGGCTTCATTGCTGACGAGCTGAACGATCAGGGACAATGGAGACCTCCTGCGAATCATCAGTACAGAGATTGGACGGATGACGACAAGGAAAGAGCAATCAACCTTGTTTTCCAAAACAAGATGCCCAACGAGTTTGAAAGCATCATCACCGCGTGGGGAACTGCCATGACGGTTTTGGACCAGTTCAAGGCGGAAGCATATACGTTCTATCTGGAAGCCAACAAAGGCAATGTGCCCAATATCAGCGGCATAACCTGGAACAAGCAGTGGCTTGCAGATGACCCCGCTTCAGTATATCTCGATGAAAGTATGGTTCCCGGTTCCGAAATATTCAACAAGGAAGCAAAGACCATAACAATCACAAACGACAACGGCGTGACCACCACCTATCCTTTGGCGGAGTACGACGCAAACGGAAATATTGTCAGCGGCTACGAGGTCATAAAAATCCGTA
>ERZ773235.3611-NODE-3611-length-10664-cov-27.887171_pt1 | contig 10664 bp, 8 predicted proteins | sample MGYA00580522_ERZ773235 | MGnify/ENA primary metagenome ERZ773235 (study PRJEB29015, sample SAMEA2737797) | human gut metagenome | biome: human gut; feature: human-associated habitat; material: faeces | place: China | collected 2012 ...
GAAACGGAGGTGATACCATCGCAATCTACCATTGCAGCATCAAGATCGTCAGCCGGGGAAAAGGCAAATCCGCCGTAGCCGCAGCCGCCTACCGAAGCGGCGAAAAGCTGACGAACGAGTGGGACGGATTGACCCACGACTATACGAAAAAGGGCGGCGTTGTCCATTCGGAAATACTGCTCCCGGCGCACGCCCCTCCCGCTTTCTCTGACCGCAGCACCCTGTGGAACAGCGTGGAGCTTTCCGAAAAATCCAATAACGCCCAGCTTGCGCGGGAGGTGGAGATCGCCCTGCCCGTGGAGCTATCCAGAGAGGAACAGACCCGCCTTGTGCGGGAATATTGTTCCTCTCAATTTGTTTCCAAGGGCATGATCGCCGACTTCAATCTGCACGACACGGGAGGCGGCAACCCACACGCCCATATCCTGCTGACCATGCGCCCGTTGGACGAAAGGGGCGCGTGGCTTCCGAAGTCCAAAAAGGAATATGTGCTGGATGAAAACGGCGAGAAAATCCGTCTGCCCAGCGGCAGGTACAAGACCCGCAAGGTTGACCTTGTGGACTGGAACAACCGGGAAAACGCCGAGGTCTGGCGCAGGGCGTGGGCTGACCTTGCCAACGATTTTTTAGCGCAGAACAACCGCCCGGAGCGCATCGACCACCGCAGCTATGAGCGGCAAGGAATAGAGCAAATCCCCACCGTCCATGTGGGCGTATCGGCAACGCAGATGGAGAAGAAAGGCATCGTGACCGAGCGCGGGGAGCTGAACCGAAACATCAAGGCGGCAAACCGTATCCTGCGGGAGATCCGCCGACTTGTGCGCGGCCTAAAGGACTGGATCGCGGAACTGAAAGAGAGAAAGGCCGCCTTGCTGGAAGCGTTGACAGAGGCACGGGCGCAGGCCAGCGAGCCGACCATCCCACAACTGCTTGCCCGGTACATGGAGCAGCGCGGCGAGGAACGCGCCGACTGGACTTCCAAGGGTAAGCTCAAGGGCGCTGTTTCCGACTTCAACAAGGTGCAGGCGGCAATGGAGTTTCTGCGGCAGAAAGAAATCTCCACCGTGGAAACCCTTGACAGACAGCTTGATGGTATCAGCGAAACCGCCGTTGCCATCCGTGACAGCATGAGGAAAGCGGAGCGCCGGATCAAGGACATCGACACCCTGCTCTCCCACATCGGGAACTATGAGAAATACAAGCCGGTCTACAAGGAGTATGCCGCCATCGGCTGGAAGAAGCAGAAGGAGAAATTCGAGGAAGCCCACAGGGGCGAGTTGGACGCATACCGGGCAGCCGCCCGCTATGTCAAGACCCACCTGTCCGGCACGTCCTACAGCCGCAAGGAGCTGGAAGCCGAGCGCAAAGACCTTGCCGCCGCCCTGCCCTGCAAACAGGAGGAGTTGGAAGCGGTACAGGCGGACGTGCGAACGCTGCGGGACGTGCGGCACTGGCTCAATCAGGTGCTGCCGCCGGAGCAGTACCGCCAGACCGCCGAGCCGGGGAAAAAGCCATCCATAGTGGAGGGCTTGAAAGGCCGGGAGCAGCGTATCCGGCAGGAGCAGGAGAAACGGCAGCAACCGCCCCGGACACAGAAACAACAGGATATGGAGCTTTAACCTTAACATCAGGCACCCGCCATTTTCAATTCTGGAATGACGGGTGCCTTTTTCATTTCAAGGAGGCTGCGATTGCATTTATTTGAAGCTGTGAAGCAGTCTGTCATCACAAGGCAGGCTGCCGAGCGATACGGATTGAACGTGAACAGAAACGGCATGGCGGTCTGCCCGTTCCACAGGGACAGACACCCAAGCATGAAGGTTGATCGCCGCTATTACTGCTTCGGCTGCGGAGCGACCGGGGACGTGATCGATTTTGTTTCCCGGCTGCATGGGATAAGCGCAAAGGAAGCCGCCCTCATGCTGGCGCAGGATTTCTCCATCCCCTGCGGGGACGGAACGGACGCGCCCCGCCAGTCTGCCGTGAAGAAGCTGCGGCAGGAAGCCGAGGAACAGAAATACAGGCGCATGGAGCGGCATTGCTTTCAGGTGCTTGCAGACTATTATCACCTGCTGCGCCGGTGGAGGGAGGAACACGCCCCCTGCCAGCCAGATGAGGCGTGGCATCCTCTGTTTGTGGAAGCCCTGCAAAGGATGGACTATATCGAATACCTGCTGGACGGGCTTTTGTCCGATGACCTGCTGGAACGGGCTGCCATCGTCACAGAGTACGGAAAGGAAGTGAGAGCGATTGAGCATAGAATTTCAGGACTTGCCGCCGCAGGTCCGGGAGGCCGTGAGGAACGCGCCGGACAGCGCCGCGCCGATGCGGAGTGTTGAGGAAGTAAAGGCGATGCTGGACACCACCGAAAAAGGCGGCGTCCGCAACAGCATAAGGAACTGCCTGACCGTATTCCAGTATGACCCCCTGCTTGCCGGGGCGCTGGCCTACAACCTTTTGACCGACCGGACAGACCTTGTAAAGCCCATCGGCTGCCAGCGTCCACCCGGCGCGTCCATGACCGACACGGATATGAAATATATCCGGCTGTACCTTGAAGAAACCTACGGCTTGACCAGCGAAAGGAAGATCGCGGACGCTGCCGACCTTGCCGCCCATCAGAACAGCTACCACCCCGTAAGGGACTATCTGAACGGTTTGGTATGGGACGGGACGGAGCGCATACGCTTCTGCCTGCGGCACTTTCTGGGAGCCGCAGCGGACACCTACACCTGCGAAGCCCTAAAGCTCTTTTTGCTGGGCGCGATCCACCGGGCATACAGACCCGGCTGCAAGTTTGAGGTCATGCTCTGCCTGGTGGGCGGTCAGGGCGCGGGCAAGTCCACCTTCTTCCGGCTGCTGGCGGTAAGGGACGAATGGTTTTCCGATGACCTGCGGAGGCTGGACGATGATAACGTCTACCGAAAGCTGCAAGGTCACTGGATCATTGAAATGTCGGAAATGATCGCCACAGCCAACGCAAAGAGCATCGAAGAAATCAAATCATTTTTGAGCCGACAGAAGGAGGTCTACAAGATACCCTATGAAACCCACCCGGCAGACCGCCCCCGTCAATGCGTGTTCGGCGGCACTTCTAACGCACTGGACTTCCTGCCCCTTGACCGAAGCGGCAACCGGCGGTTTCTCCCGGTGCTGGTAAACCCGGAGCAGGCGGAGGTACACATTTTGGAGGACGAGGCCGCTTCACGGGCATATATCAGCCAGCTATGGGCGGAGGCAATGGCGCTTTACCGGGCGGGCAGATGGAAGCTGACGTTCAGCCCGGAGCTGGTGCGTTACCTGAAAGACCACCAGCGGGATTTCATGCCGGAGGACACCAAGGCGGGGATGATACTTGCCTATCTCGACCGCTGCACCGGCGATGCGGTCTGCTCCAAGCAGCTATACAGGGAAGCCCTGAACCACCCCTTTGACGAGCCGAAGCAATGGGAGATACGGGAGATCAACGAGATCATGAACCAGTGCGTGACCGGCTGGAACTACTTTTCCAACCCCCGTATGTTCCCACAGTACGGCAGGCAAAAGGGCTGGGAACGGGAAAATGCGACAACGGACACCGGCAACGAGGACGAGAAAATCCCCGACGGCTTTGTGCCGGTCACAGAACAGATGGAGCTTCCATTCTGAAAAATCCGGGAAAATCACAGCCCGTTGCATACCCCGTTGCTATCCCGTTGCCGACCCCGTTGCCGGGGAAAATGCTGTAGCCGCAAGGCTTTTCCCCTCTCTGACAACCAAAACAACAGAAAAATAAAAGAAAAGGTAAATAGTAGCCAACCCGCCAGATAGGGATTGTTTGCAAGGTCTTTTGAAGCCCGTTGCCGGACTTCGTTGCCGACGCTCCCCTGTCTGGCTATTTTCATGTAAGGAGGTACCTGCCTATGGCGAAAAACAAGACCCGAATCGATGTGATCACCGTCTTTGACGGGGAGCTGGACGCTACCGATGTTTTCGTGAGCCTGATCGCGCAGAAGCACTCGCAGAAATTCAGCGAGGAATCCGGCAAGAACAATCTTGCGAAAACACAAGATTTATGCTATACTAAAGACAAGGTTCAGGTAACCGGCGTTCCGTCTGGATTGTGCGGGTAAAACGGTTATGATGAACGGATATGATGTGATGAGCGCGGCACTTGCCGGGGGCTTCCGGGCAGCTATCTACTGTCGGTTAAGCAAGGACGATGACCAGCAAGGGGAGAGCGCCAGCATCGCCAACCAGCGGGATATGCTGGAAAGCTACTGCGAGAAGCAGGGATGGGAGGTTGTGGCAGTCTACCAAGACGATGGCTATACGGGGCTGAACATGGAACGCCCCGACCTGAAACGGATGCTGAAAGCCATCGAGCGCAGGCAGGTAAATCTTGTGATAACGAAAGATTTATCGAGGCTGGGCAGAAATTACTTGCAGACCGGGCATCTCATTGAGGACTTTTTCCCAAGGAACGGTGTGCGCTATATCGCCATGAACGACGGCATAGACACCCTGCGGGAGAACAACGACATTGCGCCGTTCAAAAATATCCTAAACGAGATGTACAGCAAGGACATTTCCAAGAAAGTCCATTCGTCCTACCTGCTGAAAGCGCAGAAAGGTCAGTTTACCGGCTGCGTCGCCCCGTTTGGATACAGGAAAGACCCGGAGGACAAGAACCACCTGCTGATCGACCCGGAAACAGCCCACATTGTCCGGCTGATATTCGGGTACGCGCTGGAGGGGCACGGCCCGAACTATATCCGGCGCAGGCTGGAGGAACGGAAGCTCCCCTGCCCCACATGGTGGAACAGGGAGCGCGGGATACGCAACGTCCGCACCCGGTGGGAGAAGCAAGACCCGGAGAACGGGAAATATATCTGGGACTTCTCCGTGATAAAAGACCTGCTGATGAATCCCGTCTACACCGGGGCGATTGCTTCCCAGAAAACGGAGTACCGCTTCAAGATCGGGACTATCGGCAGTAAGCGGCCGGAGGACTGGATCGTGGTGGAGGGGACGCATGAGCCGCTGGTGGACAAGAGGGACTTTGCCATCGTGCAGGGCAAGCTCAAATCTCGCCAGCGTCCGGGGGCTTCCGGCGAGCCGAGCCTGTTCGCGGGGCTTCTCAAATGTGGGGAGTGCGGGAAGTCGCTGACCGTCCGCTACACCAATGCCAAGCACCCGCAGCGGATTTATTCCTGCAAGACCTACAATGCCTTTGGGAAGCACCATTGCAGCCAGCACAGGATCGAGTATGACACCCTCACAAGCCTTGTGCTGCACAAAATCCGGGAGTGCGCCGCCGCTGCCCTGATGGACGGCGAGGCCGTAGCCGACAGACTGACCGGCAACTGCGAGGCCGAGCAGAAAGGACAGCGGGAAGAAATGGAACGGGCTTTGGCGAAGGACGAGGAACGGATCGAAACACTGGAAAAGATGGTGCTGCGGCTCTATGAGGACATGGTAGCCGGACGCATCACGGAAAACAATTTCGATCTCCTGCTGGCAAAGACGCAGAAGGAACAGGCCGAGCTAAAGGAAAAGGCCGCAGAAGCCCGGAAGCGGCTGGACGATGAAGCCCGCCTTGCGGTGGACGCAAGGGAATGGGTGGAATCCATACAGGAATACCGGGACATTGCGGAGCTTGACGCTGCCACTCTAAACCGCCTTATCAAAGAAATCGTTGTCCATGAAACCATTGACAGCGACAAGACAAGACACATTTCTATCGAAATTCATTTCAATCTCAAGCCCCTGCCGGAAGTAGAGCAGGTCACGGGATGATCTGCCCCACGTCGGGGAACTTCTGAAAACTTCATATTTTTTTGACACGCCGCCGCCCGCCATCGAGCAGAGTTTTACACCTAATTGGGGATAAAACAGCTCATGGCTGGCGGTGGTGTGGCACTCATCGGCATCACACTTGTGCCCCTTCTTTCGGGCCTGTTCGGTTAATGGCAGCGGGTAAACTGCCATGCAAACCATCATCGACAAGATTACCGAATGGCTGAAAGGTATCTTAAGTGCCGGTATCAAGGACAATCTGTCGGGGATGTTTGACTCGGTGAACTCTCAGATCGGGGAGATCGCCGGTGAAGTGGGAAAGACGCCTGCCGCATGGAACGGTGGCGTCTTTTCCATGATCCAGTCCCTGTCGGAGAATGTCATCGTCCCCATTGCAGGGCTGATCCTCACCTTCGTCATGTGCTATGAGCTCATCCAAATGGTGATCGACAAGAACAATCTGCACGATGTGGATACCTGGATGTTCTTTAAGTGGATCTTCAAGACCTTCTGCGCGGTGCTCATCGTCACCAACACATGGAACATCGTCATGGGCGTATTCGATGCGGCGCAAAGCGTGGTGGGCAGCGCAGCAGGCGTGGTGATCTCAGATACACACATCGACATATCTGCTGTTCTCGGGAACCTGGATGCCACCCTTGCAGCAATGGAATTGGGGCCGCTGTTTGGGCTGTGGTTCCAGAGCCTGTTCGTGGGACTGACCATGAGCGCCCTCACAGTATGCATCTTCGTGGTGATCTATGGGCGTATGATCGAGATTTACCTTGTCACATCTATTGCGCCCATCCCCATGGCTACTATGGTGAATCGGGAGTGGGGCAGCATGGGACAGAACTATCTCCGTTCCCTGCTGGCGCTTGCATTTCAGGCGTTTCTCCTCATCGTCTGTGTGGGTATTTATGCGGTACTGGTCAAAAACATCGCCACGGGTACGGACATCATGAACGCCATATGGACATGTATGGGCTACACGGTGCTTCTGTGCTTCACGCTCTTCAAGACGGGCAGCCTTGCAAAGTCCATCTTCAATGCACATTAAGGAGGGAATCATTTGGCATATGTAGACATCCCCAAAGACCTGACTTCGGTGAAAACCAAGGTCATGTTCAACTTAACCAAGCGGCAGCTAGTCTGTTTCGGCGGCGGGGCGCTCATCGGCGTACCGCTGTTTTTTGTTTTCAAAAGCTGTCTGCCCATCAGTGCGGCGGCGCTCATCATGATCATTGCCATGCTGCCATTCTTCATGCTGGCTATGTACGAAAAGAACGGTCAGCCGCTGGAAAAGCTCACCCATAACTTCATACAGGTGCGGTTTGTGCGTCCCAAGCAGCGCCCTTATCGCACGGATAATCTCTACACCGCCCTTGAGCGGCAGAAACAACTGAACAAGGAGGTTCAAGCCATTGTCAAAGGAAAAGCGCAGGCTCACACGGGAAGAAAAGCGGCAGATCGCCGCAGCCATCGAACGGGCAAAGCGCACAGATAAAAAGCAGCTGTCGGCACAACAGTCCATTCCATACCAATGGATGTATCAGGATGGCATGTGCCGCATCACCGACAACTACTATTCTAAGACCATCGAATTTCAGGACATCAACTATCAGCTGGCGCAGAACGAGGACAAAGAAGCAATCTTCGAGAACTGGTGCGAGTTCTTAAACTACTTCGATTCGTCCATCCACTTCCAGTTCACCTTCTTCAATACCGCAGCAGGAGCGGACGGTTTTGAGAATAGCATCCACATCGAACCCCAGCGGGATGACTTCAACAGCATCCGCAGCGAATATGCGGAGATGCTGAAAATCCAGCTCAGCAAGGGCAACAACGGTTTGGTGAAAACCAAGTATCTCACCTTCAGCATTGAAGCGGATAACCCAAAGCTTGCCAAGCACCGTCTGGAGCGCATCGAGAATGACATCCGGCTGAACTTCAAGCGCATGGGCGTTGCCACAAGCGCCCTGAATGGACAGGAACGGCTCAAACTCATGCACGGCATCTTCCACATGGATGGAGATGAGCGGTTTGCTTTCGACTGGAACTGGCTCCCGCCTTCGGGACTTTCCACCAAGGATTTTATTGCCCCCAGCGGCTTTGAGTTTCGGGAAGGGCGCACCTTTCGCATGGGAAAGAAGTACGGAGCAGTGTCCTTTCTGCAAATCATCGCCCCCAAGCTGAAGGATCGCATTTTGGTTGAGTTTCTTGACCTTGAGAACAGCGCCGTGGTCAGTATGCACGTGCAGTCCATCGACCAGACGGCGGCGATCCGCAACATCAAGCGCAAGATCACGGACTTGGACAAGATGAAGATCGAATCCCAGAAGCAGGCAGTCCGCAGCGGCTACGACATGGATATCCTACCCTCCGACCTTGCCATATACGGCGCTGTCGCCAAAGACTTGCTGCAAGACCTGCAGAACCGCAACGAGCGCATGTTTCAGCTTACTTTCACCATCCTGAACACAGCAGACACCAAGCAGCAGTTGGAAAACGCCGTATTTGCTGTACAGGGCATCGCGCAGCAGAACAACTGCCAAATCGTGCGGTTGGATTATCAGCAGGAAGAAGGACTCATGTCCTCATTACCCTTGGGTCTCAATCAGGTGGAAATCCACCGTGGATTGACCACCTCCAGCGTGGCGGTGTTCGTGCCCTTTACCACACAGGAGCTGTTCCAGATGGGCGGTGAAGCGCTGTACTACGGGCTGAATGCGCTGAGCAACAACATGATATTCGTTGATCGAAAGCTCTTAAAGAATCCCAACGGCCTCATCCTGGGCACACCGGGCAGCGGCAAGAGCTTTTCCGCTAAGCGCGAGATCGTCAATGTGTTCCTTGTGACCAAGGATGACATCATGATCTGCGACCCCGAATCCGAGTATTCACCCCTCGTTTTTCGCCTCCGTGGGCAGGTGGTACGTATCTCACCCACATCCAATCAGTACATCAATCCCATGGATATCAACCTCAATTACAGCGAGGATGAAAACCCGCTGTCGCTAAAGTCCGACTTCATCCTATCGCTCTGCGAGCTGATCGTAGGCGGCAAGGACGGCTTGCAGCCCGTTGAAAAGACGGTCATCGACCGTGCAGTGCGAAATGTCTATCGGGGCTACCTTGCAGACCCGCGTCCGGAGAACATGCCAATCCTCGGTGACCTGTACACGGAGCTCATGTCCATGGATGAGAAGGAAGCAAAGCGCATTGCATCTGCTTTGGAGCTGTATGTTTCCGGTTCTCTCAACGTGTTCAATCACCGCACCAATGTAAACATCGGTATAGGGCTTCGGCGGCTGGGTGAAATGCTCGGTGACGGAAACCTCCGCACCGTCAAAAGTCTGCCCTTCGGTGAAGTCTGGGAGTGTGCCGCCGTCCCCATCCGCTGGCTTTTCCTTCAGGGAGGTACGGAAAATGCGGTCGATCTCCCGCCAGCCTTCGGCAAGGATGCGCTTGCCCTTTGCGGTGAAGGCGTGTTCGCCGCAGTCAAAAGTTGCTGTGACCGCCTCATACTCATACGGTTCCGCCGACGCACACAGTAGCTTGCAGCAGACCAACAGCAGAAGGTTTCGTTCACCAACGGGGAGCAATTTCAAATCCGCTTTTTCAATCTCCATAGTCGGGATGATAGCATGGTGGTCAGATACATCCTTGTCGGAGATCATGGCCTCCACCAGCGGGAAGAAGTTGCTGATCCCGTCAAAGGGCGGCACCTTCGCCGCCAGATGGATGACGCAGGAGGCTGTTTCCGCCATGTCGGAGGTCAGATGCCGGCTGTCCGTGCGGGGATAGGTCAGCAGCTTCTTTTCGTAGAGGCTCTGGGCGTAGTCAAGGGTCTGCTTCGCCGTGTATCCGAACAGGCGGTTCGCCTCCCGCTGCAAGGTGGTAAGATCATAGAGCTTCGGCGGCTGTTCCTTCTTCTGCTCCTTCGTGACGGAAGTACAGGTGACGGTCACATCCTTGCACATAGCCGCTGCCTGTTCCGCCTCCGTTGGATCGGTGAACTTTTCCGACACCGCCTCGGTTCCATCCAGCGTCAAGCGCAGCAGATGATACTTTTCCTTGTGAAACAGCGTGATCTTCGCGTCACGCTCCGCCAGCATTGCCAGTGTGGGTGTCTGAACACGGCCCACATTCAGGGTACGGTGATAGAGAACGGAGAAAAGTCGCGTAGCATTGATCCCCACCAGCCAGTCCGCTTTCTGGCGGCAGAGGGCAGATTGATACAGGGCTTCATAATCGGTGCCGGGGCGCAGATCAGAAAAGCCCTCCCGGATAGCGCTGTCCTCCATCGAGGAAATCCAGAGACGAAGGATCGGCTTGCGGCATCCGGTCATTTCATACACCAGTCGGAAAATCAGCTCACCTTCACGCCCGGCGTCACAGGCATTGACAATGATATCCACATCGGGGCGGTTCATCAGGGCACGGAGATTTTCAAAAGCATCCTCCTTGCCTGGTGCCAGCACATAGCGAAATGGCTCCGGCAGAATGGGAAGATCATCATAGCGCCATTTCTTGAAACGCTCGTCATAGCCGCCCGCATCCATCGGGGATACCAGGTGTCCCACGCACCAGGATACAAGAAGGCCGCTGCCCTCATAAAAGCCATCGGCCCTGGATGAAGCACCCAGGGCCGACGCGATAGATTTTGCTACGCTCGGTTTTTCTGCGATAATCAGTTTACTCATTCTTTTCCTCCGTTTCCTCGTCCTCAGTCAGATATTCTTCTTCATCCTCCAGGTCGAAATCATCCAGATCAGCGGGAACTTTCTTGCCCTGCTTCGGTTTCAGCACCAGGAAATAGACCGCCGCGCCGCCTCCGGCTGCAAGGATCAGCAGCACCGCCAGGATCGCCCCGGTATTGCTTT
>ERZ773235.3613-NODE-3613-length-10661-cov-6.131246_pt1 | contig 10661 bp, 7 predicted proteins | sample MGYA00580522_ERZ773235 | MGnify/ENA primary metagenome ERZ773235 (study PRJEB29015, sample SAMEA2737797) | human gut metagenome | biome: human gut; feature: human-associated habitat; material: faeces | place: China | collected 2012 ...
AGGTCAGGACGCTGGCGGGGAAGATACCGCTGGCGGTTTTCAGGTTGCCGTAGCCGTGGTCGATGCCGATGATTTGCATGTTCTTAAGCTGTTTCATAAAGTACCTCTCTTTCAGTTTTTTTGTGAGAATAGAAAAGACAGGCCATGAAGCCTGTCCGGGGAAAGGGGACGCTCCGCTTGGAAGCGGAGATAGGAAAGGGAATGTGGGAATCACATCAAATCACCGCCTTTCAGGTTTTGAACCAAGAAAAAGCGCTGACGGTTTTCCGCCAACGCTGGTTTTGTTTTTTTCTGGTCAACAGGATGTATTGCCTGTGGATGGCTTTCTCCGATGCAGGGCTGCATCATGCGCTCTCGTCCTTTTTTGACAGTTTATATGATAGCAAGTATTGACTTGGGCATCATGCGACATTGTGCGACATCGTGCGACATTGTGCGCCAACTTTCAGGGGTCGATTCGCGTAGGCAGGGTACCGATGACTTTCTGCGGGGCATGACGAGCATTCCGTGCAAGACAGACTGTTCGGCATCCAGCGAAAAACCCGTTGAGTGGAAAAAACTCATAGACAAAGGATAGACCAGAACCATCCTCTTTGACCCTACCATTATAGCACAGTATTTTGTACCAAACTGTCCGGAATTGTCCCAAGTTGTCCTAAACTGTCTCAAGTTTGCTTATGCGTATCCTTCGCCAATGCAGGAACCAATAAAGCAGTTGTTTAGCATATTTTGTTTGCGTGCGATAAGGCAGTGTAAGCCGTGCAGCGGAACGTGAGAATATCGCGCTGCCTGTGGGACATCGCGCCGCTGACAGCATTGAAAAACTGAGCGTATCCAATCCACACTTGTTGCTGCTCCATCGTTGTGGTAGAATAGAATAAACATCCAGTATGGACGGATTATGCAATCTTCTGGCGCAGGCAGCCGGTTGGAACCGGGCAGCATTTTGTGGAGGGGACGAGGATGAGCGGCATCATTCCCAAGTGGCAAATGACCGAAGAGGACATCAAGCTCAACTTCATCACGCCGGCGCTTTCCCCAAAGTGGAACGGACGGATGACGATGGAGACGCAGATTACCGACGGAAAGATCAATCTGCGGGGCAATCTGGTGTCGCGTGCGCAGCCGAAGCGGGCGGACTATGTGCTGTACATCAACGCGAACAACCCGATTGCGATTGTCGAAGCCAAGGACAATCAGCACGCCGTGGCGGACGGACTGCAGCAAGCCATGACGTATGCGCAGATGCTCGACGTTCCCTTCGCGTACAGCTCGAACGGCGACGCTTTCCGGGAGCACGACTTCCTGATGGGTACCGAGCGCGACATCGCCATGGAGGATTTCCCGACGCCGGATGAGCTGTACGCGCGCTTTCAGAAGGGCGCAAACGGCGGAGCGGGCCTGACGCAGGCAGAGGAGGCCATCATCGGGCAGCCGTACTATTCGAGCCAGAGCACCTATCCGCCCCGCTACTATCAGCGCGTCGCCGTGAACCGCACGTTGGACGCCATCGCCCGCGGGCAGAACAGGATTCTGCTTGTCATGGCGACGGGCACGGGCAAGACCTACACCGCGTTCCAGATCGTCTACCGCCTGCTGCGCAGCGGCATGAAAAAGAAAATCCTGTATCTGGCTGACCGAAACATACTGGTCGATCAGTCCATCCAGCAGGACTTTGCACCGCTGGAAAAGACCATCCACAAGATCAATGTGGCCAAGGACGATCCCAGCAGCATCACGTCGTATGAGGTGTACTTCTCCCTGTATCAGCAGCTCGTCGGGGACGACGAGGAGGAGCATTACTCCGCGCTGTTTCAGCCGGACTTCTTCGACCTCGTGATCGTCGATGAGTGCCATCGCGGCTCCGCCAAGGAGGAGAGCCGCTGGCGCAGAATTCTGGAATATTTCTCTTCCGCGACACAGATTGGCATGACCGCCACGCCCAAGGAGACGCGGTACATCTCCAACATCTCGTACTTCGGCGACCCGGTGTACACCTACAGCCTCAAGGAGGGCATCGAGGACGGCTTCCTCGCGCCCTTCAAGGTCATCAATATCACGACGGATATCAGCGACGGCTGGCGGCCGTACAAGGGGCAGCGCGACATCTACGGCGACGAAATCGAGGACAGAATCTACAACAACAGCGACTACGATTACAACATCGTCATCGAGGATCGCATCCGGCAGGTGGCCAGGGAGATCACGGCCTACCTCAAGAGCACGGACCGCATGGCGAAGACCATCGTGTTCTGCGCGACGGAGGACGCGGCGATGCGGATGCGTAACGCGCTTGCGGAGCTGAATACGGACATGATGCAGCAGAACCCGGATTACGTCGTGCGGATTACCGGCGGGGACATCGAGGGCAAGAAGAAGCTCAAATACTTCATCTCCGTTGGGGCGAAGTACCCGGTGATCGCCACGACCTCCAAGCTGCTTTCCACGGGCGCGGATTGCAAGATGACCAAGCTGATCGTGCTGGATGAAATGATTAGCTCCATGACGGAGTTCAAGCAGATCATCGGCCGGGGCACGCGCCTGCGCGAGAAGGAGGGCAAGACGCACTTCGTCGTGATGGACTTCCGAGCGGTCACGCGCCTGTTTGCCGACCCGGACTGGGACGGCCCCATCGAGATCGACGAGGGCTTTACGCCGGGCGGCAGCCGTGTGCCGCGCGGAGGCAGCCCGGAGGGCGGCGAGGGTGATCCGCCGATTGATCCTGACCCGCCGCGCCAGATGCCCGTGGTGGACGCGGAGGGCTGCACGGTGCGCATCATCAACAAGACGGTCTCCGTCTATGACACCAACGGCAAGCTGCTGCGGCAGGAAAGCATTGTGGACTACACGAAGTCCAACATCCTGGGCACCTATGCCTCGCTGGACAACTTCATCCGCCAGTGGACGGCGGAGGAGAAGAAGGAGAGCATCCGCGAGCTGCTGCGGGAACGGGGCATCGATCTGGAGCTGATGAAGGCGGAACAGGCGATGAGCGACGTGGATGACTTCGATTTCATCTGCCATGTCGCCTTCGACAAAAAACCGCTGACTCGCAGGGAGCGCGCTGACAATGTGAAGAAGCGGGACTTCCTGAGCCGATACAGCGGCGCGGCTCGCGAGGTGCTGGAGGCGCTGCTGGATCGGTACATGAACACTGGCATTTACGAGATCGAAAAGACCGATATCCTGAAGCTCGATCCGTTTGCGAAGATGGGAAAGCCCGCGCGGATTGCCGGATATTTCGGCGGGCGCGACGGATACATGCAGGCGGTCAAAGCGCTGGAAAACGCAATTTATGCAGATGAGGCAGGTTAAACCATGAGCAATCTTTCCGGATTCGTCAAGCGGCTGCGCGACATCATGCGCAATGACGCGGGCATCAACGGCGACGCGCAGCGCATCGAGCAGATCGCGTGGATGCTGTTTTTGAAGGTCTACGATGCGAAGGAGCAGGACTGGGCGTTTGACGACGAGTGCTATGTGTCCATCCTCCCGGAGGTGTGCCGCTGGGCCAACTGGGCGCACGATGACAAGTCCGGCAGCGCCATGACCGGCGACAAGCTGCTCGGCTTCGTCAACAACACCCTCTTCCCCGTGCTCAAGGGCAGGGACGTCAAGGACGCCAGCGGGAAAACGATCGTCGAGGGCATCCGGGTGACGGCGCAGACGCCCATCAAAAAGGCCATTGTGCAGACCGTGTTCGCGGACGCCAACCAGTACATGAAGGACGGCGTGCTGCTGCGGCAGGTCATCAACGTCATCGACGAGCTGGATTTGTCCGACTACGAGGAGAGCCACGCCTTCAACGAAATCTACGAGGGCATTCTCAAGGAGCTGCAAAGCGCCGGTTCCGCTGGCGAATTCTACACGCCCCGCGCCGTGACCGACTTCATGGCAAAGATGATTCAGCCGAGGATCGGCGAGCAGATGGCGGACTTTGCCTGCGGCACGGGCGGCTTCATCACCAGCTGGCTTGGCGAGCTGCAAAAGCAGATCAAGAACACGGCGGATGCGAAGAAATACGGGGATTCCATCTACGGCATTGAGAAGAAGCAGTTCCCCTACATGCTCTGCATCACCAATCTGCTGCTGCACGGCCTCGATGTGCCGCAGGTGTTCCACGACAACAGCCTGCTGCACGACGTGTTGGACTACACGGAGAAGGATCAGTTTGACGTGATCCTGATGAATCCGCCCTACGGCGGCAGCGAAAAGAAGGATGTGAAGAACCATTTCCCGGATGACCTCGCCAGCAGCGAGACGGCGGATCTGTTCATGTCCGTCATCATGTACCGGCTGAGACCCGGCGGGCGCGCGGCGGTCATCCTGCCCGACGGCTTCCTGTTCGGCACGGACAACGCGAAGGTGAACATCAAGAAGAAGCTGCTTTCCGAGTTCAACCTGCATACCGTCATCCGCATGCCGGGCAGCGTCTTTGCGCCGTATACCTCCATCACCACCAACATCCTGTTCTTCGACCGCACCGACCCGACGAAGGAGACGTGGTTCTACCGGCTGGACATGCCGGAAGGCTACAAGCATTTTTCCAAGACTAAGCCCATGAAGCTGGAGCACTTCGACCCGGCGATACAGTGGTGGCACAACCGGCAGGAGATCGTGGCGGACGGCTTTGACAAGGCGAAGCGCTTCACCGCGCAGCAGCTGACACAGGAGCTTCATTACAACCTCGATCAGTGCGGCTATCCCCACGAGGAGGAGGAAATCCTCGATCCGATGGATTTGATTCAGCGGTATCAAGAGGAACGCGCCTCGCTGAACGCGGAGATTGACCGCGTGCTCTCGCAGATCACCGCGATTCTTGGGGGTGGGCAGGGATGACGCCGCAGGAGCTGAAAAGCAGCATTTTGCAGTTGGCGATACAGGGCAAGCTCGTGGAGCAGAGGCCGGAGGAAGGCACGGGCGAAGAACTGTATCAGCAGATTCAGGCAGAAAAGAAGCGGCTGATTCAAGAAGGCAAAATTAAAAAGGAAAAGCCCTTGCCCGAAATTGCAGAGGATGAAGTGCCGTTTGAGATTCCGGAGAGCTGGAAATGGGTACAGATAAGAGATATTGCAATAAAAATAACGGACGGAACACATCATTCTCCTGCGAATTATGAGCAAGGAAAGTATAGATATGTGACAGCAAAAAATATCAAAAATCAAGGCGTAACACTAACAAATATCACGTATGTTTCTGAAGATGTGCATAATGAAATATTTGCTCGTTGTAATCCTGAACATGGCGATGTGTTATTGATTAAGGATGGAGCAACAACAGGAGTGGTAACAGTAAATAACCTGATTGAGCCATTTAGCATGCTTTCTAGCGTAGCACTGCTTAAAATGCCGTCGCTAATGAGTGCTTGGTATCTTGTTTATGTCTTGCGTTCGGATTTGTTGTACAAAGCTGTACGTGCTCAAATGAAAGGAACGGGTATAACTCGTATAACATTAAAGCAAATCGAGCTTATGACGATTCCCCTTCCTCCGCTTGCCGAGCAAAAGCGCATCGTCGCCCAAATCGAGGAACTGCTCCCATACCTCGACCGATATGAAAAGGCGTGGAACCGGCTGGAGGAATTTAATCGCCGTTTTCCTGTGGATATGCAGAAATCCATTCTCCAGATGGCGATTCAGGGCAAGCTGGTGGAGCAGCGCCCCGAAGAAGGGACCGGCGAGGAGCTGTACCGGCAGATTCAGGCCGAAAAGCAGGCGCTTATCAAGGCGGGCAAGATCAAAAAAGAAAAGCCCCTGCCGGAGATTGCAGAGGATGAAGTGCCGTTTGAGATTCCGGAGGGGTGGAAATGGTGCAGGCTTCCGTCTGTTGCCGATATGTGCTTGGGAAAAATGCTGGATAAGCAAAAGAATCAGGGAATATTAGCTCCCTATTTAAGAAACGTAAATGTAAGATGGGGAGACTTTGAACTTGATGATCTACTAGAAATGCGTTTTGAAGATGTACTTGATGACAGATTTCTCATACAGAAGAATGATTTAGTGATGTGTGAGGGTGGCGAACCCGGACGATGTGCTGTTTGGAAAGATGAAACGCCAATTCACTTTCAAAAGGCACTGCATCGCATCCGATTTGCAAAGTTTTTGTCTCCAAATTATTTTTACTATGTCTTTTCTCTGTATGCAAATAATGGGATTTTCAATAAACTGTTTACCGGTACAACAATTAAACACTTGACAGGTCAAAGCCTTGATAGAATTATTGTTCCGCTTCCCCCGATTGCTGAGCAAAAACGCATTGTGGAGAGGCTGGAAGAGACGTTGGCGGTGTGCGCGAGGCTGAAATGAGGTGAAAGTATATGGTAAATTGTGAATGTCCTGCTTGTGGCACAATGATAACTGCACACCCTGATTTTCATAGGCAAATCGTATTTTATGAGTGTCCGATCTGCGGAAGATTTGAACTCAATGAATTTTCTGTGGTGGATTCTAATTATTTGGCACCATATCTTGCGTATAACCGCTTCCCGCTTGAAAACTATACTGAATATCGTTATCATACAACGCTGGGAAAAGAAAAATGTGACCAATACAAGCAGCAATTTGATTCAGGTGATGTTAGAAACGGGTGGCCCGTTCACATGGATGAAGAAATGGTAAAAAACTGGTATCCTAAGACATTCAGTGAGCGAATTGATCGTATTTTGCTGTATTTAGGGGCTAAGGGAAAACATATCGGTCAGTACATCACTTTGAAATATCAAGAATGTATGAGCGTAATGTTTATAGATCGGTATGAATATGAGACAAATGGACAAACTATTGAGAGGAAAAAGCGGGAAAGTTCAGACTGTGAGCATGAACTTACATATATCTTGCAGTATTTAGAAGAATGCGCTTATATTGATCGAGAAAACATACCGATTGATGAAGAAACGGGAGCTTGGCTTACCATATCACCGAAAGGCTATGCGCGTATAGATGAGTTGCAAAAAAATACTGCACATGGTAGAAATGTTCTTGTTGCTATGAAATTTGGCGATGATACAAAACCGCTCCGAGAAGCAATTCGCAAGGGTATTTCCGATGCAGGCTACATTGCTATTTTCATTGACGAGGTTCAGCACAACGAACTGATTACGCCGGAACTTCTCAAATATATCCGTGACAGCAAATTTGTGGTTGCAGATCTGACCCATCAGAATAACGGCGCATACTTTGAAGAAGGCTATGCAATGGGATTAGGCAAGCCGGTCATTCGGCTTTGCAAACAGGACACAAAACTGCATTTTGATATTGCGCAGAAAAACACGATTATGTGGGCAACAGAGGATGATATCCCGGAAATGCTGACCAATCGAATTAAGGCGACGATTGATTAAAAAATATAGAAAGGGTGCGAGCTGACCCAGCCCGCACTTTTTCTCTGTCCGTCCGCTCCATTTCCTGTCGAAACCGGTCGAACGATTGTTATTGAAATACACACTAAATCGTGCCAAAATGAGGTTATCAAAGCGAAAGGAGGTGAGTGTATGATTTACGGCGGAAACTACGCACCCTGCGTGCCCGTCATTCCGTCCCCGCAATGGCCAACACCCGCGCAACAGCAGGCCCATGCATGGGATCAGCTGCGCAAAGAGGCAGAATTAGCCAGAAAGGCCCGTGAACTGAGGGATATTCTGGCGCAGATTGACCCGCAGAATCAGGCGGAAGCGCTGATGATGGCTGGTATTGCGATGATGATGCCATGATGTGGGGAAAACGTGCAAAAGAGAAAACGGGCCGGAAGAATTCTGACGGTAGAGGAATTCTCCTTCCCCAAATGGTCGATAAAAAGGGATAAGGGAAACTCCCCCTATCCCTTTCTGACGTCCAATCGGTTTGAGCTTCATGGAGAGGCTTGATTGGTTCTGTCAGTTTAGAATATTCAAATTCTGGCGTTCGTATGCTTAGACCATCATATGAGATGCCCAATCTGTGGGAAAATTGATTCGCTGGGGCTCCACGACACCGGCATACTCTTGAAACAACGCCGTAAGTTCAGCAACAAAATGATTCCAAACGGTGTCATCAGGCCGCAGATACTTCATGGCTAAAATGATCTGATACAGGCCATTATATCGTGCCTGAGGCACAGGCTGATCAATATCCGGTATCTGAAGACGGGTGCTGATTGTCCGATTATAAATGCGGCTATTATGCGCACACATATTCCTTAAAATCGATACAGCCTGAATCCATGAAGAGAACATCTGTAATGAAGGCGTCACCATCTTTTGACGTTTGGATTTGTATTGATAATTTCTGAGGAGCATGGGTACAGAGCCAGTTGCCCCGGTCTTTAAGTTTTTGATGGTTTTGGAAAGATTTCCGAAGGACATGATTTCGACAGCAGCCCAAATTGGGATTTGACCTTCATGGTTGTCATAATTGTGCCGGATAAAAACATCGTTAGAGCGAGCAATTTCTTTGGATAATGTGCCGATATTTTCCCAATAAAGCTTTTTGTCGCTGAAATATTGTGGATCATGCAGAACAAGTGCGTCCTGATGAATTAAAAGTGCATCACAAAGTCTGGAGCGTAATCCAACTTCGATTGCAGCGGAAAGGCTAAAAAGCAGATGGGACAGTTCAGTGTCAAATTGATAGAGCTTCAACACATCAGAAAAACTGGTATTGGGCAGATATTGTTTCGTGTTGCTGTCATATAAATGAAAACAGTATCCGCGCAAACGATAATAGCCGATTGTACGAAGAGCCTTCCTTGCGTCATCGGGAGAGGGAATGAGCATACCAGCATCAACATATGTTTGGAGCTGCTGTTCTACGGATAAAATCTGTTTAGGATATTGCAACAAAGCCAATACACCTCGGTATAAAAAAAGTCCCGCCGGGTTGCGCATGAGCAACCTAGAAACTAGGCTACACGGAGGCGTGGCGGGTTCTGTTAGAAGTTAGTATATCAGATTCAGTGATAATTGTCAATTCTATTTTTTTCTCAAAGTAAGCTGTGCTGTTATTAATACGGACTTACAGCATCCCGAAATGTTTCATCGCCTCAACAATCGCCTTTTCCTTCTCTGACGGGCATTTGGCCTGCTTTGAATCCTCAGACTTCGCTTTGTTGTAGTTTTCGCGCTCGATGATGCCGTATTTCCGCTTCACCTGCGCGATGTACAACGTCGAAACCGTCAGACCGCGGTGTTCCCTGACATACGCTTTGATGTCGTCATAGGTCGCAGCCGTCTGGCTTTCGGCGGGAGTCACATCCAGCTCATTCATATCAACGTGAATGTCGATATGTCGGGCGTCGGAAAGTTTAGACAGAAGCATAACAGTTTCCGACATATCCGTTTCGTCCCAACAAAGTCCGCTGATCTCCGAGCCCTTGAAATACACGGGAAAACGGAATTCGATGCGCTTTACGATGCGTCCGTCGCTCCGACGCTCCGGGTAAATCTCCACGCGCTCGATGAAGCTGTTCATGAAGGTCTTTTTCTCCAGATCGGTGAACTGGTCGTACAGCTTGTCGAAGTAGAGCAGGAACTGATAGACGTTGTCGGTGGAAATCCTGTGCTGGCGGATGTTGTCCATGCGGGTCTGCACCTCGGCGATGCTGACCTCGATGGAGGCGATCTGGTCGTAGACCCTGTTCTGCCGCTCCTGCAGGTCCTGCGCCTTGCGGGTGTAATGCGGGTCGTCGAAATCGAGCGCGTCGATCTGCTCGCCCAGCCTGTCCTTGGTGCCCGTGAGCTGACGGAGCTGCTTGCGCAGGGTCTCCATCTCCGTGTCGAGCTCGGCGGTGTCCAGTTTGCCGCCGATCTTCTCCCGGATGCCCTGCTCAAAGGCGGGGGTGTTGACCAGCTTGTGGATGATCTCCTCCACCGCGCCGTCGATGATTTCCTCGCCCCACTGGTGGTGGTAGTCGCAGCGCTTGCCGTCCACATGCAGGCGGTGCTTGCAGGCGTAGTAGAAGTAGTCGCGGTAATAGGTTCCGTCGCCCTTCTTCTTGCGGTTCACGTTGCCGTACATGCCGCCGCCGCAGATGGGGCACTTGAGCAGCCCGGACAGGACGTGCTCGTGGTCAAGGCTGTGTGTCTTGAGCTGGCGCTTGTTGGTCTGCTGGCGCTGCTTCTGCGCAAGCTGCCAGTCCTCCTCGGAGATGATGGGCTCGTGGATGCCGTCGTAGAGCGCGTAGTCCTTCTGCTTGACGATGTGGTACTGGTTGCGGGTGCCGGGGATCTTCTCGTTATGTCTGCGTCCGTACGCCAGCTTGCCGCAGTACACGGGATTGTCAAGCACGCCGATGAGGAAGGAACCCGTGAAGGCTTCCCGCTTGTTGTTGTGGCGGCAGATCTTGCTGTATCCGTGCTCGTTGAGCCAGTTGGCGATTCTGGCGGTGCCCATGGTGGTGTGGATGTACTTGTCATAGATGATGCGGATGACCTCGGCCTCTTCCTTGGCAATCTGCAGCTGCCCGTCCACGAGCTTGTAGCCGTAGGGCGCGAAGCCGCCGTTCCATTTGCCCTCGCGTGCCTTCTGCCTGCGGCCCTCCATCGTCTGGACAAGGATATTCTCGCGCTCGATCTCGGCGACAGCGGAGAGAACGGAAATCATCAGCTTGCCGCTGTCCTTGGAGGAGTCGATGCCGTCCTCCACGCAGATGAGGTTGACGCCGAAGTCCTGCATCCGTTGCAGGGAGGT
>ERZ773235.3628-NODE-3628-length-10628-cov-2.926889_pt1 | contig 10628 bp, 7 predicted proteins | sample MGYA00580522_ERZ773235 | MGnify/ENA primary metagenome ERZ773235 (study PRJEB29015, sample SAMEA2737797) | human gut metagenome | biome: human gut; feature: human-associated habitat; material: faeces | place: China | collected 2012 ...
GATCAAAGAACAAATTTTCATACCGAATCATATAGTCGTAGTATCGTCTGATGGCTTCGGCTTCGGAATCGCTGAACTTTGTATAATCGCTGTAATACCCCTGTGTCAGAGCCGTTTGGTTTTCGCCGGTCAAAAGATGTGTGGCACCATTTGAGACAATGCTTCCCATCAGCAACTTGGCTGCTGGGAGGGCTTTTTCACGTTTGCCTTCCCGGAATGGTTTCAGATAGGCTGCCAAAATAGTGCTCTTATCATCTTTGGCATAAGTTCTTGCATCCCGGATAAGCTGCGCGATGCTTGCATACCGGTCGTAAGGAGGCCACACCTCAATATAGACAGCATCTTGCTTTCTATCTGCGGTTCTCTGGACAGGCCATGCTCCGACATTGTTAAAAATCAAATAAGGTTCTTCCTCACCATGTACATTTTCGCGCGTTTCATCAATGAGAGTGGGAAGTTCGTCTTCCAATTTGATTTTCTTCGGGATTGCATCCAAATGAGAATATGCTGTTTTAGGGAATCCATAGGTGTCCATGTGGATGCCGGAAAATCCCATCATGCTAATTGCACTTTGGTATTCTTCAAAAAGATGTTTCCTCCAAGGCGAGCCCTCCGCAATATTCATGATATAGAACACATCAATAAATACAAACGGTTCCTGACAGGAATTGTAAAACGCCCATGTCGGATGCTTTTCAAAAAATGGTTTGCTGGCGGCGTACACAGCACCGTATGCGGTTGGGTGCATCCCCAGCGCTTTTGCCTTTGCGATTTTTGCTTTAACTGTACTGCCGGAGATTTCCTTGCCCATCATATCATGGTAATCTTCTTGCGGAGCCACAAGAGAATCGTGGCGGTAAGACCAGTCATAGAATTGTACCAGATTGATGTGGCATTTTAACAGCCATTCCAATGCACCGTTGTCTCGGTCTTTTTCTGTGAAGTCGCTTAAGAATCCATACCGTAAAAGTTTTCTAGGAGATTCTGCAACATCAAAGGCGGTCTGCAAAATTGGTTTTTCCAAATCATTCTGCTGATAAACATTTACGCCATATCCTGCAAAAGTAGCAGAGAAAGCGCCTATGGATACCGTTGTTTTGTTCTCGGTCAATACAATGTTTTGCTCCCATACCGTTTTGGAGAGGAGCAGTACCCGGATATGGACAGAGATGGGAAGTACATCATCACAGATAAGGCAGAGGGTTACAGTTTCATTCGTATTAAACTGTGCTTTTGACGGATAAATGTCCATTCTATAGCTCCTTACCCCTTAATCGCACCTTCCGTAAGACCCTTCATCAGGCTCTTCTGGAAAATAAGGAAAATCACAACGACCGGCACAATGGCAATGACCGCCGTAGCTGCCATCAGATTCCATTTGGCTCCTGCGAACTGCTGGAAATAGACGGACAGTGCCTGCGGCACATTATGCTTTGCACTGCTTTGCAGGAAAAAGACCGCCTGCGAGTAGTTATTCCAGATGCCAAAGCCATTCAAGATGACAACCGCAGAAATGGAGGGCATCAGCAGCGGAAAAACAATACGCCAAAATGCCATAAAAGGCGTACAGCCATCAATAACGGCTGCTTCTTCAAGCTCTCTCGGCAAAGCACGGATAAAACCGGAGAACACAAAGACCGCCTGCGGCAATGCGAGTGTCGCACAAACACAAGCCATGCCCCATAAGGTATTTACCGCTTTGATTTTAATCATCAAAGTATAAAGCGGCACCGTATTGATAATGCCGGGAATCATCATGCAACAAAGCATAATGTTGAACACCATACGGTTGAATTTGTTCGGGTATCTGGCAACAGCGTAACCTGCCATTGCTCCAAGGAAAACAATCATTCCCCAAGGTACTTTGGAAGCTGATTTATTCAAATCCATAACAGGTTTTCCATCAACAGTAATTACGCATAATAAAGCACATACAAGTGTTACAGATGCTGCAATTGTGATTCCGCTAAAATAAGAAGCAACCGGTCCTAAGAACTCCAAAGATGCCATAATATAGCAAAGTAAAATAATTGCCATTCCACCTAATGCAATTTTACCGCGTTTTGAGATTGGATTTTTTTTCAATTCTTCTCTCATTGCTGCATCATCGAAACTTTCAAATTTAGAAACATCTGGCTTCATCCATAATTTTACCATTAAAACAGCTACAATTACTGCAAAAACCAAAAAGAGGAATGCAAATTTAAAGTATGTCATAGCAGTAAAGTTCTCAAATCCTAATGCTGCAACGATTGCAACCATTGTTAAAATATACGGACGACCCCAAATCAAGGTGGCATCACATAACTGTGATATCCAACCAATCAGTAATCCCTGTGATTTATAAAATTTATCTTCTTTTGTATATCCAATAGAAGTTGTCACATCGCTAAGTAACCGGAAGAATAATACAGAAACAACCTGTGGTGCTGTAAAAATAGAAATAATAATCATGGCTAATGTAAACATGATCATAAATAAAGTTGGTTTTCCATGAATAAATTTTCTGGAAATAATCCATTTTACAATCCACTCAAATGCTCCACTCTCTTCTAAAACTGTTGCCACCATAAGGAATGGAATTACTGCCGCTCCAACAATATTTCCCCACAAAGTACCATATGCTGAACCACCCGCTGCTGCGTTCAACAACACTGCCATTGTAACACTAAACAGGGATGTCCATCCTGTACCACAAGTAAGCCATAAATAAATCGTTGGAATAAATACGGCTAACATACTGATTCCCTGTTTTGTTAATCCATTTGCCTCAGGCAATAAAAAGTAGATTAACGCACCTACAATTACTGCAATTATTAAATGTTTTTGTTGTTTATTCATAATATATCCTTTCACTTTCATTCATAATCATTTACTGACACTATAATTTCATTGCTGCTTCGTATGCTTCTGCTGTTGCATCTAACGCTCTCCTTGCGCGGATTGCATCTCCAACAACATACGTCTCTTTTCCAAGTTCCTCTAACCGGTCTGCAAATGGATTATAGTTTCTGTAACCCATGGATAATACAACGGTATCATAACCTCTTGTCTCGTGCTTCTCACCATCTGCGGTCTCATACTCTACACCATCCTCATAGAAACGACATACTTTTGCACCGGTAATCTGACCAATTTTATATTCCTCAAAGTCTTTCATCAGATATAACTTATGCTCTTTGATGACATCTGCCCCTACCTGATCACGGAATTCGATGACTGTTACATCATGCTCCTGCTCTCCTAAGAAAGATGCAATCTCGCAGCCAACCATACCACCGCCGACTATAAGTACTTTCTTGCCCGGCATACGTTTTCCGTCTAGGATATCCGAACCGTAAATAATTGCTTCATTATCAATTCCTTCGATTGGAAGAACGAGTGTCTTTGAACCTGTTGCAACAATGACAGCGTCTGGATTTTCTCCTTTGATAAAGTCAATTGTGACTTCTTTGTTCATCACAATCTTGACACCGTCTTTTTCACAACGATGAATATAAGCACGAACCATGTTTGTGATATCACCTTTTCCCGGTGGGAACGCTGCCAGTCTCATGTTTCCGCCTAAAACATCACTTGCTTCATATAATGTCACATCATGTCCACGCTCTGCGGCAATAAATGCTGCGCATAAGCCACCGACACCGCCGCCGATAACCATAACTTTCTTTGTGACTTCTGCCTTTTTGATTCCCTCACACTCATGTCCAAGACACGGGTTTGTAAGACAGCGGAGCGGTTTGCCCTGATACATGTTCGGAACACAGCCCTGAAGGCAAGCGATACATGGAATCATATCCTCTAACCGTTCCTCTTTTGCCTTGTTTGGCATCTCCGGATCTGCAAGGCTCTGACGACCGAAAGCAACCAAATCTGCACGTCCCTCTCTCACCAAAAGCTCTGCATACTGTGGTTCTGTAAAACGTCCAACTGTAATCACAGGAATATTGACCGCACGTTTGATTTCAGAAACAAGTTCTGCGGAAAATCCTCCGTGGATTGTAGTTGGAGCCCACATATATTCATCTTTAATGTGAACCGCACGGGATACATGAAGCGCATCGACCCCACAATCCTCTAAATAAGCTGCAATTGCCGCACTGTCATGTACATCAAGCCCACCAAGCACCTCATCTGAACTGTTAATACGTGCTAAAACTGCAAGTTTATCGCCAACTTTTTCACGGATTTTCTCGATAATCAAGCGTGAAAATCGCATTCTGTTTTCGAAGCATCCTCCAAACTCATCCACTCTTTTATTTGTTCTCGGAGACATAAAAGAATTTACCAGATATCCATGTGCCATATGCACTTCAACTGCATCTGCTCCTGCTTTTAAGGCACGCTCTGCGGCATCCCCATATCCGTCAACCAGTACATAAATTTCCTCTGTCGTCAGCGTCTCCGGAATGTCCCTTCCACACTGGGCTTTGATAGAAGTTGCCGCCTTGATTGGTGCGCCTGCATTTTTTGCATTTCCTTCAGGTCCTGCATTCTGAAGCTGTATGGATACTTTTGCTCCCTCTGCATGACAGGCATCAATTATTTTTTTGAAGCTGTCAATTGTACTGTTATCATACAGACATGGTTTTCTTGGACCTCCTTTTGCATCCGGATGCACAACGGTTGCTTCGATTGTTACAAGACCAAATCCTCCTTTGGCTCTTGCAGCATAATAAGCAACGGACTGCTCACTCATCGTGCCGTCTGTATTAGCAAAGTTATTTCCCATTGGCGGTACAACAAATCTGTTTTTTACTGTCATGTTACCGATTTCAATCGGCTGAAACATTGCTTTGAATTTCATTTTTTTCCTTTCCTTTTATCACAAATGTCTGATTAATCTTCTAATAATTCAGGCCAGGCTTCTTTCAATACTTTTACGGTATTGTCATAAGTAAGGGAAGCCGCTTCCTTTAATCCTTTTGCAACAATTGCATCTGAGATAACTTCAACTCCTACTGCTCTTGGAGAAACGCCTGCCTCTTTAATCATCTTTACAAATCCAACGGTATCTTTTGCTCCTGTACCAGGTGCAAGGCGGTCATGCATGGATTCATCTCTTAAAACAGAAGCTGCATATGGTCTTTCATAGGCATCGTTAATCTGGATACTTACGACTTTTTCTCCAATTTCTTTTGTAAGAATATCGTAAGGCTGGTCTGCTCTTACCCAGTGCCAGGTGTCAAGGATAAGCATTGCATTGTCACATCCGGACTCTTTTACAACTTTATAGGCTTTGTCTAAGTTTGGGAGTCCGCTGTATGGCATTGGCTCTACACCAATAATATATTTTCCAGCTCTCTGGCATAATTCTTTTAATTTCTGTGCAGTGTATTCCACTGAATAATTTTCCATTAAACCACAGTTGATATGTTCTACACCAAATAACTCGCACATATGAAAGCATATCTGCTCTTTATATTTCTGCTCATAAGAGCGGTGTTCCTCTGCCCACTGAACGATATATTCTACTTCTGTTACTTTCATGTCATATTTTTCAAGGATTGCAAGAATGTCCTCATCATGCAGACCTTCATTTAATGCGTCCACATAAGTCTCTGCGCGAAGACCGATTCCTTCATATCCTGCTTCTTTTGCTGATTTTACACGCTCATCAAATGTACACTGGTCTCCTAATGTCCATGAGCTGATTGTGATTGGGTATTTTTTTGACATCATTTTTTTCCTCAATATTTTTTATCATTTATCTTTACAGACTTTTATGAATGAGAGTAAGAATTTTGTTTAAGTCCTCCGCATTCATCTGTCCCGGTGCCGAAGCTTTTCCGACTGCACCAAATGTCAGAGCTGAGCCAAACACTTCCCCGCAAAGACGGCTGATAAGTCCTGTTCCTGCCATTGACATTGTGATAATTGGTCTGTCCGCATACTCAGAGGCCATCTCCTCTGTGGCGGATAAAAGTGTCAGCACATCTTTTTTGTTCTGTGGCATAACTGCAATCTTTGGAATATCTGCATCAAGTTCCTGCATTTTACGAAGACGTTTTACAATCTCTTCCTTGTCCGGTGTTTTGTCAAAATCATGGTTTGACGCAACAACGACAACCCCGCTCTCATGTGCGGCATCTATCACTTCTTTCACAAATGCATCGCCTGTGAAAGCCTCCACATCGACTAAATCGATAAGTCCTGTTGCAGCTGCCCTTTTATTTAATTCTACATAGACTTCCGGTTCGATTTCTTTTTCCCCACCTTCTTTGGAAGTACGGAATGTAAAAAGAATCGGTGTATTTTTGAGTATTTCACGAAGTTCTTTTAACACATTCTCAACCTGTGCAAAGTCGAAAACGCCCTCAAACCAGTCAACGCGAAACTCTACTACATCTTTTTTCACGTTTTCAAATGATTTTGCTGCTGCAAGAATTTCTTCTTTTGTCTTTCCGACAATTGGAACACAGATTTTCGGTACTCCTTCTCCAATTCTTACACCACGGACTTCTACATAAGCACCCATACTTTTCTTTCCTCTCTCTTTTTATTCATATTTGATGTTTAATACTTCTTTCATATGCTCGATCGGCATATCTTTTCCTGTCCAGAGTTTGAATGCTGCTGCACCCTGGAATAACATCATTCCAAGACCGTTCATTGTCTTACATCCAACTTCTTTTGCCATAGAACGCATCTTTGTCTCAAGCGGAGAGTAAGGAACGTCTACAACGATCAGTTCCGGACGGAAGAAAGATTTGTCAGGAACAACGGACATTCCCTCTAATGGTTTCATACCAACACCTGTTCCGTTTACGAAGATGTAGGAATCTGCCATCTCTTCTCTTAATTTCTCTTTGTCGTCTAAATCATAAAGAGTTGCTTTGCAGTTTGTTCTCTCATTGATCTTTTTCACAGTTGCCTCTGCGTTCTCCCAGAATTTATCATGAATATTGAAGATAGAAATCTCTTTTACTCCGTCTAATGCAGCCTGGATCTCGATTGCTGTTGCAGCTCCGCCGGCACCTGCGATGGTCATTTTCTTTCCGATCACGTCGATGTCGTTGTCTTTTAAGGACTGCATAAATCCGATACCGTCTGTGATATGTCCTGTTAATACACCATTCTCATTTACAATTGTATTAACAGCTCCGCAAAGCTCTGCAGCCGGTGATAATTTATCAAGGTACTGGCCAACAACTGTTTTGTTTGGCATGGATACATTAGATCCAACCATCTTTAATGCACGAAGACCTTTGATCGCATCTTCTAATGTGCTGTTGTCAACCTCGAATGCAAGGTAAGCATAGTCAAGTCCTAAATATGCAAATGCCTCATTGTGCATTGCCGGTGAACTGGAATGTCTGATTGGGTAAGCCATTAATCCGATAAGCTCTGTGTGACCTGTGATTCTCTCTGCCATAGTAGTGTTCTCCTTTTTTCTTTTTGCATGATTTTCTTATTAGTTTCATGTTTTTAACATTACCTGCCCGCTTTGTTAAAAACTTAACAACCTCTGATATATTTATTATACAACGCTTTTTTTAATACATCCAATGCTAATTTCATGCTTTTTTAGTAGTTTTAATGTATTAATTATGATATAATCTGTACAAAAACAAGGGTTTTATTTTATAATCCATAGATATTATCTATCATTTATAAGGAGATCTATACATGACACTCAATCAGTTGGGTTATTTTTACCAGGCAGCCGTCCTTCAGCACTTCAATCAGGCGGCAGAAAAAATAAACATTTCCGAGCCAAGTTTAAGCCGTTCCATCACCGCTTTAGAAAATGAGCTCGGCGTCACACTTTTCGAAAAACGCGGGCGCAATGTGACACTCACAAAAGCCGGTGAGATTTTTTTAGAGCATGTCACGCAGATTTTAGACGATGTGACACGTGCCTCCAATAAAATGCAGCAGATTGCAACCAACGGCGGACATATCGATATTGCTTATGTTTCCCCGCTTGCACGTGAATTTATTCCGAATACTGTCCGCTCATTTCTTTCCTTAGAGCAGAATAAAAATATTACATTTCACTTTTTTCAGGATATCACTTCCATGAATATAGAAGGTTTAAAGAAAGGTTCTTATGATCTGATCTTTGGTTCTTACTCTGCAAATGAACCAAATATTGAGTTTATTCCTATTATAAAGCAGGACCTTGTAGCGATCCTTCCTATCGGACATCCTCTCTGTAAAAAAGATGAGATTGAGGCCGGAGATTTTCAAAAATACCCGGTTCTTGGATATGCAAGGCATTCCGGTCTCGGAAAATATACGCGTAATTTTTTTAAGGAGCATGGTGTGCTCCCGAATTTTATCTGCGAATCGCCGGATGAAAACGGAATTGCATCGCTCGTGGCGAAAGACTTTGGGATAGCCCTTGTCGCAGACGTGGATACGATCCACAGGGATGACATCTGCATCCGTCCGCTGATCTCGCAGGAAACATTTTCACATACTGTGTATATGGGATATATGCGCGGGAAATATCAGCTGCCGGCGGTACAAAGGTTTATCCAGTTTGTGCGGAGGATGTATCATTGATGGGATGGCGGTCAGCCTGCGCAAAACTCTTTTCAGGCTGTGAATGTTGTGAGACTCGCTACTCTGTCTCCTGCATAACGAACTGGATGAAGGATTTTGCGACCGGGGAGAGGTAGCGTTTTTTCATGGTGGCGAGGTAGACATGGCGCTCGTACTCCGGGTTTGTGATGGTCAGGGTTTTGACGTCAAGTGTTTTTAAGATTGGAATATCCGGCATGACTGCAATGCCAAATCCCTGAGCGACGAGTCCTGCCATACTGCCATCTTCTTCTATTTCAAATGCGATCTTTGGGAATACACTGATCTGTTCATACATCTGATCGACAACCGGGCGCAGTCCGCTTCCCTTCTGAAAATAGATCTGTGGATAATCCACCGTATCTTTTAAATCCACGCTGTCGTACATGGCAAGCGGGTGATCTTTTGGCACGGCAAGCACCAACTTCTGATCGCCGATCTGCCGGAAATCAATGTCCGGCTCCCCATCCTGATAGGAGGAAAACACCATATCATACTGGTCGTTTTTGAGCCCCTCTATGATATCTCCGGTCTTTCCAACAATAAAATGAAAGTCAATATGATAATCCGGATAGGCATCTAAGAATCTCCGCACCATCTTCGGCACAAACGTGCTTCCAAGGGTATAGATGTAAGCGAGATGTATCATACCTTCTTTGCTTCCATTTAACTCTTTCGTCCGCTGCACGCCCTCCTCTAATACTTTTAAAGATTCCTCCACATATGGAAGGAAAATTTTTCCATATCGTGTCAGAACCACATTTCTGCCTTTTTTTTCAAATAACCTTGTCCCCAGTTCCTGCTCTAACTGCGCGATCGCATGGCTTAAAGACGGCTGCGTGATCGATAAGATCTGCGCCGCTCTCGTATAATGTTCTTCCTTCGCCAAAGTTCTAAAATACTGTAACTGACTTAAATTCATGAATCCATCTCCCGGTTTCTTCCGAATATGCATGTGCCTGCTGCGCACAACATCATATTATAAGGATAGCAATCTTACCAATCAGAATCAATAGAGAAATTCTATCATTTTGTCCAAAAAAACGAATTAGATTTTTTCCCTGTTTCAGGGTACATTAAATACAGAAAGAGCACACAGACTTTTTCATTGTTAAAAAAGTAACTATCTAAAACATAATTATCTGCCCGCCCAAAACTGCACGACTACCGCGCCACGTTTTCTGACATTCCAAAAGCTATGCTGCAGTTTTCATTATCCAACAATCTCAGCCACACACAATTTATTCATTTAAATGCAAAGGAGATTTTATCATGAAAAACAAATATCCTCATATTTTTGAGCCAATGACCATCCGTCGTATGACCGTAAAAAACAGAATCGTTATGACACCAATGGGAACAAACTATGGTGAGCAGAACGGTGAAATGAGTTTTCTTCATATTAATTATTATGAGCAGCGTGCAAAGGGCGGCACAGGTCTTCTGATTGTCGAGAACGCAAGCGTTGATTCCCCACAGGGTTCTAACGGTACGACACAGCTCCGCATCGACTTAGACAACTATATTCCGCGTCTGTTCAAATTATGCGAAAACGTACACAAACACGGTGCATGTATCGCAATCCAGTTAAACCATGCAGGTGCATCCGCAATGTCTTCCCGTATCGGAATGCAGCCGGTTTCCGCTTCTGATGTTCCTTCCAAGGCAGGCGGAGAAATCCCTCGTCCATTAGAGAAAGATGAGATTATGCACATCGTTAAAAAATACGGTGAGGCTGCAAAGCGTGCCCAGATCTGTGGATTTGACGCCGTAGAGATCCATGCAGGACATTCCTACTTAATCAGCCAGTTCCTCTCTCCTACCACCAACAAGAGAACAGATGAATTTGGCGGTTCTGCAGAAAACCGTGCAAGATTTGCAAAATTAGTCATCGAGGAAGTTCGTAAACAGGTTGGACCTTTCTTCCCGATCTTCGTCCGTATCAGTGCTGACGAAATGGTAGAGGGTGGAAATACCTTAGAGGATACTTTAGAGTATTTACAGTACTTCGAGAAAGAAGTCGATGTATTTGACGTTTCCTGTGGTCTGAATAGTTCTATCCAGTACCAGATCGATGCAAACTATTTACCGGACGGCTG
>ERZ773235.3637-NODE-3637-length-10607-cov-95.447688_pt1 | contig 10607 bp, 2 predicted proteins | sample MGYA00580522_ERZ773235 | MGnify/ENA primary metagenome ERZ773235 (study PRJEB29015, sample SAMEA2737797) | human gut metagenome | biome: human gut; feature: human-associated habitat; material: faeces | place: China | collected 2012 ...
ATTAGTAATAACTGGATTCATACTAACGTTGATTATGGAACTATTCATTTAAGATATCGAGCTTTACCAGTTGTTTATGATAGTATTATAAATATGGATGTTCCTCTTATTTATAATAATGGCCCTCTTAAAAAATATCTTAAACTTTATGTTCTCAAACAAATGTTATTAAGAGGTTATAAACATCCGGTTGTGAGTCTTACAGCAAACAATCCTTATACAAATCCTGCGATAGAACTCGATAGAATGAGAATACAAGTTCGAGTTTCTTGTAACAAATTTAGTAACGACCGTCGAGAGAATATTGCTACTATTCTTCGTACATTAGAATAATAGAAATTATGAAAGTTTTAGGTCTTGATTTAGATAATTCACCTCATATTGCACAAGATAAATCTTTACGATATGCTAAAAATATAACTATTGATAATAAAGGTCAAAGTTATTTTAATGAAAGAGGGTTTGATTTCATAGGTGAATTAGATGATATTCTTGAAAATCATCCGACAAATCGGCATATCATTCCTTATATTTATAGTGATGCCAATAATCACAAATATAATATTATAGGTACAATTCCAACTAATGTTGGTGTTGTACTTTTTTGCGTTGTAGAACACTGGAATAATGCAGATAAATCTGATTTACAAACTAACGACGCTATTATATATCTTAATCTTGATGATAATAACCCAACTGTAAAACGTTGTTTGTATAGTACATCGGGTGCATTTGGATTCAGTATTGATAGACCAATTCATGGAGATTATATATACAATTATAAAGAAAATTTAATTGTTACATTTACTGAAGGAACTGATGAATCAGCAAATGAAACAAGAATTATTAATATGACTGACCCGTTTTATGATGGTAACAATGGAGATGATACTGCTATAGGATATAATATTACTATTGATGAAGTTGATTCATTTAATCTTATTCCAAATGTTACTTATCCTGAACTTCAATTAGAAGTTAAAGACGGTGGTAATCTTAAAACTGGTGCTTATCAAATAGCAATTAAATATCGTCTTGATGATGGTACTTATACTAACTATTCTCCTTTGAGTACATCACTTATTGTTTGTGGTAATTACGAAGAAGATTATGCGTTAGGTATCGAAATCAATAAAAATATTACTATTAGTTTTAGAAATAGTGGTATTAAATATAAACATTGTAGATTTGCTATTGTTTATATTACTGACGAAGCTCAATTATCATATGAAACTGATGATATTTCAATCAATGGTGTAAGTACTACTCATATTGTAAGTGATGTTTCATATTTATCTACTATAAGTCTTGATGATATTTTTATTAAAAATATATCATATATTCGAGATAATACTCTTATTAATTTCAATAATAGACTTATTCGAGGTAATGTAAAGACTCTTGATTATAGTAAACTTGATAGTGAACTTAAAGAATTTACAGAGAACAATCTTGATGTTCAATTAAGTTGGAATCCAAGTTCTTCTTATATTAATAGTACTCGACGTTATTTCAAAAGTGGTGAAGTTTATGTTCTTTATGCTGGATATTATGATTATAAAGGTGACCTTGTAAATATACATCATATTCCTTGGAAAGCTAACAATTATGATGTTGAAGCTTATCCTGTAGGTTCTACTAATCAAAATGCTCATAAAATTCCTTATAAATCTGAAAGTATTAGTAAGATTATAAGTCCGAGTTGGAAGAGTTTACCTGATATTGATGCTGCTGAACAAGTAGATGAAATTGCTAAAACTGGTGTTGGTAGTGAAAAACCTACAATAGCTCGTAATCGTTATTTTACTTTATACGGAGTTTCGACTGGATATACAACAGTTAAAGCAAAAGGTCGTTCTTTAACAAAAGGTAAACTGAAATTACCAAGTCTTCCATTACCGTATACAACTGAAGATTCTGAAGGTGGAGTTAATCCTTCTGATTATCAAGTTGTAGTATTGGAGATAACAAGTGAGAGCACTGACAGTCAATTAATCGGTGTTGAATGTAGTCCTACATTTGCTGGAGATAGTTTAATACCTGCTGGTATAAATTTAACTACAAAAGTTTATGATGCTACATCAGTAGTTAAACAGATTGATTCAGAAGAATCTGAAGTTGAAACTGGATACTATGAAATTTCTGAATCTAATCTTTTAGCATCAGATAGTAAATCTGTATTTATTGGTAATACTATTAATACAAAAACTAATTTCGTAATTAATCTTGATGCAAAAGAAACTAAATATATTTTAATTGAAGCTCGATTAAGTGACAAAGTTGATGGTTCAACTGCTCCGACATTTAATTGGTTAACTCAATTATATTCTACTTCTTCTGAATGGAATCCCACTTACACATTAAGTCCTAATATCAATATTAAAGCTAATCTTGCTGGTAAAACAGACTTAATGAATAAATATATTAGTTCGATAGTTTATTTCTTTGTTGAACATAATATTAATAACTCTCGAATTGTTACACAAGGTTTCGCAATGCGAGATACTGAAACTAACAATTTCGGTAAGAATCAAACATACAAAAATCCTTTTGGTGGAGATAATGCAAGATTTTATACATTTGAATATCTCTATAATAAGATAAATAGTATTCGAGGTAAACTTAAACCTCTATACTTTGAAACTGATGTTCTTAAATTTGTTAAAAATGAAGAACTTGATGATGATATAAAAGTATTTCCAGCTAAATGGAAAGGTGAAGATTTTGATGGATTTAATGATAATCCTAATGAATCTGGAACTCGGTTCTTAGATGCTGACATTAATAGTCTTACAATTGATACTTCTCGTGCAACTAAAGATGTTTCACTTGAATATATCAATGCTAATATTAGTTCTCAAAACAATATCGCTGGCGATAGTTATTATCGTATTGAAAAAGGTTTTGATGGATTTAATAAAGGTACAGATAATGAAGAATGGGCAAGAGGATATATTGCCGATTTAATTAATAATTCTGAAACACTTTATTCTGATGTTAATAATCAGAAACTTCAAATTGCATCTAATGTAATTAATATTAAAGGTTCTTCTGAAATAATAACTTCATTAGTTGGTGATACATTTATTGGATATATAACACTTCGAGCTACTGCTCCATCATCTGATTATCGTTATGGTGATGCTCAAGCAAAAGAATTAGATAGTAATGCTACTGTTTATCGTTGGATATTTACTGTTCCTCTTGAAAGTAAATTTAATATTCTTGCTCGATTTAGTGTTAATAACGTTGATAAGTCTTTCAAATATCACGATAAACGTGGTAATGAATTACGCGAATTTTATCAATTGAGTTATCAAGTTGATAATTTCATAAATAGTAGTGTTGGTAAAGGTTATTCTCCTGTTTATAATGAGAATGGTATTGAAACATTTACTTATTTTGAAGAAATTCCCGGAACTCAAGACCATCCTTATCGTATAATTCGTAGTCAATTACAAAGTGCTGAAAATGCTAATCTTAATTGGCGATTATTTAGAAGTGATGATTATAAAGATATGCCTTTTAATCGAGGTGAAATTATTGCATTAAAAACTGACAATAAAAATCTTTATATTCAACAGACATACGGTCTACACTTATTACAACTTCGTGATACACTTTCTAATACTGATGAAGGTACTTCATATTTAGGTACAGCTGATATATTTAATATGGAACCTCAAGAGGTTACATATAGTCCCAGTGGTTATATAGGTTGTCAAAGTTATTTTGATACTCACGTTAATGTTATTGGTTATTTTGTTATTGATGCAGTTCATAGACGTATTTTCAATATCAATGGAGATAAAGTAAGTAATATGACTGCGCTCAATGCTCTTAAATGGTTTGATGGTAATCTTGTAAAAGATGTAGTTAATCCGTTTAAGAATAATGGTAGAATTTGGGCATTTAATGAAGATACTAATATCTTATATTTAGTCCAAAATGTTGATAATAAACAATTCACAATTAGTTTTAGTCCTATTGCTAATGCTTGGATTTCATTCCATGATTATAATCCCATCGTAGGTATTACCAATCGAAATGGATTATTCTGGTTTGATAAACATGGTATTTATGCAATATCTAAAAATAATTATGGTCGATTCTTAAAAGATGATAATGGTAATCAACTTATTAAAGAATCATATATTAAATTTATTCTTAATGATAATAATAGTTATAATAAGTTATTAAATAATATTGCTTGGAAAGACAGAGTTGATATTGTTAATAATCTGTTACCTACTATTAATGAATTTGAGAAAACTATTAATGCTATATTGGTTCATAATGATGACCAATGTACTGGTTATAAACTTGTTAAATTTAATGATATTTGGTATAATGGTACAACTGGTGTTAATAAAGTAAATCTTTGGAGATTTAATAATGTTAATGATATACACAAACAAATACCTTTTATGATTACTGATTTAGTTGTAGATGAATCTGCACTAAAACGTAAAGCTAAATGGTATGATATTAATAAATTCATTTGTCAATATGTTTATTGTATAATGAAGTTTAATAATAGTTATAATAACAGACTTTGGGAACTTATTGATGTTAATCCTGAATGGATTCTTGATAATCGTAATAATCAAAGATAATTTGTAACAACTTGTGCGGCTCGGCCTTCGGCCTCGCTCCCCGGTGGGGCAGGAGGTTGCACGCCCACTTGTCGTGTTACTCAAACTTTTAATGGTATGTCTAATCATAAAGTTAATCCTGATAGTCTTCGTCAAGTTACTCGTTATATTAATGAGTATTCTCAACATATTTGGGATAACGAATTGACTGGTGATAAAGAATTTGTTCGTGTTAAAGAAAATAATAAACTTAAAACTGTTCGTTCACGTTCAAAAGATGGTAAATATTATTATCCTTATGCTTCATATGAAGGTGGTGCTAAAACTATTGGTCCCGGTTTTAAGTTAAATGATACTTCTGATTTTACTAAATCTGTTAAAGCAAAAGGTAAAGCAACAAGAAAACAAATTGATGCTGAATTAAATCGTCGTATGGCAAAAGCCTACAATGATGTTCGTGATATTTATTCTGAGAAATATGGTATTGATGATTTCAATACTTTACCTCAGCCTATTGTTAATCTTATGTCTAATCTTGCATATCGAGTAGGTCGAACTGGTTTTAGACAATATAAGAAATTGTTAAAAGGTGCTAATGAACGTAATACAGATAGTATTATTAAAGAATATACTACTGGTAATAAAAGAAGAGATAAATCTGAATTAGAAATATTTAAAACTAATAGTTCTAATGATTATGATATGATTAGAAATAAATTATTTTCTAATTTTAATACTGATGATAATCCTGATAACTATGTTGAAGATATGAGTAAAACTAATCGTAAAAAATATAATTTCGGTGGTATTCGTTCTACACACGATGCTACTGCTGATTATTTAGGAATGGCTCGTGATTCTGGTAATAGATTTTTCGGCAATGGTATAATTGATATGCTTTATCATGGTGGGACAAATGATGATACTGGAATCCCAGTTAAGAACTATGTAGATAAGTTGATTGCTAATGATAAACTTATCTATGCAAATATGCAGAACAAAATCAATAATGAAGTTTTAACTTCTCGTGGTATTACTGCTAAATTCGGTGGACTTGTTGGAACTCCTCGTAGGAAATTTTATTGGGGTGGAACAAGTATTAATGATCCCGGTAGTGTTCAATGGGGTACGCGAGTTCAAGCCAGTGATATTGATGAATCTAAATATAGTGCTGATGGCGAAGGTATCGTAGGTGGTAGCGCTTTAAGTGGAGCTGGAACTGGATTAGGAATTGGAGCTGCTGTTGGTGGAACCGCGGCGCTTGCTACTGGTGCAGCTGCTGGTTCTTGGCTTGGCCCTATCGGTGCTGGTATCGGCGCATTAATTGGTGGCATTGTTGGTCTGTTTACTGGACGTAAGAAAAAGCGTCAAGAAGAACGTCGTCGTCAAGAAATTTTAGCTGAACAAGCTGAAATGGAACGTCAGCAGACTTTGGGTAATATGCAAGATAAAGTTGAAAATGATGTTGCAACTATTCGACAAAGTAATCTTGGCAATTACTCCGAAGGTACAGGATTTTATGCTAAATTAGGTGGAATGGTTGGTCGTAGAAAGTTAAACACCGGCGGTCAAGTAGTTCCTAATTCATCTAATAGTGTTGTTGCTTATGGTCAAACTCATGAACAATATAATCCTGCTACTGGTGAAACTGGAATCATATATGGTGATTCGGAAATTGAAGGCGGCGGCGCTAAAAATGGTCGAATGTATGCTGGTGAAGTTGTTCGTGAAACTTCTGAAGGTGGTCAAGTATTCAGTGATACAATTAAAGTTCCCGGAACAAATCGTACTTTCGCTGATTACGCAAAGAAACTTACTGATATGAAAGGTAAAAAAGAAGCTCAAGTCATTCAACTTGCTGATGGAGTTACATTATCTTTATCTGCATTAGATAAAAGTAAAACTAACAAATTACAAACTGGAACAAATGTTCGTAATATTGAAAAGTTAGTTTATAGAATGAATAAAGTTCGTGGTGAATCTGAAGCTATTGATGCTAAAACAGAAGATTTGTTTGAAGCTCAAGAACTTTATGCTACTGCTTTAGGACTTCGTAATGATGCTCCAGTTATGCGTTGCGGTGGAATGGTAAGAAAGAAAAGACCTTTTGGCGGATATGCTTCACCGTATAGTCTTACAGGAGTTTCAGCTCCTAAACTTACTACTTTACCGCCGATTCAAACTACTGCAAGTGCTGGTGGTGGTTCTACATTTAAGTTTGGATTTAATGAATTTGGACTTGGTATGAATCTTGCAAGTTCTCTGTTTGGAATTGTAGGTAATGCTCTTAATACTCGTGCTAATCGAAAGGCTATTGAATTTGAATCTACACTTCATGTTCCGAAAGGTAATAAAGTAGATGCTGTCCAATATAGTACAGATTATGATATTAGTGAGGAATTACAAGAACTTGGTACACAAGAACGTAGAGCTGCTCGATATATTACTGATAACACAAGTAATGTTCAAACTGCTCGAAATAGTGTAGCAAATCTTGCAATTAATGCTCAACTTGCTCGAAACAAACTGTATGGAGCTAAGAAAGATTATCAACGTCAAAGATATGATTTAAATAGGCAAGAACGAGTTAATGCTCGAAATGCTAATAGTCAAATTATGTATCAAGACGCTATTAATGAATATAATAAAGCTGTCAGCTTGAATCAACAGTTAATGGCAGTCAGAACGCAAGGATTACAAGGAATGTTACAAGGAGTTGAAGGTCTTGCCGGAGCAGTTAATAATTACGCAAGTGCCCGCTTATACGAGAAATTATGGCCTCGTGGAGTAACTAATCACATGAGAAGTGGTTTTGCTTGTGGTGGTCTTGCAAGACGTAAAAGAGCTTAATATGATGCGTGATATATCGGATTATTCTTTTATAGGATAGTCCGATATTCACGATTTTTTGTATATTTGTAATGATACAAATAGTGGTACAAACACGCGCGACAAGTGGGCGTGCAACCTCCTGCCCCACCGGGGAGCGGAGCCGCTGTGCGGAGCACAGCAGGCGGAGCCATACGAGTTACAACTAATTTACAAACTAATCATTATAAAATTATGGCAGAAATTGCAATAGGTCGATACGATACTAATACATTAAAAACTCCACAATTACAAGATTATGGAAGTGTATATGCTGCTGTTGGAAATGCTTTGAATCAAAAGTATTACCAAAATCGTGAAGCATATATTAACAGAATTGCTAATCCTTTAAGTCAAATTAAGGCAACTTCTCGTGGACAAAAAGTTCTTGATTCTGAAAGAGCTAAGATTGTTGAAGGTGCTAATGAATTTAAAGAACAAGATAATTGGTTTGCAGCAGATGATTATATTTATAAGCAAACTGAGAATATTCTGACCAATGAAGGTCTTAAAGCTGTTCAAGCTGATTATGCTTTGGAACAGCAGTATATGGAAGATTTGAAAAAGAGTGATTGGGATACTCAAAATCAAAATGCTTTCTTGCTTCGTAGTCGTTTACAATCTTCTGATATTATTTATGATGCAGAAACTAATACTGTTGTAAGCGGTGGTTTTAATGGAGTTCAAATCGGTAAAAAGTTCGATGTAAATAAATATCAAAAAGACGTATTTGATATTCTTTCAAAAGCTAAAGCTGATAAGGTATCATTTGAAAATCTTGTTACTAATCCTGATATGATACGTCAGTACGGATTAGATGTTGCAACAGGTTTTGATGGTGAGAAGTTAGCAAGTCACTTTGTTAAAACTGGTAGTGAAAGAGAAGGTATTACAGAACAAGAGATTATGAGTTATGCTATGTCATTACTCAAATCTAATCCTGATTATACTAATTATCTTACTACTATTTGGCAGAATCAAGATGCTCTTACTCGATTTGTAAAAGATGATAGTTCTGCTGGTGGACATTTAAGAGATTATGAATTGGAAGATTATGCTCCTTTATTCGCTGGTAATCCTACAATGTTTGCTCTTAATGGTTTAGGTATTAATATAAATGAACTTGGTGCTCCTACAAAAGACGGTAAGTTTACTGTTAATTCTAAATTGCCTGCTGAAGTTAAAACTCTGTTAGATACTGTTAATAAAGAATATGGTGTTAATGTTCTCGATATATTACAGAATAAAGCTCAAGTTCCACCTGAACTTATTCAAGCTGGTTTACAGAATTATGTAGATAAAATGTTTGAAAGTTACGCTAAGGGTGTACTTGGTGCTACTGATGATATTGAGAATCTCGATAGAACTGCTTTTACACAAAGTGTTTTATCTGGTCAATTTATTAACAATAATATTCAAAGCTTAGCTGGTGCTGCCGCAGGTTTATATTCTTATCAAGATATTAAGACTACGGTTGGTTTAATTGCTAATCCCGGTTATACAGCTTATGTTAAAGCTCGTGCAAAAGGTAAGCAACAAGAACTTGAAACTCTTCAACAATATGCTCCGTATCTTGATACATTAGGTGGTTTTGAAGTTACTGGTGATAGTGTTGCAGAAAACATTAATCGTCGTAATGAAATTACTGACCAAATGACTAAACTTTCAAATTCTATGAATCAGATATTTACATCTGATGAACTTGGAATTTTAGGTCTTAATCCGGGAGATGGTAATATTGTTAAAACACTTAATATTTCTACTGCTGAAAGATTAGTTGATTCAGCAGGTCTTGACGAAGAAACAGCAGCTAATCTTAAAGGTAAACTCTTACAAGTTCAAACTGCTCAACGTAATTATAATAATCTTCAAGCTAAACTTCGTTCTGACGAAATTCAACTTAATTCTGTATTTGATACTTGGAATAAACATCGAGATAAGATTGAAGGTGGTATAGGTTGGTATCGAGTTAATAACGAAGAAGCTAAAATTATTCTTGATAACAGACTTGATAGTTATGATAAATATGTTGATTATATAAATCAAAATTATAAAGAACTTTATAATCCTGAAACATATAGTAGCACTTGGGTACGAAAAGATGGTGTAACAACTGGAGCTAAATATCTTGGTGATATGCTGACAAAAGAAGAGTTTGAATCTACTTTGTCTAATGCAGCAGATAATGTTTCAAATCGTTATCGTAAAGCTATTGCTGATGCACCTCTTGAATTTACAGCAACTCGTGAGATTATTGCTAATCCTTCAAGATTCCAACAAAATTACATGACAGCTGCTATGGTAAATTGGAAAAAAGGTGCTGGTAATATTAGTGTTGTTCAAACTCCATCTGGAGAAGGTACTGGTCTTACCGGAATGCAATTAGCTAAGTATATGAACTTTGATGCGTTTCCTACTTCGACTACTACTAATTCAAAAGGTACAAGTGTAACTCGTCAGAGTAACGCTACTAAAAATTCTAAACCTCTTTCAGGTAAAGAACTTGGTCTTGATTACGATATTTATAAGACTGAAGTTAGTCCGATTGCTAATGGAATTGCAGCTCGTGAAGGCCGTAATGAATATGCAATTACTCTTTTCGATGAAACTGGTGCTGCTCGTGGTAATATTATTTTCTCTGAACAAGTAGACCCGTCTACTATTGCTCGTCAAATTCTTGACAATTACCGTAACATTAAACCTTATGCTAAAATTGGTGGTGAAGGTTTACAACGTAGTGCTGGAATGATTGAATCTCAATACGCTTCGGGATTTATTGATTTCAATACTACTGGTGCTAATAATAGTCCTGCTGTTGCAAACATCGCAGACCTTCAAAGAACTGTTGATGATTTAGGTAAAGTTGAATATGATTTGAATATTCACGAACCTTTCTATAATAGTATTGACGGTAATAGTCGTAAAGTTGAGATTGGTAGAACAACACAAGGTTATTATATAAAAGATATTAGTGGATTAAAATATCCTGATGGTTCTGTTCATTATGGGGAGTTTGGATATAATACAATTCCTAATAGTCTTTACACAATTAAAGGTATAACTCCTAATAATATTCAATATTATGAAACTATAAATGAAGCATTAGCTCCTATTGCAGAATATGTTTTAACTCAATATGGAGTT
>ERZ773235.3643-NODE-3643-length-10593-cov-4.383185_pt1 | contig 10593 bp, 10 predicted proteins | sample MGYA00580522_ERZ773235 | MGnify/ENA primary metagenome ERZ773235 (study PRJEB29015, sample SAMEA2737797) | human gut metagenome | biome: human gut; feature: human-associated habitat; material: faeces | place: China | collected 2012 ...
TGACCTGACCACCGCTATCAAGCGCGCCCGTCAGATCGCCCTGCTGCCCTACGTCACTGACTAATTTCAAAGATTTCAGCCGTCGAGGTTTCTCGGCGGCTGATTTTTTGACTTCAAAGCGGGCCGCTCGAACAAAATGGCGCATCATTGCCGTTTGGTTCGGGAGAAGAGCCCCTGAATGCGGGCGCAAGTGATGCACAGGCGGTACAGGGTGCTCCCCAATAGACAGAGCAAGAAAAAACGCGGTATCTCCTTTGGCACCAGGGAGAAGTCCTCCGCCCGGGCTTGAAAAGCGGAGATGGACAAAAGGAGCTTGAATAGGAGACTCAGAAACAGAATCTGCAAAAGCAGTCCGTTGTCCAGCAGCCCAAGACAAAGACAGAAAAGCACAGTTGCGACGCCGAGCATTGCCAGAAGCGGGGCCCAGAGGGAGAACACCAGGAACAGAAGGTATTGAAGAGCCAAGATACCGAACCGATGCAGCTGCAGCAGCTCCCGGTTGTCCTTCATGGCAAGCTTCATCCCCTGCTGCCAGCTGCGGCGATGGGCGAGCACCTGATGAAAAGAGCCATTGGGGGGCAGCTTCCCTTCTCGTTCCGGAATATAAACAATGCGGCATGGAAGCTTTTTCTTGCGGAAAAGACACTGGATGGACAGTGTCAGGCTTTGGTCCAACCCAATGTTCCGGGCCGGGAAACCACCGGCCTCGATGGCGGCATCCTTCCGGTAGGCTGCAGGTCCGCCGCAGAGCATAAGGGTCCGGCTTTGCAGAAGTGTTTGCAGCGCCGGAATGCTGCGGTCAAACTCCAGTGTTTCCAGAATGGAGAGGGGACAGGTCAACGTGATACCGGCGCATTGCAGACTTCCACCGGCGGCCTGTGTGTCGCGGTATTGGAAAAAGGGGCCCATGAGCTTGTCCAGGCTGTCCTGGCACAGGACCGTTCCTGCCCGGATACAGGTAAAGTAGGGATAGCGAGCGATGTTGACGCCCAAATTCCAGGTGTCTCCCAGGCTTGTTCTTGATTTGCGAACCAGGCGCAGAGAAACGGTTCCGGTGCAGTTTTCATAGATCGCTGTTTCCGGTGTGCATTTGAGCTGCCGCCGCACGGGTTGGGGAAGGGGCAGCAGCTCCAGCTGCTTCGTTAGAGCTTCCACGGCTGCGGGGGCCATACTGTCCTCCAGGATCACGATCTCAAACAGGGTATAGGTTTGGTGCTGCAGGCTGTCCAATGTGGCAAGCAGGGCTTTTGGGTCTTTGCCTGCTTCGACCAGAACGGAAAGGGGCATATAGCGGCGGTCCTGCCGTTTTGCGTTCAGCAGCTCACGCTGCTGGATGCGAAAGCTTGCATGGGTGTCGCAGACCACGGCGGCAAGGGCCAGCAGGCGGCGGCCGATGAAAAAGGCGGTGAAAAGCAGAAAAAGTCCCAGCAGAATTTCCTTGCATAGATTCATCCGTTTGTCACCTCCTGCGTGCTTGTCTTCTCTCGCTCCAGGTAGTACCGGAGGATTTGTCCGGCGTAGGGGTCATTCTCCTGCTCCAGAGCGGAGCGCAGGACATCGTCTCCCGCGGTGCGGACCAGACTGGCGGCGGCATTGCGCCGGACATGCCAGAAGGGACTGTGGAGTCCGGCCTTCAGAAGACCGAGGGCATTTGCGGCAGGGTATGCACCCAATACGTACATGGTCACCGCCTGGAGCTCCCAGGGATTGTCCGGCTGTGAGAATCGCCGCAGCAGCGGCAGCACATCCGTGCAGGGATATTTTCCAAAATAGCGCAGACAGGCGATTTTTACATCCAGATCATTGGTACTTTCCAGCAGCTCCAGTACCTCCGGACGCCAGTAGGGGGAGGCGAAGCGAATAAAATCCACCAGTGCAGCCTGCATGGTGTCGGAGCACCGGAACCCATACCACAGCTGCCGGATGAGCGCTTCTCTGGGCTGAAAATGCTGCAGCCCCTCTACCAGCACCTTCCGGTGGATGGCCAGTCCCTCCGGCCGGTCCAGGGCAGACAGTGCCCGGAGGACCAGCTCAGGGTCTCCGGCAGCATAGAGGGCCTGCAGTGCATATTCTGCGCTGCAAAGGTCGTTTTGCTCCTCCAGCAGCCGGAAAAGAAAGGAAATCAGCCGATCATTGGGATAAAAGGAGAGCACCCGGTATTCGGCCAAGAGCGCGGCATAGCAGGTGCGGGCATGAAAACTTGCGTGGCGGTAGTTTTTCTCCAGCAGAGCCAGTACCTGGGCGGCCAGTTGGCAGGATCCCGATTGCTTCGGCAGCTGCTCCATAGCCTCGTGAAAGGCCAGCAGCCAGCTGATTCGGCCGAGCCTGTGGCACAGCCACGCTACCTGATAGCTCAGCTCAGCCTGAGAAAGCTGATCATACGCTTCGAACAATTCCCGGAGGCGGGCAAGAAACGCTTGTTTTCGGCGGGAGAAGAGAATGTCCCGCACCCAGAGCGCCAGCAGACGCGCCAGACAGAAGAGACCAAGCAGAGCTGTAGCGGCGCAGTAAAAGAGCAGCAGCGTATTGCACAGCATAGGCATGACCTCCCTTGAAAAATAAAAATAGAATTGGTTTCTTCAATTTGTGCTATTATTATACAGAGAAATCATGCGCAAGTAAATCATACTTTTTTATAAATAGCGCTTGTTATTACATAAAAAACAAAAAATTCGCACAGAGCGGCATGATGCGCTCTGTGCGGAGGGGAAATTCTCTTCTTTACAGCTTGCAGTAAGCAGCAGCGGTCTTGGCGGTCAGGGCGGCGTTGTTGTAAACCAGCTGGATGTTGGATGCCAGGCTGTCGCCGCCGGTGAGCTCGGCAACGCGGGCCAGCAGGAAGGGAGTGGTCTCCTTGCCCTTGATGCCCTGCTCCTTGGACTCCTTGATGGCCTGGTCGATGGCAGCATCGATGACGGCTTTGTCCATGGTGTATTCTTCGGGGATGGGGTTGGTCACCAGGAAGCCGCCCAGCTGCAGATCGTTCTGGGCCTTGAAAGCAGCGGCCAGGTCCTCGGGGGTATCGATGCGGTAGTCCACGCTAAAGCCGGACTTCCGGGTGTAGAAGGCGGGCAGTTCATCGGTGCCGTAGCCAATGACGGGCACGCCCTTGGTCTCCAGGTACTCCAGGGTCAGGCCCAGGTCCAGGATGGACTTTGCACCGGCGCAGCAGACCATGACGGGGGTGCGGCCCAGCTCTTCCAGGTCGGCGGAGATGTCCATGGTGGTCTCGGCACCGCGATGCACGCCGCCAATGCCGCCGGTGGCGAAGAAGCGGATGCCGGCCATGTGGGCAATGATCATGGTTGTGGTAACGGTGGTAGCGCCGTCCTCACCCCGGGCGCACAGCACGGCCAGGTCCCGGCGGGAAGCCTTGTGAATGGCGCGGCCCTTCTTGCCGAAGTACTCGATCTCCTCAGCGGTCAGACCGGCCTTCAGGCGGCCGCCGATGATGGCGATGGTAGCAGGCACAGCACCGTTCTCGCGGATGATCTTCTCAACGTTCAGAGCGGTTTCCACGTTCTGGGGGTAGGGCATACCGTGGGAGATGATGGTGGATTCCAGGGCAACAACGGGTTTGCCGTTGGCCAGAGCCTCAGCGACTTCGGGATTGACGTCCAGATACTTGTTCATGTTCATAGCTGTACATTCCTTTCTTTTTTGAAAAAGCCTTGTTACCGCTGCATCCGGCTGCGAAGACCGGCGGCGGACAAGGCAGAATTGATGGTTTCAGAGGATTCCATGGCGATGGAACCGGCGGCGAGACCCGCCAGAGCGGTATCCCGCAGGGTCATGCCTTCCAGGTAGGCCCACACCAGGGCGGCCATGAAGGCATCGCCGCAGCCGGTGGTATTTACCACATTGCCGGGAATATTGGGGAGCAGCACCCGCTCCTCGCCCATGGCGGCATACACGCCTTCCGAGCCCATGGAAATGAAGACCCGGTGGACGCCCTTTTCCAGCAGCACATCCGCAGCCTTTTCCACATCTGCCGCGCTGTGAATGGGAACGCCGGAGAGAAGTTCGGCTTCCAGACGATTGGGCTTCAAGGTGTGGATCTTGGAGAGAATGGACCGGATCTTCTCTGCCTTTACGGTGGAGACAGGGTCGATGAACAGCGGCGCGGTGCAGTTCTCCGCCAGGAATCGGAGAGATTCCTCGGGAATATTGGTGTCGGACACAACCACCTGCGCGTTTTGCAGCAGAGGCAGCTGGGCGGACAGATAGGCGGGGGTGATCTTTTTGCAGATCTCCATATCGGAGACGGCCAGGGCCATTTCCCCATGATCGTCCGCCAGATACAGATAGGTAGAGGTGACGCCTCCGGGGATGCGAAGGGCATGGCTCAGATCGATGCCCAGCTCAGAGCAGGAGGCGGCGACCCGTTCGCCGTGGAGATCGTCTCCGTAGGCGGTGAGCATTCTCACATCGGTGCCCATGAGGCTCAGGTTGTGGGCGATGTTTCGCCCTACGCCGCCGAGACTCACGCTTACCCTGCCGGGGTTGGAATCGGAGGCTACCAGGGGGGCAAAGCTGCGCCCGCCGATATCCACGTTGACACCGCCGACTACCACCGCATAGGTGCCCGCATGGAGGACGTACCCCCGGCCGGCGATGCAGCCCTTTTTGGTCAGATTGGCAATGTGTACCGCCACGCTGGAACGGGTAATGCCCAGCTTTGCGGCAATGTCCTGTTGTGAAATAAGGGGATCGGCTTCAATCAGCTGAAGCACCTGTCGTTCCCGCTGGGTCATAGAGCAGCCTCCTAAACATTGTGTATTTTTCTAAGCACAAGCTTATTATAGACGGGGTACACCCGTTTGTCAACTGCTATTTTCCATAAAGATCGAGGCGGGAAATTGGTAATGCTGTCAAAAGCGGTGGTGCAGATTGTGTGGTATAATTTCGAAAACAGATGTTTTGCTCCTGCGGCGCTTTTCAGCAGGCCAGAAAGATGAAGTCGTATGGGTCCAAGTTGGCCTTTTCCAGGGTTTGCACCCGCTGCTGGGGCGTCATTTTCCGCAGCGCTTTTTCGCTCAAGCCTGCCTGGGCCAGCCTGCGCCGAAGGGGCCGGTATTCTGCCGAAAGGGCAGGGTCCTCCTTGTAAAGCTTCTTCCAGATGTGAATTTTCATGAATAACCCCTCCTTGTGTTTCTTGCTGGAATTATACAACGAGAACGGTCCAATAAATTGGAGTTTTTTGGAAGGACGCTGTAATATTTTTCTTGTTTCTGCGCCTATATAGGTGAAACACATGGAAAGGAGGCACGCATATGGAAGATCAGGAAATTGTGGAGCTCTATTTCCGCCGGGATGAGCAGGCGATCGTTCAGACGGACAGAAAATATGGCCCGTACTGTTATTCCGTAGCTTACAATGTTTTGTCAGATCAGGAGGATGCCCGGGAGTGCGTCAGCGATACCTACCTTGCCGCCTGGAACCGGATCCCGCCTGCCCGGCCCAGCCTGCTTGGGGCATTCCTGGGGAAAATCACCCGGCACCTGTCCATTGACCGCTGGCGCAGGCGTTCCGCCTACAAGCGTACCGGGGGCCAGATGGCGTTCGCCCTGGAGGAGCTTGGGGAGATCGCGGACCGGGGAGAGACCCCGGAGGATACTGTGGGCAGAAAAGAGCTGGTAGCAGCGGTCAACCGCTTTTTGCAAGCCCTGCCCCAGAGAGAGCGCAGTGTGTTCCTCTGCCGCTACTGGTACTTAGATTCGCTGGAGGACATCGCCGCCAAAACGGGGCTGACCAAGGGACATATCAGCACCATGCTCCACAGAACGCGGAAAAGGCTCTGCATTTGCTTGCAAAAGGAGGGACTGCTATGACACGGCTGTATTTGCTGGACGCTCTGGGGGATGTCCGGAGTGACTTTGTCCTGGAAGCCCAGGCCCTTCGCGCCGGGAAGCAGCGCCGGAAGGCTGCACCCCGGCGAAGGCTTTTGCTGATTGCTGCGGTGATCGGCCTGAGCCTGCTGCTGGTTGGCTGCGCGGTGGCTTACGCGCTGCATTTGAAGGATCTGTCCCTGGGCACCTACGCCCGGGAGACCGTGCCAACCTATTATGATGAGGCAGGAAATCCCATCCCCACAGAGCCCCAGGCTGCACCCCACAGTATCGTGAGCCTCCAGGGAACAGCCAACCGGAAGGCGTTTGCCGAATGGCAGGCATTCCTGGAGCAAAGCGATGCCAAGGGTGCCCAGGCAGACCGGAACGCTGCATTCATTCCCGAGAATTTCCGGGATATCTATTACTGCGGCACACCGGAGGAGGTTCAGGCCCTGAAGGACATTGCCCAGAAGTACGGTCTGCACCTGCTGGAAAAGGAATATGGCTGCACCTATGACTACGAGGCAGGCGTGCTGCTGCAGTCGCTGCACCTCGCAGGGGTCATGCAGGCAGATGCGGCAGGGAATTGCCGGTATCTGCACGGCTATTTCTTTGACGATGGGAGCTTCTCCATGCCTATGGAGCTGACCGTAGACCTCTGGCCCCAAACGCTGCTTGCAGAGCTGACCTATGTTCGCAAGGACTGCCTGTATCCTTATACGGCTTCGGTGGGCCTTTCGGAGCAGCTGCGGGAGTGGAACTACGTTACCCGGGACGGACAGACGCTCCTGCTGGTGCTGGACGGGGAACATGCCCATATTTTTGCGGACCGGGAAGCGGCATCTATCCATATCTACATGGCTTCCAACTGCCTGGAGGGAAATACCCGGCGGGAAATGGAGCCGGAGGAACTGGAAAAAATTGCAGAGTGCTTTGACTATTCCATTGCCCCCCAGCAGCCGGTTCCGGCAGAGGTGACGAAGTTCTTTGCCCAGGCGGAAGCGGACTACCGGGCCCAGCGGGAAGAGACCCGGCAGGCCCTCTATTCCGGCGGCTATGGGGATTATGTCACCCAGCGCCTCGAGAACGCCCGCTCACCCTATGATCGGGACACCATGCTCTATTCCCTGCGAGATCTGAACGGGGACGGGGTGGAGGAGCTGATCGACTATCGGTATCTGCGTATCCTGACCATCCGGGACGGACAGTGCACCGTGTATTTTGATGCGCAGGATGCCCCGGGGGTTGTGGGCAGTCTCTATTTCTGCCAGGATGGAACGGTTTTGATCAAAGGCTTTTTCGGTCAGGAGGCCTATTGGTTTTTCACCCCCGGCGAGCAGACCCTGGAATTTGACCGGGCCGTGATTCAGGATCAGAATGGCTGGCATTTGGATCGGGAACTGGGCCGCCTGGAGGGGCAGCGTGTTCTGGAGCCTCAAAACAGGCAGTCCATTTCTAAGGAACAGGCCTACGCCATTGTGGATTCCTATTCCGTTATGGATATCGGTGTTCAGTCTATGAAACGCTTTGGAGAACCGATGAAAACCTATCCCTATCAGGATGACAACGCCTGGTTTATCGCCAGAATGCTGGATAAATACGAAAATTCAGACCAATTTGTCTATGCACTGGAAGACCTGCGCGGGGATGGCAGCAAGGTGCTGATCGTCAAAACGCCCCTGGTGCAGGATTGGGAGGGGACGGTCAGCGAGGCAAAGCCCACCGTCTATTGCTTCCGAAACCGTATCAGCGGCGACAGTTTCGTCTTCGATTCCCTCTGCGAAGGCGGCGTGCTGTGCTGCCGCAGTGGGGACCACTATGAATTCTACCGCATGGAGGGGGACAGCTTCGTCAGCATTGAAAAGCTTTTTGTGAATGAAGAAGGCTATTGGGTCCGCAGGGATCCGAGCTTTGACCCCAATGCAGAGCGGGCCGACTACCAGGTCATCACCCGGCAGCAGGCCCAGGAAATCATCGCGTCTTATCCTGAAAAAACAATCAACTGGAAGCCCTTCTCCCAGTATCCCCTGCGGTAAATAAGGCACCCGCCATTGCATCAAATGAAGTGCAATGGCGGGCGTTTTCGATTTTTTCAATTATCGAACGGTGCGGTGCCAGGTGTGGCGGGAGAAGAGGCAGAGAATGGGGAAAATTTCCAGCCTGCCCAGCAGCATATCGAAGATGAGCACCAGCTTGCTCAGAATGCCGAATCCGCTGAAATTGCAGGTGGGGCCAACGGCTTCCAGACCGGGGCCGATGTTGTTGAAGCAGCACAGTACGGCGGAGAAATTGGTGCCTGTGGAGAATCCGTCCGGGGATAGCAGCAAAAAGCTCACGAACAGGATGAACACATAGGCGATCAGGTAGGCGTTGGTGGTTTCTACAATCTTGTCATCCACCACCTGACCGTTGTTGCGGATCATCTGAACCCGGCGGGGGTGGAGCATTTGCAAAAAGCTTCTGCGCAGGCTCTTAAAGAGCAAAATCAGCCGGGAGACCTTCATGCCGCCGCCGGTGGAGCCGGCGCTGGCGCCGATGACCATGAGGCACAGCAGAATGGTTTTCGAAAAACTGGGCCACTGGTCAAAGTCCGTCGTGGCAAAGCCTGTGGTAGTGGTGATGCTGGAAACCTGGAAGGCTGCGTGGCGGAAGGTTTCCTCCAAGGTTGCGTACTGCCCCCGGATGTTCCAGGCGATGAGCAGGGTGCTGCCCAGGACGATGCCGAAGTAGGCCCGCAGCTCCTCGTCCCGGAATACGGCTCCAAACTGCCTGAGCAGCAGAAAATAGTAGCAGGTGAAATTGACGCCGAACAGGAACATGAATATGGTCGTCACATTTTGCAGATAGGGGCTATAGCTGGCGAAGGAATCGTTGCGCACGCCGAAGCCGCCGGTTCCTGCAGTGCCAAAGGCGTTGCACACCGCTTCGAAGACATCCATCTTGCCCAGCACCAGGAATATAATGTCCGCAATGGTCAGGCCGACATAGAGAATGTAGAGAATGGCAGCGGTCTTCCGCATTTTGGGAACCAGCTTGCCCACGCTGGGGCCGGGGCTTTCCGCCCGGAGCAGGTGCATAGTGAAGCCCTTGCCTCTGTCTGTGCTGGGGACAATGGCCAGCAGGAACACCAGAACGCCCATGCCGCCCACCCAGTGGCTGAAGCTGCGCCAGTACATGATGCCCTTGGGCAGACTTTCCACCTCCGGAAGAATAGAAGCGCCGGTGGTGGTAAAGCCGGAGACGATTTCAAAAAGCGCATCGATAAATTTGGGGATCGCACCGGAGAGCACGAAGGGCAGGCTTCCGGCCAGAGAGAGGACGATCCAGCTCAGGGCCACGCAGACCATGCCGTCCGTCGCGTAGAAGTTGCTCTTTGCGCCCCTGCACAAAAACCGCAGCAGGCAGGAAACGACCAGCAGCAGCACCATAGTGACCAGAAACGCCTTCACAGAGGCGTTCTCGCCACAGTACAGGCTGATGAACATGGCGGGGATCATAAAGAGTGCTTCCAGCAGCAGGATCTGGGCGATGAAACGCCCCGTCATTTTGTAGTTCATAGCCGATGCCTCACGCGAAGATGTCGTTCAGCTGCCGCAGGACCACGCCGCTGTTGGTGACCACGATGATGGTGTCGCCCTGCTGATAGACGGAATCGCCGTTGGCGATTTCCGTGGCGGCATCGTGGCTGATGCTGACCACGCGGACGCTGGACTTCATCTTGATGTCCTTCAGAGGAACGCCGCAGAACCGTGTGCTCTCATCGGCCAGAAACTCCATGGCCTCGATCTGCCCGTCGGCAATGGTATGGACGGAGATGGCCGCGCCGGTCTGGTTCTGCATGGCCCGGACGTACCGGACGATGTTGCTGCAGCACAGCTCCTTGGGGCAGACCACGCTGCCCAGAGCCAGGGAGGACACAATGCCGCCCTTGTCCGCGTGGCCCAGCTTGGTGATGACCTGGGGAACGCCCTGGGAGATACCATACAGGGAGACGATCATATTCAGCTCGTCTAAGCCCGTCAGCGTCACCAGTGCATCGCACTGGGCGAGGCCCTCGCATTCCAGAAGGTCCTGGTCGGAGGCGTCCCCGTGGATGATCTCTGCCCCCGGCAGCAGGGTGCACAGCTCGCTGCACCGGGCGGCGCTGTTGTCCACAATGACGCAGCCGATACCGGCCTTCAGCAGCTTGGTGGCCAGATAGTAGCTGACCCGGCCGCCGCCGCAGAGCATGACCCGCCGCTACCGCCGCGGGCTGGTCATCGTGGGCCTGCTGTGCATGATGGTTACGCTGGCAATCGCCACCGTGCTGTTTCAGCGCAGCTACACCGTGCGGGTGGATAAGTACCTGAGCCAGATCTGCGACAGCGTGGCCGCCGGATACAAAGCCCAGCCCACCCATGATGCCGTGACCCTGGCCAACCTGCTGCCCGAGAGTGACACCTCCCTGCGCTTTAGCTTAATTGATGGCGGCGGCACTGTGCTGTATGACAGCGAGGCCGCCGCGGGTCTATGACAAGGACGGCAGGGTCTACGCCGTGGATGCCCCCGACCTTCCCAGCCATGCCGACCGCCCGGAGTTCATCGCTGCTATGGCCGACGGCAGCGCCAGCGCGACCCGCGAAAGCCAGACCATGCAGAAGGAGACCCACTACTACGCCCGCCGCATCGTCACCCCGGAAGGCACCCAAGTGCTGCGTGTGGGCGAGGATGTGGCCAATATCTGGGGTCTGAGTGCCGACACCCTGCCGCTGCTCTGCGGTGC
>ERZ773235.3650-NODE-3650-length-10579-cov-2.513303_pt1 | contig 10579 bp, 8 predicted proteins | sample MGYA00580522_ERZ773235 | MGnify/ENA primary metagenome ERZ773235 (study PRJEB29015, sample SAMEA2737797) | human gut metagenome | biome: human gut; feature: human-associated habitat; material: faeces | place: China | collected 2012 ...
GTCCTATTGGAGCGGCGCACCCTATCAGCCGTTCCGCGAGACTGCGGGGCAGACGGGCGGACAGACGGCTGTGGTGGACCTGTACGGGAACCGCCATTGCTACGAACCGGAAAAAACAACGGGATACCGCTCCGAACGAAAGGAGATCAATGCGGTCGTGGACTATCTGGACCGCTATTGCCGGGAGCGCGGCGTGGAAAAGGCGCGGCAGCTCTGGACGGCAAAGCTGCCCGAGCAGCTGCGTCTGCGCGACGTCGTCTGCGCGGCGTTCGACGGCGCGCATTGGGAAACGCAGCAGCAGGGCCTGCGGGCCGTCATCGGCCTTCTGGACGATCCTGCGGCGCAGTCGCAGCGCCCGATGTCGCTGAACTTCTCGGAATCCGGAAGCTATGCAGTCTACGGTGCGCCTGCGACCGGGAAAACGACGCTGCTGCAATCGGCGGTCATGTCCCTTTCCCTCTGCTATTCTCCGGAGCAGGTGCACCTCTATCTGATGGACTTCGGCGGCGGGAGCCTCCGGCTGTTCCGGGAGCTGCCGCACGTCGGCGGCATCGTGGACGGAGACGACGCGCAGAAGCAGAGCAAGCTGACGACCATGCTCATCGACACGCTGGACCGCCGGAAGAAGCTGCTTGCCGGACAGGGCCTCGTCAGCATAGACGCTTACCGGGAAGCCACCGGTGAGCAGCTGCCATGGATCGTGCTTCTGCTGGATCACGTTGCGCCTGCGCTGGAGCTGTACCCGGATATTGACGGCTTTTTGCAGACGCTCGTGCGGGACGGCGCGGCCTGCGGGATGTATCTGCTGGTCAGCGCTGGCGCGGTGAACGCGCTGCCGTACCGGATCAGCCAGCACATCAAGGCGGCTGTCTGCCTGCGGATGACGGACCGCGGCGATTACGCGCAGATCGTCGGCAAAACGAACGGTCTGGAGCCGGAAAATCTGGCCGGACGCGGTCTGGTCAGAAGCACTCCGCCGCTGGAATTCCAGACGGCGCTTCCCGCAGCGGGAAAACGGGAGATCGACCGCGTCAATGAGATCCGGCGGCTTGCCGGGCTGATGCGCGGGGCATGGACAGGCGCCTGCCCGCCGCCGATCCCGGTGCTGCCGGAGGTCGTGGACTGGCGGGAATATCCGTCGGAGCAGATCCTCTGCGGTCTTACGGAGCAGTCCGTGCAGCCGTGCTTCGCCGCGCTTGCGCAGGAGCAGTTTCTGCTGATCTCCTGCGCGCAGGACGGAAGCAGTACCGTTCAGGCCATTTTTGCGCAGGCCGCAGAAAAGCTTGCGCCTGCGAAGCACATTGTATTTCACGGCGCGCAGGCGCAGGCTGCGGCGGCGTTTGACGGTGAGATCGCCGCGCTGATGCCGGAGATGCAGAAAAGAAAGGACGCGAGCGCCGGGAGCACGGACTGGCCGTGGATCCTGATCTGCATTGACGATCTGAAGCGCTGCATCGATTCGATCAACGACCAGACGCTGCGGCGGCTGGCCAGCATTCTGGTCCTTGGCAAAGGGCTGCGCGTCGCGGTGATCGTAAGCGGAAACGCGGCGGACATTACAAAGCTGTCCGCTTCGGGCGAGCGCTTCACCATGGAAATGACCGGAAAAACGACCCTTCTGCTTGGCGGAAGCGCGCAGGCGCATATGTTTGCCCGGACCGATCTGGCGTACAGCGCCGCGTCACAGGATGCAGGCGCCGGCATGGGCTATCTGGTTCAGGATGGCCATGCGGTCAAGTTGAAGGCAGTACAAAAATAGAGGAGATAGAGGAGGCAGAGAAAATGGAGCGGAGCAGGCTCTCGATCAGAGCGCTGGTCGTGCTGGCGTCCGAATTGGGCGCGGAGCATCTTTTTGGCGTGCGCGACCCGTTTATGATGATGGATCACGAGGAGATCCGGGCGGCGTATGAAGTCTGCCTGGAGGAGCTGGAGCAGAGCGGCGCGATCACGCGGCAATTTGAAGGCGCGGCGATCGTGCGCGGCGATCTGCGGCGGCTCATTGAAATCTGTGCGGAATGCGACTTGTATCTGACTGTCGATGCGGTCAACTGCGGACAGGCGGAGCCGTCCGTCGTATTGTACCGGCAGGGGAGCTGCTGGGCGCAGCTGACAAAGGATGGCGAGCTGGCAAGCCTGACCGGAGCTGCGGACGGGGAAATAGAAGAGCTGGCGCTTGCAAGGCTGATGGAGTGCTGCAAAGCGCAGGAAGCACCTGAGGCGCAGACGCACTGGAGCCTTACAAACGAGCTGCTGCAGCACTGTCTGAAGGACACAGACGCAGGCCGGGCAGAGCTGCTGGCAGCCGGAATGCCGGAGGACGCGGCGGCGCTTCTGCTTGCCGGTCTGGAACGGCGGTGCGGCTATTGCTGCGTGAACACGGTCCATTTGCAGACGCGAACGCTGGAAAGCCTTTGTCTTGTGTACGATTCCGATATGCTGCTCCGGCTGGAGCCCGGCGAGGAGGAGACGGAGGACTGGATCGTCCGCAGGAGCACGCCGGAGCAGATCCGGCGCACGCTGCGTGCGCTGGTACGGGAGGGCGCGCCGCAATGAAGGCCTGTCAGAATGTGATCGTGACCCTGACCATCGGAGACGAGCAGCTGGATGTGGAGCTTCCGGCATTCCTGCCGGTCGCGGAGGTGAATGCGCGTGTTCTGGAAATGCTCCGCGCCCTGTATCCGCAGGTTTACGGCAGCTGCACTGCGATCCGCCTGTACGACCAGGGAGCGCCCATTGCGGAGTCCAGAACGCTTGCGTCCTGCGGGATCTGGGACGGCGCAAGCCTGCAGGGCCGCGCTGTGTTGGAGTAATTTGCTGTTTTTAACAAATTGCAGCGCCAGTTTTTGTATATTACAACGTATTTGAATTAACATATTGACAAATTATTTTACATAGTGTAAAATAAAACCATCCTGAAACACACCCTTGGAAAGGAGCTTCAGAAATGAGCCTGATCCGCATAGATTATGAAAATGCGCGTGCGCAGGCAAGACAGCTTGAACAGAGCGAGCAGCAATGCAGTCAGATCGCGCAGAGCATTCAGGCGCTCCGGCAGCAGCTTGCCGGCGTGTGGGCCGGAGAAGCCGCCGATACATACGATCAGGCAGCCGAGCGCCGGCTGCGCGAGATCCGAAAGATCCAGGATGAGCTGTCGCGTCTTGCGCACACGATCCGCAAGGCCGCAGATGAGTTTGAAGCCGCGGAAGCACGAACAAAGGCGTCCATGTCCGCGTCAGGCGGGACGGGTTCCGGCGGAGGCGGCGAATGGTAAGGAGGTTGTGCCGGTGCAGATCAAAATTGAATCCGCAGTCGTCCAGCAGGCGCAGGCACGGCTGAGACAGCAGTCGGGTGCGATGCGCGCGGTCGCCGTGAATGTTTCCAGCGTCCTGAACGGACTGGATATGCAGATCGCGGCGACGCAGCAGATCAGACAGTCGCTGGAGGCGCTTTCCCGCAGATGTACGACAGAGCAGACCCAGCTGGAAGCAATGACGCAGATGCTGCTTGCCGCAAGCGACCGCTTCACGCAGACGGACCAGAAGCTCGGCCACAGAGCAAGAGGGCTTGGCGAAGCCGCCGACGCCATTGGCGCGGGCCTCGCGGCCACAACGCTGCCGGCTGTCGCGCTGCGGGGGATCGACAGGCAGAAATGCGCGGACGAGCTGGGAAAGACGTTTGGCCTTCGGACCTCCGAAACCCTGTGCGACGGCGTCAAGCAGGCGGTGGTCAGCAAAAAGAAGGGGTGGTTCTCCAAGCTCAAGGACGATGTCTCGGACTTTGGCAGCGCGGTCAAAACCTCTGTTTCGAACGACGTCAGCGCGGCAAAGGAAAGCTATCAGAATCACGGAACCGTATATGATATCGTGGAATACGGCAAGGGCGCGGTCAAGATCGGCAAGAGTATTGTCAAAATCGCCGGAGCAGTTGCCGCGTGCAGCACCGTTGCGGGAATTCCGGTTGCACTCTGTATCATTACCAGCGCAGGAAACGATATTGCAAGCGCAAGCGCGGATATAGTCCATGTTGCGCGTGATGAGTACGACGAGGTGGGGAAAACAAATTACCTGAAGGATCTGCTGAAGAAGAATGGCGGAGAGCTGGGCGAAATGCTCGGAAACAAGAAAGCCGGTGAGAAATTCGGCGAGCTGGCCTATACGGGACTGGATATGGTGTCGCTCCTGAAAGGCACGGAGAAAATGCTCAAGTCGTTCGGAAAGCTCAATACGGATCTGACGGGCAAGACCGGATATTCCTTTGTGTGGGGCAAAACCTCGTTTGACGACGTCATCGGGAATGAGTTCAAATGGTACAAGCCGGATGAATGGCTCCGGAGTAAGTTCATGGACGCTGATTCGACGGCGAATTTCGTGATCGAAGCGGCGAAAAATGTGAAGTCTTTCTATAAGCAAAGCAAAAAATATGTGGATGAGATTCTGGAATTTGCGTTCCGGTAAACACCAGTAAGGGAGGATATGTATTATGTATAAGGATCTGCTTCCGATCGGAAGCGTGGTCGCTCTGCAGGGCGCCACACGGAAATTGCTCATTATCGGCACAATCGTTCATGACGAGCAGACAAACACCACGTATGACTACATTGGCGAACCGTTCCCGGAGGGGTATATCGATGCGGAAACGATGTTCCTGTTCCAGCATGAGGATATTGATTCGGTTCATTTTCTGGGCTACATCAACGCAGAGGTGCAGAGCTATCAGGCAAGCGTGAGAGAAGAGCTGGAGAAAAACGCAGAAAAAGCAGACAGCTGAATTTGAAGTTTAAAATTTATAAAAAATAAATAGGAGGAAATGATCATGGCATTGATTCAGGTAACACCCGAGGTGTTGAATTCCAAGGCGACAGAGGTCCGCAATCTCCGCAGTCAGCACGACGACACGATGGCGCGGCTGCGCTCGCTGATCCTTGCGCTGAACGAGACATGGAAGGGCGAGGCACAGGCTGCGTTCGTCGCAAAATTTGAGAGTATGCAGAGCAGCTTCACAAGCTTCTCTGAAATGCTGGAGGGCTACGCAACGCTGATGGATACGGCGGCCCGCGAGCTGCAGAACACGGATCAGGGCCTGAAGGCGACCATGCAGAGCAGCTTCAACTAAGACAGAATTACAAAGGGGCAGTGCTTCCACGCTGCCCCTTTTGTCTGCGTTATAGATATTTGGAAAAAATGGAGAAAAGTATGAAAAGAATAAAGATGATGTGTTTCCTGCTGGCGCTGCTCGGCTTGCTGAGCGCCTGTTCCGCGCATTCCGTTGACGCTGAGGAGCAGTCCGCGCCGACGTGGCAGTCCCGGTACGATCTGGGCGTGCGCTATCTGTCGGACGGAAGGTATGAAGAGGCGATTCTGGCCTTTACCGCAGCCATCGAGATCGACCCGAAGAACGCGCAGGCGTATGAGCAGCGAGGCGACGCGTACTGGGAGCTGGCGCAGAGCGCGCAGGGCAGCGAACAGACGGATGCATACCGCAGCGCTGCGGAGGATTACGAATCGGCAATGCAGTGGGGGAGCGAGACGGACGAGCTGTACCGCCGCGCGGCGGATGCGTACTACGGTGCGCAGGACTATGAAAAGGCGGAGTCCTATTATGAAAAGCTGCTCGAAAAGGACGAGGATGTGCTTGCGCGTCTGATCGAATGCAGCCGGGCGCTTGGAACCGGGAAGGAGCTTGCGAAGCGGCTGCAGGCGCGTTATCTCGAGACGGGTGAAGAACGATATTTGCAGGCGCTCTGCGAGCTGTGGCCGCAGGAGGCGCTGCGCGGCTATGCCGCGCTGCTCGGCACAGATGGCACAATGGGCTTTGCGCTTGTCGATCTGGACGAAGACGGCACGCCGGAGCTGATCTGCGGCGAAATCAATACGGGGGTGCAGTCCGAGCAGATCGTGCTGACTGATTATAGGCTCTATACATGGAAAAACGGCCAGACAGCGGAGCTGTACCACGGCTTTGTCGATGGGTGGTTTTATCCCGACGTCCGCGTCATCACGGCGGGAGCCATTGTCAATGAGGGCCACGGCACGTCTGCCGGTTACGAGCTGCAGTATGTCCGCTGGGACGGCGTGCAGATCGAGCATCATGATTTCTGGAGCTACGCGAAAACCGAGGATGTGTCCGGTGAGCGGGTATGCTACCTCGATGATGTGGAGGTTTCCGAGGCTGTTTTCGACGAGCGCCTTGCAGCCTGCACAGCTGACGACGAATACGTGCTGCACTTCCTTGCCAGCACGCCGGAGAATTGCAGAAAGTACCTGCGCGATTCCATACAGGCCAGCCGGCAGCCGGAACAGCCGCAGCTGAGCGAGCAGGAGCTTCTGGCGCTTTTGCAGGAGAATCTGGCGTGGCTGAACGCGGTCGAGAATGAGACATTCTTCGTTGAGTGCCAGGAATCGTATATGGCGATCGTTTCCTATGAAAACGGCCAGTACGGAAGAATCAAGCGCCTTGTGCCGTCTCCGGCGACCACCTCGGAGCTTGAGAGTACACTCGCAGAAGACGAAGCCATCGACCCGACGTTCAGCTCCTATTATCCGATTTCGAACTATTCCGGCAAGGAGCAGATTCTGGATAACCTGAGAGAATATATGGACGTAGACAGTCTGGGCATTATGCAGAACGCTTACGCAACCGTTTCAGACGTACTGAATGATAACGTTCTGGAATTCGATGGCGGTCTGTATCTGGTTCGCGGCGGGCGCGGATACGGCGTATTTACTTACGACCCGCAGACGCTGAAAATCGTCAGCTTCGATGAAACGACCTGCGAGGCGGAATGTGATCTGATGCGTTTTGGAGATTACTTTGATTCCGTTCAGACCATTTCATTTGAGAAACGCAGCGGCCGGTGGATCATCACGCATATAGAAAAAGCCAATAGCGGCGCAGACCCCTATACCATCACCGCAGAAACCAGAGCGGATCGCAGCCTCTATCCCCGCCCGGAGCGCACCTTGGAGCGCGGCAGCCAGGGAGAGGACGTCAAATATGTACAGGCTATGTTGGTTGTCATGAACTATGATGGCGTGGTTGTCGACGGCGATTTCGGCCAGGCTACGGAAGCGGCGCTGATGCGCTGGCAAAAGAATCACGCTCTTACCCAAACGGGCGTTGTCGATGCCGACACGCTGCAGCAGCTTGAGGCTGCCGAGACAGCATGGCTGCTCCGGGAGTAAAGCGGAGCGATGTTGTGGTGACGGCTGGAGAATGGGGCGGAAAATCACAGTTACGGCACAAATGGTGCAAACTTAAATGACGATCTACTTCGCGTCAGAGGTAGCTTCCAAATCGAGAATACATGTATGTCGGACAGAAAATGTGAAACGCGCAGCGGAAAGTTTTATGTGCTTGGTGATGCTTCATCACTGCATGCCGCGCCGCATGGACAGTGAATATGATAAAAGGAGAAATGGAAATGAAACAGTTCACTTGTGTTTTTTTAACAATAATTCTGCTGCTGACGCTTGCCGCATGCAGCAAAGCACCGGAAGCTGATCCGGCAGACGGAGCGCCCGGCTGGCAGACCCAATATGACCTCGGCGTGCGCTATCTGTCCGAGGGGAATTATGAAGAGGCCATTCTGGCCTTTGAGGCCGCGATTGAAATTGACCCCAGGAATGCGGACGCGTATCTCAAGCTGGCGCAGGTCTGCGAACAGCGGGAGGATTATGCGAAAACGCTCCAGACGCTGGAGGCTGGTCTGGAACAGACGGACGACCAGCGCCTGCGGGAGTACATATGGCAGTTCAAGGTCAGCCTGCTGGAAAAGCCGGGCGCGATAGAGGGGACTGCGCACAATGGCACGGCGGAGGAAGTGGTTTATGACCCTTCGCTGGACGACCCTTACTGCGAAGTCGTGCCGGAGGGATATACGCGGAGCGTGCTTCTTGCGCTGGATGACGTGACGCCGGCTGTGTTCCGGTTCGTGCGGTCAGAGTTCACGCTGCACCGCTACTGCGTGCTGCCGGATGGGCAGATCGAGGACACTGCGTATCAAATGGAGCTGGGACTGGACTATTGCAGCTGCGCGGAGCTGATGCTGTATTACAATGAACGTATGGGCGCCTACTGCTGCGCGTATCTGAACGACATTTCGCTGGCGTATACGGGAATAAACGGGTACTATGCAACGACATACATACTGGACGATACCGGGGCAAGGCTGTACCGGCGCTGGGATCAGGTCTGGCTCGAATGGGACGATGAAAAGCACAGAAATGCTGTTTCCGATATGAGCAGTGCGGGGTGGCCTTATCTGAAGGAGGAGATCATGAATCGGGAAACGCTGCCGTATACCTACTGGATGTTCAAATGCGAATCGTGGATCTCCGGCGGCGAAAGCGCGGCAGAGTGGCGCTACAGCCGCCGCTACTGGACCGCGGAGGAGCTGGAAGCTTACGAAAAAGAGATACGCGGCGAACCGCGCACGCCGGATTTTTCAAAGAAAACCGCAGCACAGCCATCTGACGCAGCGGACGACGCAAACACCAAAGCCTTGCTGACCTACATTGATACGCTGCCATATGACACCATTGCCGACAGTGCGCGGAAGCTTGTAGACGCATACGCGGATATGCTGAACAGCACCGATTCGGGCGAGGGAATTTTCTATCCGGACGAAACAGATGCCAACCGCTTCTGGACGGCAATTTATAACTACGAAATCAATCAGAGGGGATACCTTGATGCCGATGACGTCAATTATTGGATGTACAAAGGTTACCGGATGGATAGCCGTCAAAATGTGCAGGATGTTGCAAATGCGATGTATGGACATATCGTAGAGCTGCCGCCGCGTGATTATGTGCCTAGCTATTGTCCGAAGGACAGTGATACATGCTATTATTTCGGCATAGGCGACCGTGGCGCGGTACAGGTGGCGCTGGACGGCTTCGAACGCTCGGAGGATGGCAGCGCCGTGCTCAAGCTGTCCTATTCTTACCCCATGGATGGCCTATACATGACCGCGCTGGCAAAGCTGCGGGTCAACCCGAATGTAAATCTCGACGGCGAGATCCCGTTTTATTACATGATAGAATCCGTGGAGATCCGGTACGCGTGATCCTGCGCGGACGGGAAAACGGTATGCAATAGGAGAATCGATATGAAACGCTTCTTTTATATCCTTCTGGCAGCGCTGTTGCTGCTGACGCTTGCCGCGTGCCAGAAAGCCCCGGAAGCCGCCGAACCGGCGGACGAAGCCCCCGGCTGGCAGGCAAAGTATGACCTCGGCGTGCGCTATCTGTCCGAGGGCAATTATCAAGAGGCCATTCTGGCCTTTGAGGCGGCGATTGAAATTGATCCCAAGAACGCCGACGCGTACCGCAAGCTCGCCGAGGCCTATGAGCAGACCGGCGATGAGAATGCCGCGCTTCGCGCTCTGCGTGACGGCGCGGAGGCGACCGGCGACCAGACCCTTGCCGGGCAGGTGCGCGAAAAACAGCAGGAGCTGCTTGAAAGCAGCTTTCCGGGGGCGCTGAGCCCAGACTGCACGGAATATGTGTCCTACGAACCCGGCTCCGGTGCGCGGCAGCAGGAGCAGCCGGATCTATTGAAGTAAAAGCAGGAGCAGCCGGAAAAGTCTTCAAACTTGACACTACTGTAGGTCAGGCAGTGAAGAAGGGTGATGCTGTTCTTACAATCGAGGCAATGAAGATGGAAACAACAGTAGTATCCACAGTGAACGGAACTGTAGATAAAATTTATGTGGAAGCGGGAGACAGTGTGCATCAAGATGATTTATTAGTATCTTTTCATATTAAAGAATGATTTTACGAGTGATGATGCCTATTCTTCCTCTTGTTCGTGTACCAAATGTATATAAGCTTACTAAGATGGCAAAAATAACCTCAGCCGCAATCGTTGAAATTAGCGGTTGGGGTTATTTTTATTATAGTTATAAAAATGATGCTGGCCTCAAAAGATATTTCTTAAACATAATGCTCCCCAGCCAATTTTTTCATTAGGATATTCCGAAAAAGCAGGTAAGGGTCTTGCGCTTTTCCAGAGATATGCTTTTGTTTTTTCACCATAGAGAAAAGGGTCGTTACCATTTACAATGCCATGTTGCATCAAAAGTGCCGCAGCTCCAGTAACAAAAGGAGCAGCCATAGAGGTCCCGGTCCGTATAGTGTACCCGCCACCAGGAGCAGTGCTTAAAATATTAACTGCCGGGGCGCAAAGGTCGGGTTTTGTGTGCCTGTTATTAGAAAATCCCTGCCCGGAAAATGGAGCAAATACATCAAGGCTGCTATCGTAGCCGCTAACGCTGATAACAGAAGAGGCAGTAGAAGGAATTGTAAATGTCATATCAGAAGAAGGGACGAGAAAACCGGTAGCAGAATTTGTAGCTTCTTTTGATGGCAGCCAAAATTGTAAGCGTCCATCAACAATTTTGCCAGTTGGAGTGGATTCAATGTGTAATGCCCAAGTGCCGGAAGTGATAAAAGTAGTATTTGAGCTAAAGGAAAGAAAATACTGTCGAAATGGCTGATAAGGTGTTGGATTGTTGATCGTAAGATAAATAGTTGTGTCAGCGATCATATAGGCGTAGATGCCGGGAACGGCAGGAAAG
>ERZ773235.3651-NODE-3651-length-10574-cov-2.879932_pt1 | contig 10574 bp, 10 predicted proteins | sample MGYA00580522_ERZ773235 | MGnify/ENA primary metagenome ERZ773235 (study PRJEB29015, sample SAMEA2737797) | human gut metagenome | biome: human gut; feature: human-associated habitat; material: faeces | place: China | collected 2012 ...
GCCGCGTTATGCGGCATCTTCTCCTGATAAACTGCTTAACGGAATTATTTGGTGGAAATACGGTCGATAACGATGGCCTCGCCGTTCTGGATCTGGATGACATATTCAGAGACGGCCAGCATGGGAGTGCCCTGGTAGGCGTAATCGGAAGCGATGCCCTCAAAGCCATCCAGCTTGTGCAGCTGCTCGTTGATGGCAGCGGGATCATCCGTGCCAACGGTCTCAATTGCGTTGCAGATCAGGCTCAAAGCATCATAGGTGGTTGCGGAGGTCATGTCCGGGTTTCTGCCGTACTTTTCGTTGTAGCGCTCGACCCATTCGGCAGTCTTGGGGGCAGTCGCCTTGTAGGAGAACGCGGTGACGGAGTACCAGCCGTCGGAGGCTTCATTGGAAGCGTTGCTCAGCGTGGAGCTCTGGGCGAATGCGGAGTTGCCGATGCAGGGGATGCCAAGGCCGGCATCCTTGACAGTCTTCATGATCAGAGCGGCTTCATTGGTCTGGGCAATGGCGACCAACATATCGCAGCCGGAATCCTTGATCTTAGCCATGTAGGGAGCAAAGTTCTTCTCATCATTGGTGAACTGCTGAACGGAAACGACCTCGATGCCGTTGTCCGCCAGAGTCTGCTCGATAACGGGGGTGATGCCGGTGCCCAGAGCATCAGGGCTGTGCAGGATCGCGACCTTGGTAGCGCCAACGGACTTGCAGTGCAAAGCGATGGAAACGCCGGAGCCGGTATCGGATCTGCGGGTGGACAGCAGCCACTCGTTCGTGGAGGCCTCCAGCTTCACGGAAGAACCGGAGCAAATGGCGGGGATCTCCTCGTCGGCAACGAAGGGCTCCATAGCCAGCACCACGGAGGAATACTTGTTCAAAACGGTAGCGCAGATGTCATTTTCGGAGACCAATTTCTGATAGGCGTTGGTAGCGGAAGCCTCAGCGCCCTGGTCGTCTTCGTAAACAATGGTCACAGGGCGGCCCAAAACACCGCCGGCAGCGTTGATGTCCTCCAGGAACATCTCGGCGCCTTCCCTGGTATACTCGCCATTCATGGCGCGGTCACCGGAGAATGCGTCCAGCAGGCCGATCACGATGGGCTCATTGGACTTGAGCGTCTCGGCTGCCGCGGCGGTTTCCGTTCCCGCAGGAGCGGCTGCGGCAGTCGTCTCAGCAGGCTTTGTGCTGGAGCAGCCCGCAAAAAGGCACATGACCAGTGAAAGAACAAGTACGATAGAAGTTAGCTTTTTCATATTTTTTCCTCCATTATTTATTTTTTCAGCTTTTGCATGCCGAAAGAATACATTAGTTGGCTTCGATGTCCGCCAACGCTTTCTTGATGGCGGCATCCAGATCGGGGTCGCTGATGTTGAAAGGTGCACGAACAGGGCCAAGCTTTTGTCCTACGAAGTATGCGGCGCGCTTCACCACGGAATTGGGGTTTCCGGCCGCCATGCAGTCGCGCAGCGGACGGATGCTTCTTTGCACACGCCAGGCCTCCTTCAAATCGCCCTTTTCCCACTGCGTGTAGATGGCCACCATGCGCTCCGGGAGCACATTGGAAATACCGCTGATTCCTCCCTGACCGCCGCAGAGCAGACACGGAAGAATAAGAGAATCATTGCCGGACAGTACCGAAAAGTTCCGATCCGGTATTTCCAGGTACCGCTGCATATTGTCAAAGTTTCCGCTGGAATCCTTGATTCCGACAATGTTTTCAATTTGGCCCAGCTTCTGCATCGTGGTGTAATGCACATTCACGCCGGTACGGGCGGGCATATTGTAAATAAGAACGGGGATCTGTGCCGCCTCAGCTACCGCTTTATAGTGCCGGTACAGGCCATCCTGTGTGTTCGCCGCAAACCAGGGAGACACGACCGACGCGCAATCGGCTTTTAATTCCGCAGCTTTCCTGGTCAGAGCGACCGTTTCTTTGGTCGTCACGCAGCCGGTTCCGACGTAAACGGGAACGCGGTGCTTGGCTTGATCGATCACAATCTCCATTACACGCACCTTTTCGGCGAAATCCATCGCGTAGTTTTCACCATTGGTTCCCAGTGCGAAGATGCCGTGCACGCCGGCACCGATCAGTCGATCCACCTGATGCCTAAGTTCTTCTTCGTTCAATGTCTCATCCTCAAAAAAGGGTGTCGACATAGCAGCAATGATTCCGGACGGTCGTATCATTGTATCCTCCTTTTTTATCCCGTGATTATACTGAGCGCCTCCGGAAAGGCAGGAACAGTACAGACTTTTTTACGGCAGCGCCATCTGGCGGTGCTTTTTCGATTATAATTAAGACGTTTTAATCAAGGATTCCTTTCAGAACCGATATATTGAAGCATTTTCACCAGCGCGTCGGTGCCACCGAAGCCGCCTGACTTCGTGGTAATGAGGAAATTTCTTCCCGGGCTTCCGCCCGCATTTCCCGCAACGATCCCGGGCATTGGCTCAGTCTGCAGATCGATCCAATGCAGGTGCAGACGGCTCAGCACCTCCAGTGCCACATCACCTCCTGTTGCGACGATCCCGGATATCTTCTGCATATTGACCAGCGCTTCTACGCCGCGTCCCAGCGCTTCCAGGATCAGCTGATTATGTTCATTGCGCAGCAGGGACGCGCAGCAGGATTCCTTTCCGTAATAGATACCGTCGGTGGTCAGCAGAATGCCGTCCCGTCCCTGCGGATTGATCGGTTCTTCCAGTACACGCGACACAATAGTGGGAAGATTCTCCTGTGTAATGTCCTTTGTCGGAATCACATACACTTTCATGTCCGCGCGTTCTTTCAGCTGCTGAAGCTGGCGTAATGTAGCCGGATGCCGGGTGCCGACAACGACCAATGCAGAAGTCCAGGCCGTATTTTCCCGTGTCTGCACCTGGGAGTCTTCTGCTGTGAACCTTGCGGCAATGCTCTGCGCCAGTCCGGCGCTTCCCACCGGAATGCAGCGGCTGCCCAGCTCCGTGACCACTTCGGCCAGAATATCCAGATCCTTCTGTTCCCAAGCATCTGCCAGCAGCACCGTTGCGCCTCCGCCGAACAGCTCCTGCGCACGTGCACAAACAGCTTTTGCGCCCTCCCGTACAACTTCAAGGTCGATGCGCGCACATCTGCGTTCCGTCTGACTCTGAAACAGCCGCAGCACATCCAGCGTATCCTTTTGCCCCTGAGGACCGCAAATATGCAGTACACCGCCGCGGACATATCTTCCGTTTTCGGGAAACGCGGAAGCCACGATGACGAAGTCCGGCCGAAGTGTGTCGAACACGCCTTCTATCTCTGCCATTACGTTTCCTCTCAGGACGGAATCAACCTTTTTGTACAGGTAAAAATCCCCTCTATCGTGCAGCGCAGCCAGCAGTGAACCAACAACCTTCTTCGCCTGTTCCGCCGGCATGCACCGGGAACATGTATTGACGGATATTACCGGCACATCCGGAGGGAGGAAAGATCCGACAGCAAGAGGGCTGGTCAGGACTCTTGTCTTCAATCCCACATTATGGAATTTGATCCCCGTGTCGCACGCGCCTGTCAGATCATCCGCGATGATAACGATTGGTTTCAATGTCACGCCCCCTCGGCTTGTATCGTTTTCAGGCTCTACTGCTTCCAGCGAGGATGGTCATACACCTCCGGGTTTGCCACATAAGGCCATTTCTCTCCCCGGAGAACCGCAAGCGTTCCTTCCGCAGCCATGGTGACCAGCTTGGAGACTGTCTCCTGAGACTGCGCCGCCATGTGCGGCGTGAGCACAACATTGGGCATCGTCATAAAGGGGTGATCTGCCGGGAAGGGCTCCTCAACCAGGACGTCCAGTCCCGCGCCGGCGATCTCGCCGTTCTTCAGTGCGGCAATCAGGGCAGGCTCATTCACCACATCGCCCCGGGCCGCATTCAGGAAGAAGGCGGTGGGCTTCATTGCCTTGAACTGCTCGGCAGCGATCATGCCCCGGGTCGAAGGCATGGACGGCATATGCAAAGACACAAAGTCCGCAGCAGCCAGCGCATCCAGCATATTCTCGAAATAAACATAACCCATTTCTTCAGCGGTCTCGCGCTTTACAAAGGGGTCAAAAACGCCCACCTTCATATCAAGCGCAGCACAGAGCTTTGCTACCTGACGCCCAATATTTCCAAAACCCAGAACTACCAGCATTTTGTCTACGATGTCCACCGCAGCATACCGGTTGCGGATCCCGAAGTTACCTGCCTTCGTCTCATTAACACTTTCGACAATGTTCTTTGCGCAGGCAAGCAGCAGCGCGACCGTATGCTCAGCCACCGCTCTGGCATTTGCGGCGGGACACAGCACAACAGGGATCCCCCGCTCTGTAGCTGCCTGAACATCCACGCTGTCATACCCCACACCGGGGCGGGTGATCACCTTCAGCTTCTCGCAGCGCTCGATCGCTTTTCTGTCGATCTTCCCGATCCGCAGGATGTAGGCGTCCGCATCAATCAGACTGTCAAGAATTCTGTCGCTATCCCCATCATTGGTGATAACGATCTCAGCTTTCCCTTCCAGCAGAGCCATACCATCCCGATACAGCGGATGCGAGATCACTATCTTGTTCATTTTGATACGCACCTCTCAGAAAATGTTCAAATTAAGACCACTTCGTTTGGTGGAAGTCAGTTCTTATGTATTAATACTACACAATTAGCGAAATTTGTCAATAAATTTTATGCAAAAAAGCAGGGATTCCTGCCGAACGTTTCAAAATAATCCATTCGGTAGGAATCTCTATTATTTATTGCCAAAATGCGCTTTGTTCTTTTGTGTAATTAGACCTGTATTTTTCCAGGCTCATTCCTGCTGCTTATCCGCATCACGGAGCTTCCTCCACAAGGTGCTTCTGCCGACATTCAGCCTTTCTGCCGCCCGGGAAATGACGCCGTTTTCTTCTTCCAGAACCTGGCGAATGATCCGAAGCTCGATTTCCTCCAAAGATCCCTGGAGGGATATGCCGGAGGGTTTGCTGACCTCGCGGCTTGCCAGCGTCTCCCGAACCGTCTCTTCCGTGATATACGTGCCGTTCGTAAGCAGCACCATCTGATAAAGCGCCTGCCGCAGTTCCGCGAAATTCTGCTGCCAGGTATGGTTCTTTATCATCTCCATTCCTTCCGGCTCGACACCCGCGATCTGCTTGCCAAGGCGGGCATTGGCATCAATGATGTCCAGTCCCACAATGCGCTCCAGATCCTTGTGACTTTCCTTCAGGTTCGGGATATGCAGGCTCAATTCGCCAAGGATCTGCAGCAGTCTCCTGTCAAAGCTGCCTTCCCGGGCCATCACGCGGATCTCTGATGAAGCAGTCGCCATAAAGCGGCACTTCTTCCCGGACAGATTCTGCACCGTCTCAAGAATCTGCATCTGTCCCTTTTTTTCAAGGCTGTCTACATTTTCGAAGCAGACACAGGCGCCCTTTTCCAGTTTCTCAGAAACAGCCTTCAGCCATTCCGTGCTGTTCTGCGCTTTTGCTATGGCGCAGTCGATCTGAATGAAGGGCACCATCCAGCGGGATGAGTTTCTGTGGATCGCCAGCGCCATGTCCGACTTGCCCACTCCGAAATCGCCCGTGATGAGCACAGAGTCCTGACAGGCGCAGAAGGACCGCGCAATGCGGCTTGTTTTCTCATCATAGATGCTGCTTTTCTTGGAAAACTCGTTCACGACCGGTCTTACCTTGAAATTCGTGACATATATTCCATTATTCTGCTGACGGCGTTCCGACTGGATCCAGTGCAGATAATAGGCTTTGCGCCCCTGAGACAGGCCTTGCCAGGAGATACGCAGCGTCCCCCCCTCCCGAAGCAGGACGATCTCCCGGTCCAAACTGTCCTCTGTGTCCTCAAACAGGCGCTCCAGATCTCCGGCGGGGCACAACAATTCCGGTTTGTTCATGCCACCCCTCCGCTTATTGTGAGTAACTCTGTTTGGCCACGAACGCCTGGAACTCGCCATAGTTCGTGAAGAACTTGTGCGTACCGGACTCGGCGTCGAGCGCGTAGTACAGCCCTGACCAGCTTGATGGCATTTTCCAGAGCGCTTCTGACGCTTTCCTCGCCGGACTGCAGCAGCAGGCTCGGAATTCCCAATTCCTCCGCGATTCGGCAGGTAGACACATCGCCGATGATCAGTTCGCACCCCTGTGCAGTCAGCCGTGTCAGCATGGGACTGATTTCTTCCAGACTGCGAACCGTGTTGATCTCCACATCCGTTTGCAGGAGCGTATTGACGCTGCTGGCGTCTTCCGTAATATAAGAGAATCCGACCAGCGCCTTCGACCCGGAGATATTGCCGGCCAACCGAATGGAGCGCATATAGTCGTAGCCGGAGATCCCAATATTAACTACAGGGAGAGAGACATTCTGACTGATCAATTCCGCAGTTCCTCCTCTGGAAATGATGACGTCAAATCCCTCTTCCTCAGCCTTCCGCGCCTGCATAACACCGCTTCCCAGATCACCCAATACCACGGAGACATCCAACTGGCTCCGGTAAAAACCGGAAATCGCGTTGACTGTTTCGCGAAGGCCCGCATAAGGCGCAATTACCAATGCCCGTACTTTTTCCACAGCTTCTCTCCCCCGTCTTTTTTCCGGACTGTTCCATTATAATACACTCATTTGGAATTTTTTTCAAGTACCTGCTTATTTTTTTGTTGCAGCCTACAAAAAAGCAGTCATCAGCTTGACAACGGGAGCTCAGCCTTTCTATAATGAATCAGCACCGGGATGACCCGCGTTAAAATCTGACCAAGGGAGCAAGTTAAATGGAGGCATTACTGAAAAACAAAACCGCAATTATCACAGGCGCCACCAGTGGAATTGGCCGGGAGATCGCAATTCAGTTTGCAAAGGAAGGCGCCAATGTCATCGTTACAGGCCGGCGGGAAGAGAACCTGGTTTCCCTGGCGGAAGAGATCCGTCCTTTTGGTGGCTGCGCCTATCTGGCCGGAAGCGGTGAAGATTCCCATTTTGCGGAGACACTTTTCCATTTTGCCCTGGACACCTTCGGCCGGGTAGATATTCTGGTGTGTAGCGCCGGCATGGCCTCCCGCGTCCCCACGCTCGACACAACCGAAGACGACTGGAACCGTGTCATGGCAGTTAATCTGACCTTTCCCACGATGCTCAGCCTTCAGTGCGTGCGTTATTTTGTTGAACACGAAGGCGGGAAGGTCGTAATGATCTCCTCTACCGCCGCAAAAAACATTAACCTGGGTGCCTCTCCCTCTTATGGTGCATCCAAAGCCGGTATGGTCTACCTCGTTCGGCATTTGGCCGCGGAATTCGGTGGGAAAGGCGTTTACGCCAACGCCGTCTGTCCCGGCCCGGTGAATACCGAGATCACACAGACCTGGACGCCGGAACACCGCGCAAAAGTTCTGTCGACGCTTCCGCTTGGCCGGATGGGCACCCCAAAGGATATTGCGGACTGCGCGCTGTTTCTCGCCTCTTCCATGAGCGACTATATCAACGGCGAGTCCATTCTGGTCAACGGCGGCAGATACATGGGGTGACATATGGGCCATTTTCTACTGTGCTTCAACGCCATTATGCCCATGCTTCTGCTGATGCTCCTTGGTCTTTTCCTGAAGCGGATCCGCTTTATCCCGGATGCCGGCTTTGCCGCAATGGACAGGCTGTGCTTTAAGATTTTCATCCCGGCTGTCCTATTCAGCAACGTATATCACGCGGATTTTTCCAAAGACTTTCAGCTGAAGGCCGTCGTCTTTATGGAGCTTGCGCTGATTTTCGTATTCCTTCTCTCCTTTTATCTCGTGCCCCGGGTGCTGAAGTGTTCCAATGAAATATCTGCGACACTCATCCACGGCCTGTCCCACGGGAATCTTGCGGTTCTGGGACTGCCGCTGATACAGAATCTGTTCGGGACCGAGCAAATGGCATTCTACTCCATTCTGGTTGCCTGTACCTCCCCCCTGATCAACCCGTTGATGGTATATGAGCATCTCCACTTTCAGGGCGAGACGCTTTCCCCGATGAAAACGATAAAGAACATAATGACCTCGCCTTTTTTAATTGGTACGCTGCTGGGCCTGGCCTGCAATGCGCTTCGGGTCGTGTTCCCCACTTTTCTGGAAACAACGCTGTCCAACGTCTGCTCTATCGCATCACCGCTGTGCCTGATTGCTCTCGGCAGTTCCTTCAAACTGACAAGCAACCGCACTGAGAATCGGTATGCCGCAGGGGTTGCTCTGCTGAAATGCGTTGTTATTCCCGCCGTTGTCCTCCTTGTGGCAGTGCTGCTGGGATTCCGCGGGATCGTTCTTGCCTCGCTGATGGTGATTTTTTGCTGCCCCAGTGCTACCGCGACATACTCCTTCTGCACCGGTTATTGTGGGAAGCCGTCCCTCGCAGCGCAGATCGTGGTCATTTCCACATTGTTTTCCGTTTTTTCCATGTTCGGCTGGCTTATGCTGTTTTTGACCCTCAACCTGTTCTGACACCATCTTCCGAATATCCCGTGACATCCGCAAATTGGATGATATGCCGCGTCCTCACCGCAGAGGGATTGCTGATGCAGAAGCCGCAGTATGTGATTCCGCGTTTTCCTAAGCACAAAGAGGTGGGAAGCTTTGAAAACGCTGGCGTTTCGCTGATTCTGTCCGATTTCGCAGGCACTTGGATCACAAGCTGCATCCCCGCCTTCAGGAAGGAGGACGCAGCAATAAATTTAATGCACCGAAAGCCCTTGTCATGTACTGCTGCATGGCGCGTCAAGCCCGAAGCAGAACCGTGGCAGGGGCTTTTCTATTTCATGAACATGGCGGAAAAATGAATCCGTCAAAATGCAATCAGGTGTCCGGACTTGCGTAGTATTGAAGATGAACTCTTGCCGCCTCAGCCTCCCCCATTTCTTGATAAGCTTTTGCCTCTCCATACCATCGGCGCCAGGCCGCGCGCAAACGCGAAAAACCCCGGGGCGTCCGTTTCACGGGCACCCCGGGGTTTCCCTATGCACAGGCCTAAAGAAGGTACGGCTTGAGTTTTGTTTCCTCCAGGGAATCAAAGAACTGGTTGAACCAGCTGATAATCTGCGTCACATCCGGCTGGCGCTTATAGAGCGCCACATGGAAGCTCACGCCGTGGTTGACATAGACCAGCAGCCGGGCCACAAATTCCGCCGGAACGTCAGCAGAAAAAACGCCGTCTGAGATGCAGCTCTCAAAATACAGCATCACATGCTTGAACATATAGTCGTCCGCGTACCGGCTCTCGCGCTCGCGGATATATTCATCCGTCAGCTTGAACGCCATCGTGTTCCGGTGGAGCTGAAAGCTCTCCGGGCTCATGTCGGGGAGGCTGAGCGTACAGTATTTGCGCAACCGTTCCAATGGCGGCAGTGACGTATCATACAGGGACTGCGCCTTCTCGGACCACTCGTCCGAAATCAGCGCTGTAATAAATGCATCCTTGGACGCAAAATAGTGATAGAACAGGCCGTTGGAAAGGCCGCATTGCTTCATAATGTCAGAAATCGAAATATGTTTGACGTCGCGTTCCGCCAGAAGCTTGCGCCCCGCTTCCAGAATTGCAGCCCTTGTGGCGTCCGACTGTTCTTTTCTAGTGGTCATATGCTACCTCTCAACACTCATATTGTGTTTAATTTTAACCATCATTCAACGAAATGTCAAGTCAACCAGATCAAAGAGCCCCACCGTTCCATATAAAAATGGTATGCATCTTCTGACCGTTCGTCGATTTGCCAGAAAACCAAGTCGAATTTTTGACGAAAACCACGATTTGTGCTAGGGTCGTCATATTCTGCTTGACTTTTGTAAATAAAGTATTAATATTAAATTGTATTCACTAAATGCTATTTAGTGAATCGAGTTTAACAATTTCTGATGATCTCCTCGCTCTGTACTGCAGGCAGAGCACATAGGTCTTCGGAACAAACAGAAAGAGAACGGAGTGTTGTTATGAAACACGTCAGAGCGCTCCTGCTGGGCGGCTCCACGATAGCTGACCAGGTAGACGCCTCAGGCAAGCCCAGCCGCACTGACCTTGCGGAGTATATCCGCTCGATGCACGAGTTCGGCGGAAACATTGAAATTTCCATTGTAGCCCGTGAAGATATCGCCGCAGGCTATGGTATGCAGATTCCGGATGTTCTGGAAATCGTCCGGGAGGTTCGCAAAGCAATTGACGAAGATCAGGCCGACGGCGTTGTGATCATCATGGGGACCGACTGCATGGAGGAGGCAGCCTTCGCATTTGAAACCCTCTTGCAGACCGATGTCCCCGTTGTCGTGACGGGCGCCATGCGCGTGGCAACCGCCCGCGGCGCGGAAGGCCCTGCCAATCTGCTCAACGCCATCCGCGCCGCCGCTTCGGATGCGCTTTCCGGTCTTGGCGTTGTCGTCATCCTGAACGAGTGGATTCACTCGGCCCTTTATGTGCAGAAGCTGCACCCGTCCAACTGCGCCTCCTTCGGCTCTGAATTTCCGATCGGTATGGTCGCCGAGGGAGACGTCAGCATCCGCACCAGGCCGATCCGCCGGAAGATGCCGTGGATCAATATCAAAACCGGTATCAAGGACGTCCTG
>ERZ773235.3655-NODE-3655-length-10566-cov-4.763105_pt1 | contig 10566 bp, 13 predicted proteins | sample MGYA00580522_ERZ773235 | MGnify/ENA primary metagenome ERZ773235 (study PRJEB29015, sample SAMEA2737797) | human gut metagenome | biome: human gut; feature: human-associated habitat; material: faeces | place: China | collected 2012 ...
GTTCCAAGCCTCGATTTGGAGATTTTCCCACTGCGTTCTTGTTCCAGCGTAATTTACAGTATCGATTTTTGCCGTTCCCTCAGTCAGGATAAGAACAGCTTTATCTCCCTGCATAAATGACATGGTTTTGGCAATCATTCCCGGTTTGACTCCAAGAGCATCCGCCGCCTCCATAACGGTTGCCGTTGACTGTTCCAATATAATTATATAATCTGCATAACCTTTTTCCTTAAGGTAATTTGTTGCTTTTGTTAATGACATCGTGTTTATCCTTCCTTGTGTACCATGCGTGTATTAATATATTGTGTTAGAAAATCGAATAATTTCTTATTTGTGCCGGCATTTACCAATTCTGACTCACTGTATTCCGGCAAAGGTATCCCCGGATCGCATTCGCCGCATATATCTATACCGATTATCCTGTCATTCTGCATAAAATATGACAATATATTTTCCAACACCGGCAGGCTCATCATGCCCTGACTCCAGTTCGTCTCTGAATATTTTAAACCGAGCACATCTTTATCTATCGATATATATACCGGAAGATTGCTTATAATACCGGCAATTTTATTTTTATCTTTCCCGGACTTTATCTCTTCCTCTGAAAAAGTCAAAAGTTTTCCCTGCCCGTCCCGGTAATAAATCTGTTCTATATCATCCTCCGGAGGACCAATTAATACCAACTGTTTCAGGTACGGGTTATTTTCGAGAGTTTGTCCGGCCCAGTCGCCGCAGCTTATCATATTATCAATCATAGGCTTCTGCATATCCGTATGATGATCAAACACTACCAGAACAAAATCCTCATCAATTCTATCTGTAATTATTCCGGTAACATAATGATAATTACCCGAATCAAGAAAATGTATTCCGTTAATTCCATAAGGCTTGATCCTTGCCCAGATTTCATCTGCGGCACATCCGGAACAATATAAATCGCATTCTGTAATATCCGAACAGTCAATCCAGTGTATTTTATTTCTATCGGGTATTTTCTCATCACAATAGACATGCGAAAAATCCAAAATCAAATTATTCATCCGGACTTCTCCATTCATCAAATATATTTTTTATACTCATTTTAATGTGAAATTAATGAGATATCAATACCGGCCTGCAATTGTCTGATAACGATATCTGACATTTGCGGCCGGCACATCAACAATATTCAGTTTTAATTAGACTCTTCCAGGAATCTTCTCTTACCTTCTTCAAATTCAGCAGGATAGAGTTTTCGGACTTCATCTTCATCGACCTTAAAACGAAGCATATTGATTACTGCCTTAGTTTTTTCTTCGTTTGATGCTTCGTTTACAGCCTCAGCAATCATATTTTCCATTATTTCACACATGACTCTTTTTCCTCCTTCACTTGTTTTTAAAAAATTTACGCGATTGACTAATTTAGGGAAATGGGAATCATTCACTTCTTTCTGCATCATGCATCTCATGAGAGCAGAAATACCTGTTCCATCATTTACCGATGTATTAACAAATATTTCGTGAAATCCGTCATCAACAAAAGTCCCTGTTTCTTTAATGACTTTTTCGATATGGTATATTGTTCTGCCGCCCTTAAGGAAATCAAATTCAGAAATGTAAATAACATAAACTTCCGGAATATTTCCAAAACGGGTTCCTATGTCAGTCTCTTTGGCCGTGATCACAGATGCATTATATCTTGCTCTGCGTAAATGGTCATCATTGTTAGAACGCTGTACTTCTATATTGCATAATGTGCCATTTCCTAATGTACACAATGCGTCCAGTCTTACTGAACGTCCATACAAATTTCCGTAAGACTGGAGTTCCGTTCACTGCTCTGGACAGTAACATCCGAGACTGTCAATAAATCATCTTCCATGATTGTCCGCAGCATTTCTTCACAAACCTCTTTGTCTTGTGCCAATACTTCAAAAAATACATCATCAATAGGGCGTAAATCTTTAATTTTCTCAATTCTTTCTTCCAGTGTCATACCTCTCTGCCTCTCCTAATACAGTACGATTGAGGAAAGTCATAAGCCCCTTTATGCACACAATGGTATAATTTACAGCACTAAATGTAACATCGCCCAAAACGAAAGAATCTCTGTACACTCAAATACATTATATCCCAGTTCCTGCACGGTTTTCAATACTTCTTTTATTTTATTCACCCGATAAGCCATACATATGATCTTCTTCAGTTATTTTGCGAATAACCCGGCATGGATTTCCGGCCGCCAGACTATATGGTGGAATATCTCTTGTCACAACACTTCCTGCACCAATTACGCATCCCTCTCCTATGGTAACGCCACCACAAACAACCACATTAGATGCCAGCCAGCAATTATCTTTTATAGTTATTGGTTTCGCATACTCAAGATTATAAAAACTGCCATCTTCCCTTTTTCGTATATTACGTTCTTCAGGTAATAACGGATGCATAGGAGTTGCCAATGTAACATTTGGACCAATCATCACGTTATCTCCTATATGTATTTCACACACGTCTAAACATGTAAAATTAAAATTAGCAAAGCAGCTCTTTCCAAAAAATGTATTACATCCATAATCAAAATAAACAGGTGCCTGCAAATACGGAAGCTCCTCTGTTTCCGACAATAATTCTCTCAATATCCGTGTTTGCTCTTCTGCGCAATCTTCATCCGTCAAATTATATTTTCTTGCTAATTTACGCGCATTCAGGCGTAATTGTTCCAATTCTTTATCTGATGAATCATATAACTCTCCACTTATCATTTTTTCTCTTTCTGTCATCTATGATAACCTCCAATTCAAGTGAATTTGAAATATAAAATCGGAAATCGTGTTTTTTACAACACTCCTCTATTTTCTGAATCAGCTTACTGTCTGTTGTATATTCCAACAGATACACTTCTGCACCGTCTGCCTTACACGATTCCACATATTCGCAGAAATAATCTCTATCGTCCTTATTCTGCTCATAAAAGGTTCCCTTATCAAAATCAATACCGCTCCTCACGCCGGTCATAATATCTTTAGCAGTCTCGTAACGTTCCTTATATTCCGTTACATAGACATCGCCGCCATTGATTATAACTTTTTTTCCGAGTGACATAACATCTTGCAGAATAACCGTAAGTCCATCAAAAATACTTGCCGTGGAAGCATAATAATACACGTCACAATTATCAATGAAAAAACCAAAACCGTTATTTTTCCGCGTGATGTTTTCAACATCTGCTCGTTTCCTCCGGTCAGCGTATTTTTCTATATTTCAACGGTGACACCCCATATGTTTCCTTAAAACTTCTGATAAAATAACTTACATTCTGATATCCGCTCTGCATCGCTATCTCCGTAACCGGGATATCAGTGTCTTGTAGAAGCTGTTTCGCATGCTCCAGCCGTAAATAAGCAACATACTGCGACAGCGTAATATGGAAATGCTCTTTAAAATATCGCGATATATATTTTTCCGAAAGATGAAACCTTTCTCCGAATTCCTTTAAAGATATCTTTCCGGAAAAATTCTGTTGAATATATGAAAGCATTTCTTTTTCTACAGTATTTCTGCCGCTTATGTCATTTTCGATTATATATCCTTTGTTCCACATTTCAAGGATGAATTGAAGAAGAATTATTTTTGTCTTTATCTGGGCTGTTATTTTCGATTCACTTTCATTTATTTCAATCAGCTGCCCGCACAGTTCTTTTGCCACATCCCCTATTCTGGGTTTTATCATCAGATGCCCGCTGCTTAATGGTTCGAGCAATTTATCATCCAGCGTATCATCTGTGCGAAAAGATATGTATTTTAACGGAAAAAGAAAAGTAAAATAGTCCACATTACCGTTCTGCGTTCCCATAAAATGCAGGCTGCCCGGTGACACAACAAACGACTCACCTGATTTTCCGGTAAAACTCTCTCCTGATATGCTTACAGTCAAAAGACCGCTTTTCACATATATAATTTCAAGTTCATCATGCCAATGTACCGGTATCTGAAAAGATCTGCCGTTATTCCTTATATGATACATACTGAATGGATCATCCTTGGTACCATGTGGTTTATTTTCCTTTAAATCAAGATACATAATCCCTCCTGCAACTATACAAGGCTCTTACTTTTCCATTTTCCGCTTTTCCATCTGAGCACCATTCCTACAGCTCTCGCACACTCATCGGCTGCCATTGCAATATATGCTCCTATTGCCTGGAGCCCCATATTTATTCCCAGCAGATACGTTCCGCCGACTGCAAACAGATACATAAATATTGCACCCATTACAACCGGGAAAAGTGCATCTCCGCTGGTCTTCAATGCCTGGCCGTACACAAGATTAGTCACCCTTCCGAATTCAAGGAATATATCTACTACCAGAAGTTTTACCACAAGAGCTACCATCTGTGTATTATCTGTAAATATATGGACTATAAAACGTCCGGATAATGCAAATGTCACAGAAAAGCAGGTTGCTGTTATCAGTCCATAAAACACCGCTTTTCTTGTTCCCTTGTCACATTCTTCATATTCTCCGGCTCCGATTCTCCAGCCGGTCATAATAGCATTGGCCTGAGCAAGTGCGGCTCCTACACAGTATGAAAAATTGGCTATCTGTATGGTATAAGAACGTGCCGTAACATTCATTCCATCCGAATCCATCTGATTCATAAAACGCACAACAAGTGTCATTGCCACATTATAAAGTGCTGTTTCCAGTGCAGAAGGGAATCCTATCTTAACAATCTGCGCAAGAATTTTTCGCGTTGAAATACGTTCAGGATTCTTCTTCGCTTTTATAAGTACAGCTCCCATTACTGCTACAATGATAAGGTTCACAACCCTTGAAATAACCGTAGCAACGGCAACTCCCATTACGCCCCATTTAAAAACAAACAGGAATATCGAATTAAGTATTATATTGATGACATTTCCTGCAATCGTACCTATCAATGAATGTTTTGTATATCCAAACACCCTGAGATAGCTGGAGAAAATAGGAATAAGCGCATTTAAAAAGCATGCTCCTCCAACGATTTTAAGGTATGTTTCAGCCGGCGCAAGTAAAGCCGGAGCAATGCTTACTATTCTGAGTATTCCGCCGGAAAAAACAGCAAGAATAACAGACATCACTATGCCTATCGAAGCATTAAATATAAGTCCCAGCTGTCTGGCCTGATATGCAATTCCCAGCCTTCCCGCTCCGATATTCTGTGACATAACCGCAACCATACCTGATGATATTACGCCAAACATTATGATAAAAACACCTATGTATGTATTTGCCGTTCCCACTGCTCCTACAGCCTGGTCGCTTACAGACGATAACATAAGTGTATCGACCATGCCCGAAAGCATATATAATAATGTTTCTAAACATATTGGCACAGATAACTGTGTCAGTGTCTTTTTCTCAACTGCCATATTCTGCTCCTTAAATACTAATATAACATATATTGTCAATAATACGCTATATTTTCACATATTTCTTGTAGAATATTATGCAGAAATTGCACTATTTCCACCTGTTTCCGTTATGTAATTGCCGATTCCATTAGGGAAATTGTTCTGTTCGTTGTTTGTCCTCCGTAAAACCGGAAGTCGTTAAATGTGTGTGACTCTCAACGGAAATATCTTATAATGTTTTATACATATAAATCACATCGTCCATAGGGTTATAATAATAGGCTTCACATTCGAGTAAATCAGCTTACTGGGAAAAATATTAGTCTTAGCACAGAAGACTATGAAGAATTTCTGAGATGTTAACCTACTACACAGAGAAAAACTTTCTTCTCGTAAATCCTCTATAGCGTTTATTTCAATAGATTCTATACTTGATAATGTAAAGACTCTTCCTGACGGAACAAAAGAAGTTATTTTTTCTCCTTTAGAGCTTTATGAAACTCCAGAGGCAGTAGCTTCCTTGTGTGAAGCCTTCAAAAATGAATTAAGTAAAGGAATTGTTGACCCCCTAATTCTGATACCGTGTTTTATCCTAGACTTCTTATGCATCCATCCTTTTAATGATGGTAATGGTCGTATGAGCAGACTTTTAACTCTGCTTTTACTCTACAAGTGCGGATATACTGTTGGACAATATATCAGTATTGAAAAAGCTATTGCCGAGACCAAAGAAAGCTATTATGACACACTCGCTCTATCCGATTATAGATGGCATGAAGCCAAAAATGACCCAAAGGAATTTATCAAATACATGCTCGGAGTTATACTCTCTTGCTATCGTGAATTTGAAAATCGTGTAGGTTTTGCTTGGCAGACTGGAGCTAAAAGCACCTCTTATGACATCGTAAAACAATACGCTCATTCCAAAATTGGTACTTTCACGAAACAGGATGCTCTCATCGCTTGTCCAAGCCTTGGAAGTTCCTCTGTTGAAGCTGCTCTTAAAAAGCTTGTTTCCGATGACACTATAGAACGCCTTGGGTCCGGCAGAAAGACTCACTACGTAAGAAAAAACGAATAAACTAAAATTTACTGCCAGTGGCCATTTACTATGATCACTGGCAGTAACATTTCATTAGTCATTTCCACAAATAATGGCTCAATCTCAATACCTGTATTATTTTCAACAACTGCTGTCACTTCTTCTGCTACTACTTCATTATTATCCATTTGATTGTAACTCCTACTAATTTTTTATATAGAAATGCTAACCGCACCACTATATCTTTTCCTTCCTACTTTCTTATAATGCTTATTATATCGGAAGAACAACAGAAAAAGTGGACTAATTGTTGTAAAAGAGAGATTTTATGTTGTGAAACGCAGTAAAATAGCATCTCCCTGAATCAACTTCCTAAAAAATGGCAGCACTCTCAAAAAAGAAGCACAATCTGCAAAGGAAGGATTGCTATTTGACATAAGGAACAAACTATAAGTGAAAATAAATTGAATTTTACTGAGAGAAATAGTATACTTATCCGTCTAATAAGTGAAAGGAGAAAGAACATCCTTTCAGGAAGGAGGCAGTCAATGGATAACGGTGCAAGTAGCTACCGCCGTTTCCTTGATGGTGATGAAAATGGCATTGTCGAGATAATAAGGGATTATAAAGACGGTTTAATTTTCTATCTGAACGAATTTACACAAAACATTTATGTTGCTGAAGAACTTGCAGAAGAAACCTTTGTAAAACTTGTAGTGAAAAAGCCGAGATTTTCCAACAAAAGTATATTCAAAACTTGGCTCTATACTATTGGGCGAAATGTAGCGATTGATTATTTAAGACATACCTCCAAAACATCCAATGCTCCGATAGAGGACTATCAGAATATGATAAGTGATGAGGAAAACCTTGAAAAATCCTACATACAAGAAGAACACAAAATTATTGTGCACAAGGCACTCGCAAAATTAAAGCCTGAATATCAGCAGGTGCTTTATCTTATCTTCTTTGAAGATTTCAGCAATACCGAAGCGGCAACCGTAATGAAGAAAAATAATCGTCAAATAGAAAACCTTGTTTATCGTGCGAAAATGTCACTCAAATCAGAACTTGATAAGGAGGGCTTTAAGTATGAAGAACTATAAAGAAATGGCTGATAGCGTATTTCAACGCAGCAATGAAATCATTGCAGAAAACAAAAGGAAAAGAAAAAATTTAATAGGAATTATCTCAGCAATATCGTGTGTCTGCCTTGTTGCTTTGATTGGCTTTGGCGGAGTGAAAAGTGGATTATTTGGGAATGTTGTTCCGAGTGAAAAACCGGGACAATCGACTGTAACACCGCCGCCGACAATACAGCAGGGACCAAATGACTATCCGATTGTTTTTGGAGAGGGAAATACAGTTGATTCGGCAATCATTGATTGGAATGGGAAGAAAATTGATATTTCGCTTCAAACAGCATTTCTATCCTATGATGAAAAGCACAGATTCGCTATTACCGCCAGCTATAATTATATTGACAGCCAATTTGTTTTTAATGGAAAGACTTTAGGCGAATATGAATCGGATATGCTTGAAGAAAAAAACACGCTCGGAAAACTATGGGGATTGCTGAAAGACGGCGATTATCTCCGATACGGTGAAAGCTTATATCAGACAGGAACGCCCGACGGGGAAAAATGGGATAAAGATTTTTATGATAAAACAGTAGCATCTTACGGAAAAGAATTTTTGGCAAGATATATTGTAAACGGAGAATTTCTTCGGGATAAGGTGAACAGCGACATTGAAAATTATCAAATGAACGCCGAAGCGGAATATGAAGAAGCACTTCAAGCATACACAACGGAAATGCTTAAAACGGCAAAACATAAAATAGTCGGACAAAATGTCGCGTGTGAAATATCCAGCAATGGGAATTATTTGATTCTCTACCCAACGGAGGAACAGTTTGCATCCCTTTCCTTCGAAAATTCAACTGAGTGGTTCTTTGGTCTTGAAGTAAAGAATAGTGATGCAGGACAAGACTTAATCGTAACGGAATAACCTGATATTTACAAAAATGAAATCATTTTTTAGGCAGATGCAAATCTATCTAATTAGCATGCTTAAAAATGCAAAATGGCAGGAAAGTACAAAACTTTCCTACCATTTTACTTTTGAGTCAACTATTATACAATGTTAACTTAATGACATTGCACATAACAGTCATTCCTTTTATATATACCCTTTTATATAAATGGCAACATATACACCGGAATGTAATGAACGCCTTTTTCCCATTTATAGTCCTTGGTATGGACCACATATTTGTCTCTAATCCGACTGCTGAATTTGTCGCAAAAAACATCCAGCGATTTATGACTGTGGTAATTACCGGATTTTACCTCAATCGGGCTTATTTTATCCCCTTGGGAAATCAAAAAATCAATTTCATACAAATGATGTGAGGTATCGCTCTCCATTGTGCAATAGAACAAATTATTTCCCTTTGCCAATAAAATTTGTGCTACAACGTTTTCATATACATACCCAAGATTAGCATCAAGCTTGTCTGAGAGAAGTTTGTTATATATTACATTTTCAGTGTAATCCTTATCCTTAAAGGCAAGTGTTACAAACAATCCTACATCAGACGCAAACAGCTTGTAACGCGAGTTATCTTTCGCTAACGACATTCCTGCTCCCGGATCATTTGCATGGTATGCGATATTGACAGTAAATGAACTTAACATATCAGGTATCAGTTCTCGCACCTGTGCACTTCTAACCCCTTCTCTTGCATTAGCCAAAATATATCTGGAAGCGTTACCGCTAAGATTTGCCGGAATCGCATCATATATGTCACCTGCCAAGCCGCTTCCATCTATCTTAACAAAATCCTCCTCATACAAATCAACTATTTCTCTTTTTACCTCATCAACTACCTGAAGATTATTCTCTTCAATATAGGTTTCTATGGCTTGCGGCATTCCGCCTACGAGCATATACAATCTGAATATCCGCATCAGATTTCGGTGCATTGATATGTACCCAAAATCCTGGACACATATTTATAAGTTAGGCGGACATCATGGATGCTTCTCTGTATTTTACAGGAGGCATCCATTTTGTTTTTGCCTGGATTCGTTTGCTATTATAGTAATCAATATATTCATCAATAGCAATTGCAAATTCTTCAAATGATGTATAATCTTTTTCAAAACCATAATACAGTTCTGTTTTTATTCTTCCAAAGAATGTTTCCATGATGCAATTATCGTAGCAATTCCCCTTTCTAGACATAGATTGAATTATTCCATGTTCTTTCAAACGATTTCGATAATAAGCATGTTGATATTGCCATCCTTGATCAGAGTGCAAAATTAAACCGTTTACAGAAGAATACTTATCAAAGGCTTTATCAAGCATTCTTTTTATTTGTTCTAAATTAGGACTTAGCGCTAAATCATATGAAATAATCTCATTTGTATTCATATCCAAAATAGGAGAAAGATAGCATTTTCCCCACGAAAAATTAAATTGGGATACATCTGTTGTCCACTTTTGCAGAGGTAAAGTAGTTGAAAAATTTCTATTAATTACATTGTCGGCTACTTTCCCAACTTCACCTTTATAAGAATGATATTTTTCTTTTGGACGTTTTCCAAATAATCCAGCGTCATGCATAAGACGTTGAACTCTCTTATGATTTACGTTGTAGCCACGATTTTTTAATTCCATATAAACTCTGCGTACCCCATATCTGCCTTTGTTTTCTACGAATATTTTTTTAATAACTAGAAGTAATTCTTCATTTCGTATAGCAACTGGATCTGTTTTATTAATTTCAAAATAGTATGTAGAACGCGCCATATTCATAGCCTTTAACAAGTGTTTTAACAGATATCCTTTTTCTTTGAGTTCTTTGATGATTGCTGCTTTTTCGCCTTGAGTAGCGCAGCTTCCCTTTCTTCTCTCAAGGCGATCTCTTTTTTTATTGCTTCATTTTCTGCTTTAATATAAGTAATTTCAGCTCGTAAACGAATCAGTTCTTCATATTCAGACTCATTTAATTTACGTGGATTATTTATGTTCATTTTTTTCATTGCGGACTCCTTTGGTTTTCGCCCTTTTCTTCGGCCTACAAGTCCATTATAACCCCATATTTTATATTTGCGAATCCATTGAGCAAGTAAT
>ERZ773235.3662-NODE-3662-length-10554-cov-2.812554_pt1 | contig 10554 bp, 13 predicted proteins | sample MGYA00580522_ERZ773235 | MGnify/ENA primary metagenome ERZ773235 (study PRJEB29015, sample SAMEA2737797) | human gut metagenome | biome: human gut; feature: human-associated habitat; material: faeces | place: China | collected 2012 ...
TACAAAAAAGAATTAATTTTTTAAAGAAATGATTCATACTATCACCAAATTTATTTTATCATATTATAAAAAAAAAGGCATTGCCTTTATGAGAAAAATAATGCTAAAACTTGAATTGCCATCAAAATACCATTGTGGAAAAAATGAAATCCCATTGATACAAAAATGTTATCTGTTTTATATAACATATAGGCAAAAGCAAATCCTAGAGAACAATAAGGAATTAAATATAATAAATCTGATATATTTTGAACATTTCCTATTACATGTAACCCTCCAAATACAAGACCTGAGATTAAGATAAATAAATAATTTCTTCCAAAAATGTTACATATTCCTTGTCTAAACACTAATTCCTCTACTATTGGTGCGAAACATACAGCAGATAAGTAAATATAAAGTGGACTTATTTGAAATAAAGATCGAATAGTAGATTCGTTTCCAGCAACGTTATTTCCTAGTATGAAAATAATGAAAGCGTTACTGATATACATAATGCCTAATCCAATTAAGTATACCTTAAAATATTTTGAGTAATATTCTTTATGATGAAGTAGAATATTATGAAAATCTTTTTTTAATTTTTGATTTAAAAGTAATATGATAATAGATATCATTAATAATTCATAGACAATCATATAAAATACTTTTATGGTATTTGACATGGTATTAATGTTGATACCAGCAATTTGTAATGGAAGTGCTTCTAGTGCAGATAAAATGAAGTAAGTAGCAACTACTAAAATTCCTGTTATTAGTTTCTTATAATCATAGTTTAATATTTTTTCAATCACTTGTATCATCTCCATTTTAAATTATAACATGAATTATCTGTTTCTTACATGAAAAGTTATTTTTTTCTCTAGAAAACATAGTAGAAATGTCTACTTATTTTTGATATAATGAAGACGGTGATAATATGTTTGAAAATTTAGGAGATAGATTACAAAATGCAATTAATAAAATAAAAGGTTATGGAAAAATAACAGAAGAAAATATTAGTGAAATCACAAGAGAAATTCGTTTGGCTTTATTAGAGGCAGATGTTAATTATGTGGTTGTAAAAGAATTTATTAATCATGTAAAGGAAAAAGCTTTAGGAGAAGAAGTATCAAAATCTTTAAAACCAGGAGAAGTTTTTGTAAAGATTGTAAAAGATGAGTTAGTAGAATTATTAGGTGGCGAAAAACAAGATTTATATACAAGTGGAAATCCTTCTATTTTAATGATGGTAGGTTTACAAGGTAGTGGTAAAACAACTTCTACAGGGAAATTAGCAAATATGCTACGTAAAAAGTATAAAAAAAATCCTTTATTAGTAGCTTGTGATGTATATAGACCAGCTGCTATTGATCAATTAAAACAACTAGGTCGTGAGTTAAATATTGAAGTATATAGTGAAGAAAGCAAAAATCCAGTTGAAATTGCTTATCATGCAGTAGAGTTTGCTAAAGAGAACCATTATGATTATGTATTAATTGATACAGCAGGTAGACTACAAATAGATGAACAATTAATGCAAGAATTAGAGTGTATGAATGATACTGTAAAACCAAATGAGATTTTATTAGTAATTGACAGTATGATGGGACAGGATGCTATTAATGTTATTGAAGGATTTAATAGTAAACTACCATTAACAGGTGCAATTTTAACAAAGTTAGATGGTGATACAAGAGGTGGAGCCGCTTTATCTATTCGTCATTTAACAAATATTCCAATTAAATTTATTGGTGTTAGTGAAAAATTAGATGGGTTAGAAGAATTTTATCCAGAACGTATGGCTACTCGTATTTTAGGTATGGGTGACATTATGACAATGTTAGAAAAAGCAGAGTCTGTGATGGATGAAGAAGTTGCTATGAAAACAGCTAAAAAGATGCAAAAGGGTACTTTTGATTTAGATGATTTTTTAGCACAAATGCAACAAATTAAGAAACTAGGACCCCTAGAAAATTTAATTAAAATGATTCCTGGTGCTAAAAAAATGGGACTTAATAATGTTAAGATTAATCCTAAAGATATGGCTCATGTTGAAGCAATTATTCAATCGATGACACCAGAGGAAAGACAAAATCCAAATATTCTAAAAGCTAGTAGAAAACAAAGAATAGCAAAGGGTAGTGGAAGAAGTGTTGAGGAAGTAAATAGACTTTTAAAACAATTTGAAGAAATGAAAAAGATGATGAAAATGATGCAAAATGGGAATTTTAAAATGCCATTTTAGATAATTTAAAAAACTATAAACAAATATCATATTCAAAAGAAACCTTACCTCATAGTATAAACTAGGTAAGGGGGAATTAAAATGTTTAGAAATAATTGTTGTTGTGGCTCAAGACAAAATATGGGAATGTTTAATAATGGTTTTATGACAGCTCAACCTATGATGGAACAACAAGTTATTGAACCAACAATTACAAAGTGTGTTGAACAAGAATTCTATCATGAAGTACCACATGTTTGTCCTATTCATACTCATACAATTAATAAACATATTTACAAACATACTTATACTCCACAATATTCTTGTAGTGAGGAATGTCAAGTTGAAAATATCGATTGTGGAAAATGTTCTGGATTTATGCAATAAAAAGGTAAAAATTTTACCTTTTTATTTTGGAAATATGTCTAGTTGTTTGTCATTGGAATTTGTTAATTGGGTATTATAATTAGTAAATAAAATTGACGAATACGTAAACTTTGTATATACTATAAATAAGTGGAGATGATTAGTATGGAACATGAAGATGGTGTAATTATTATTACTCAAGATGGAGAAGAAATAGTATGTAATAGAGATGATATAAATACTCATCATTGGTGTTGTTTTTCTGAGATAGAAAACAAGTTAAATTTAGATTCGAATGGTGGAAATGATGCAATGGAGCATGCTTGGTATTTGGCGAGAAAAGGTATCATTTCATTTCAAGTCGTAAAAAATCAGCCCAATCTTATTGTATCACCTGAAGTCGATATGGTATCACCTGTTCAATTTGAAAAAATGCATGAAGTTGTAAAAAATTTTAGTGATGAAGATGAATTTGGAGTCGAGCTAGTTTCAAACAATGAGCATAGACCAATTATAATAAACGATAGTGATGTATTTGGATTCGATGAATTAAATGAAATATTTCATTTAGATGATTTAGAAAAACATAAAACAAGATAAGTTTATCTAAATATAAATACATTTACACTAAAAAAGGACTTAAGCCTTTTTTTCTTTATTGTTAATTGATATAATGATACTAGATAGTAGGTGTTGTATGAAGAAAATAGGCATGATAACTTTTTTTGGATATTTATGTTCTCTTTTATTAGAAATGTTAATTTTTTTGATTTTTCCAGAAGCAGATTCTCTTTTTAACGGTAATATTATTATGAATCTGGTATTATTTTTTGTACTTCCAATTTTTCTTTTCTTACCATTTTATGCACTTATAATGTGGATATTTTTAGGCAATTTTTATGGTAGAAAAAAAGAACCATTAAAAATAGATTTCTTAAAAGAAAAAGATTATTATAGAGAAATTATAACACAATATTCTTCTCTTGAATTAAGTTATATTGATGACTATAAAATTGATTATAAAAAAGATTTGGTGGCAACTTTATTATCCTTACAATTAAAGAAAAAAATAAATATCCAAGGTAATGATATTAAAATAATTGACGATTCTTCTTTTTCATTAAGAAAGATTGAAGAGTACATATTAAGTAATATTAAATTTGGTAAATTATTGATAAATGGTCAAACATTAAAACAAAAACTTATCGAAGATGCTATTAAAGATAACCTTATTAGAAAAGAACAATTTAAAGATTATTCTAAAAAAGTCTTTTCACTTGGTATTTTTATTGTAATTATGTATTATTTGTATAAGTATAGAGAAATGATTCCTATTAATAATATATTGTTTGATTTAATATATTGCTTCGTTGATTATTTAGGAAAACCTATTTTAATAGGTTGTACTGGATTTTTAATAGGATTTATCATCAGCAAAAAAAATTCTTATATCAGAACTGAAAAAGGTTACGAGATTCATACTAAATTAGAAGGATTAAAATACTTTTTAAAGGATTTTGGTAATATGTCCCATAAGGAAAAGGAAGAATTACCACTATGGGAAGATTACCTAACATATTCTGTATTATTTGGTATGAATAAGAATATTGTTGCTGATATGGAAAAATATATAGAAATTAATAAATAATATAAAATAGTGATTTTAAAAGAAATATGATATAATGAAATATATGAGTTATAAGAATAGAGGAAGATATGAAGAATATAATAAGAGGAGTTACATTTTTTTGTATAATGATGATAATATGTCCATCATTAACTCAAGCAATAACTTTAAAAGAATATGAAGATCAGGTAGCAAAATATACAGCAGAGTTACAAGATAAACAAAATCAAATTGCAACTAGTGAGGAAGAAATTTCTAAGATAAAGGAAACCATTAGTAGTATTAAAAAGCAAATTAATGAAGTTGGTGTACAGATGAATCAACTAGAAGCTGAAATTACTAATAGTAGTATTCAGATTAGCCAAAAACAAGAACAAATTAAAAAAATTATGAATTATTATCAAGTATCTAGTAGTAGTAATTCTTATATGGAATATGTTTTTGGAGCGGATAGTATTACCGATATGATTTATCGATTTGCTGTTTCTGAACAACTTGCTTCTTACAACGATAGAACAATTAAAGAATTAAATGACCTAATTGAAAAAAATCAAAAGAAAAAGAATGAATTAAATGCAAAACAAGCAGAATTAGGTAAATTAAATTCACAACTATATGAGGAACAAACAAAAATAGAATCTGGTATTAGTGAAATTGAAGGAACTTTGCCATCTACAACAAGTCAAATTGCTTTTTATCAAAAAAAGGTAGACTATTATAAAGCAAGAGGATGTAAATCAAATGATGTCATAGGCGTAACTTGTGACGTTTCAAGCAGTATAGCAATCATAGGACCAAATGGATTTCGATTCCCAGTAAATGGTGGAAGAATTACTCAAAACTATGGAAATAACGGACATAAAGGAGCCGATATAGGAAAATCATGTGGTGCACCTATCTATGCAGTCGCACCAGGAAAAGTTTATTATGTTGGAAATGATTTAGATAAATATGGTGCTAATATGGTATTAATCGTTCATAATGTTAATGGAAAATTAGTATTCTCTCAATATGCTCACTTAAGTGGATACAATGTATCTGTAAATGAAATTGTAGATACGGATACTGTAATTGGATATATGGGAAATACAGGTTATTCATTTGGATGTCACTTACATTTAGAAATGTCTGAAAATGTTGGATGGGGATATGTAGGTGGTACATCGAACGGTTTCTATTCAAAATATGTTAAAAATATTATTAGTCCATTTAAATATGTACCAAGACCTTAAAGATAGAAATGGAGTTTATATGAATAAAGAACAATTAAGAAATCAATATTATGAATCAATTGACCAAGTCATTGATTTACAAATAAAAATAGAAGAATTCACCCAAAAGTGGTTAGATGGTGAATATAATACAAAATACATAAATGAAGTGTTAGAAAAGGCTAATCATAAATTAGATATATTGAAAGCACAAAGTAATGAATACTATAAGAAATATATGATGGAATTAGAAAGAGAACACAATCTAAAGAGTGCGAAAAATACAATTCGCTTTCAATTAGGATTAAAGCCAGATGAGATTATTATAACAGGTGGTGTTGCTTCGAAAAATCCTTCAGAAACACATTTAATAGGTAGAGAAAAATCAAAAGAAGAATTGATTGAAGAAAAAGAGGAAGCCTTTGCTTCTATTAGACAAATGGTTGCTACAAAACAAATTTCACTCGCACAAGCATCTAGTCTAAAGTCTCAAGTAGAATTAGTTTACAATTCAAAATTACAAGAATTTAGTAGTAAACAAAAATAATTTCTTTACTAGAAACCTAAAATATTGTAAAATAGTATTTGATTTGGGAGGAGTTATCATGGGAAGAGCTTATGAAGTAAGAAAAGCAAGTATTCAAAAAACTGGTGCTGCACGTGGGAAAATTTATACGATGTATGCAAAAGAAATTTATCAAGCTGCTAAAAATGGAGGAACAGAAGTAGCTAGTAACGCAACTTTAAAAAGATTATTAGATAGAGCAAAAAAAGAACAAGTTCCAAATGATATTATCAAAAGAGCAATTGATAAAGTAAATAGTGGTGCTGATGAAACTTATACAAGCGCAACTTATGAAATATTTGGACCAGCAGGATCTACATTGATTGTAGAATGTCTAACAGATAATTTAAATAGAAGTGTTAGTGATTTAAGAGCTGTAGTTAATAAATGCCATATTAAAATGGGATCAATTGGTAGTGTATCATTTAATTATGATCATTTATGTGTTATTAGTTTTAAAGGATTAGATGAAGAACAAGTAATGGATACTTTAATTGAAAATGATGTAGATATCATTGATATGGAAGAAGATAACGATGAAATAGTTATTTATGGTAATCCTCAAGATTCTTATCAAATAAAAGAAGCGATTACAAAAAAATTGCCAGATGTGGAATTTAATATGGATGAAATAACATATATTCCAAAAGAAAAAATAACATTAGAAGGAGAAAATAAAGAATTATTTGAAAGAACTCTTAGAATGTTAGATGAAGTAGAAGATGTACAAAACGTATATCATAATGTAGAATTATAAATCAATGCGATGACTAGGTGTGGAATCCTAAGAGCAATATAAATATGAGCTGATTCTTTTAGAATAAGTAAGGTGGAACCGCGATTTAAATCGTCCTTACATTTTAAAGGAGTCTTTTTCTTTAAAGAGGTGAAATATGAACGTATTAATATTAACTTCATCGAGAGATGAAATTGATGATTATTATAAAAGTATTGCTAGAAGTATATCTAGGTTTTTGGCTACCAATGATTGTAATTTAGTTTTTGGTGGATGTTCTACTTCTATGATGGGAATTTGTTATCAGGAATTTGTAAAACAAGGTAGAGAAATTTATTCGTTTACAACTTCAAAATATATTGATGATTTGGAAAATCTAAAAGAAAGTAAAAAATTTATTTGTGATACAACGTTTGAGTTAAAAAGAAATATGTTTTTAAATAGTGATTTTATTGTATGTTTACCTGGAGGAGTAGGAACTTATTCAGAGCTTTTATGTTACATAGAAGAAAAAAGATCCAATGATAATGATAAACCAATTATCATATATGATGAAAATGAATTTTATACTCCAGTTATCAAAATTTTAAAGGAACTTGTTCAAGAAAAATTTGTAGATGCTAATATTTTTGATATGTTTTCTATAGTTAGGAACAAAAATGAATTAGAAAATAAATTTTATGAAATAAAAGGGAGAGTGAAATAATGGAACAATTAACAATGGAAAAATTAGTAAATTTATGTAAACAATATGGATTTATTTTTAGTGGTAGTGAAATTTATGGTGGTTTAGCGAATACTTGGGATTATGGTCCACTAGGAGTAGAACTAAAAAATAATGTAAAAAAAGCTTGGATGAAACGTTTTATTCAAGAAAATAGATATAATGTTGGAATGGATAGTGCGATTTTAATGAATCCTAAGACTTGGGAAGCAAGTGGTCATTTATCAACTTTTTCTGATCCTTTAATTGATTGTAAAGAATGTAAATCTAGATTTAGAGCAGATAAATTAATTGAAGACTTTACAAATGGAGAAGAAACTGGTGATGGTTGGTCTAATGAAAAATTAATCGATTACATCAAAGAACATAATATTGTTTGTCCAAAATGTGGAAAAATGAATTACACAGATATTCGTCAATTTAACTTAATGTTTAAAACATTCCAAGGAGTTACAGAAGATGCGAAAAGTACGATTTATTTAAGACCTGAAACAGCTCAAGGAATTTTTGTGAATTTTAAAAATGTAGAACGTTCTATGAGATTAAAACTTCCATTTGGAATAGGACAAATAGGAAAAAGTTTTCGTAATGAAATTACACCAGGTAACTTTACTTTTAGAACCCGTGAATTTGAGCAAATGGAATTAGAATTTTTTTGTAAGCCTGGAACAGAATTAGAATGGTTTAACTATTGGAAAAACTATGCTTATAAATGGTTACTTGATTTAGGAATGAAACAAGAAAATATTAGAATGAGAGATCATGAAAAAGAAGAACTTTGTTTTTATAGTAATGCTACAACAGATTTTGAGTTTAAATTTCCATTTGGCTGGGGTGAACTTTGGGGAGTAGCTAGTAGAACCAATTATGACTTATCCAGACATATGGAAGTTTCTAAAGAAAATTTAGAATATTTAGATCCTGAAACAAACGAAAAATATATTCCTTATGTAATTGAACCAAGTTTAGGATGTGATCGTATGGTATTAGCAGTTTTATGTAATGCTTACTATGCAGAACATTTAGAAAATGGTGATATTAGAGAAGTTATGCAATTTCATCCTGCTTTAGCGCCTTATAAAGTAGCTATACTTCCTTTAATTAAGAAATTTCATAGTGAAAAAGCTATGGAGGTTTATCAAAATTTAAGTAAATATTTTATGATTTCTTATGATGAATCAGGAAATATTGGAAAAAGATATCGTAGACAAGATATCATGGGAACTCCATTTTGTATTACAATTGATGATGAAACTTTGAATCATGGTACTGTAACAGTAAGAGATCGTGATACTATGGAACAAGTTACTTTAAAATTAGAAGAAGTAAAAGATTATATTGAAAAGAAGATGGAGATGTAATGGATATTGTATATTTAGGAAGAATTCTAGTTTGCTTTATCCTAAGTTTCTTTATTGGATTAGAACGTCAGTGGCATAGAAGGATAACAGGACTTAGAACAAACGTTTTAGTATGTTTAGGTTCATTCTTATTCACTTATATTGCTGTTTGCTTAAATATTGCTTCTGATTCTACTAGAATTGCAGCTCAAGTAGTATCTGGAATTGGTTTCTTAGGTGCTGGAGTGATTTTAAAAGATGGTGGCCAAGTTACAGGGTTAAATACAGCAGCTACTTTATGGTGTAATGCTGCAATTGGTGTTTTATGTGCTTACGGATTATTAGAAGAAGCCATTGTAGGAACAGCATTTATTTTAATTTCCAATATTTTACTTCGAAAATTAAATATCAAAATGTTAGATAGAGATATTCAAAATAATGATAATTATATTATTACATTAGTTTGTAAAGAAAAATTTGGATTACAGTATCGAAAAGAAATTACGAATTGGATTGAAAAAAATAATTTACTTTTGAAAGAGATTAGCTGTTATGATATAGAAGAAGGAAAAGTAAAAATAAAAACTTATTTATCTGCTCATAATGTTAATGAGGTACAAAAAGTTATTCATCATTTTAGCATGGATAGCAATATAGTTTCTGTTTCATTTAAAGTACCTTCAGAAGAATTTAAGAAAGCTGTAGAAACAGATGAAGTATAGTTTTATAAGAAATAACATTTTCTATGAAAAACCAGAAAAAGTTATTTCTTTTTTTTAACTTCTATGATAAAATTAATGTAGTTAATGTAAAGTATCAAACTAGAGGAGGAATAAAAGTGGGACTATTAAAGAAAATATTATCCAATGATGAAGATGTTTTTTCAGAAAACATAACAGGTGATGAATATTATGATTTAAAACCAGAAGAAGCTTTGAAAGAGAATGATGGTTCTACAAAAATGATTTTATTAGAACCAAGAGCTTATTCAGAAGCACAACAAATAGCGGATCATTTGAAAATGCGTAATACTGTTGTTGTAAATTTAAAAAGAGTGACTTCTGACCAAGCAAAAAGAATTATAGATTTTTTAGCTGGTACGATTTATGCAATAGGTGGAGATTTACAAAAAATAGGTGGAGGAATTTTCTTATGTACTCCAAATAATATTAATATACAAGGAAAGATTACAGAAGAAACTGAGGGAAAAGACATTCACGACAATGATGACATCAATATTGAGTGGTAATTTATGAGGTGAAGAGTATGGAAAAGTTTAATCGTACGATACGTGGCTATGATCCAGATGAAGTAAATCGTTTTTTAGATAAAGTAATTAGCCAAGTAGAAGTCATGGTTAATGAAATGAAGGAAAAAGATGCTCGTATTGCCAAATTAGAAAGTTATGAAATTGAAAATCAAAATTTAAAAGAAAAAATTGCTCAATATGAAAGAATGGAAGGGACTGTTAATAAAGCTATTGTTATGGCAGAAAAAACAGGTGATCAGATTAAATCTAGTGCTCGTGATGAAGCAGAGGCAATTTTGGAAAATGCTAAAAATAATGCTAATAGGATTATTAATGAAGCTTTAATGAGAGCAGAGAAGACAGAAAATGAAGCAAAGTTATTAAAAAGAAACGTTGTTATATTTAAGAAAAGAGTAAAAGATATTGTAGAAGCTCAATTAGAAGTTGTAAATGAGATGGATGAGATAGAATTATAATAATATAGTTTGTAATAGGCAAAATAACGCGTTTGCCGAGAGCAAACGGGGGGG
>ERZ773235.3664-NODE-3664-length-10545-cov-5.532984_pt1 | contig 10545 bp, 10 predicted proteins | sample MGYA00580522_ERZ773235 | MGnify/ENA primary metagenome ERZ773235 (study PRJEB29015, sample SAMEA2737797) | human gut metagenome | biome: human gut; feature: human-associated habitat; material: faeces | place: China | collected 2012 ...
GACCGATACCGCCTTTTCTCTACCATAACGCCGACGAAACCGGATGTCAAGGGCGGCGAAGCCGGACTGCTTGCAGCCTTTAATCGTCGTCGTCGTCATCGTCGTCATCGTGATCGTCATCGCGGTCATCATCGTGATTATCGTCGTGATCGTCGTCGCGATCAGGCTGGCGGTTGTCGTTTGAGGGGGCGGGCTCGCTGCGCTCCACGTCATATTCGAGGACGCTTCCGGTGGCCGCGTCGATCTCGTATTCGTACTCGGTGCTGCCCTTGATGAATTCGATTTCGTATTTGCGCAGGCCGTCGTCCTTCTCGAGCTTGGCCTTGGTGAAGGACACCTCGGCGGCGGAGAGGCCCGCGTGCTTCAGCGCGATGCTCTTGGCCTGATCCACGCCGATATAGCTGGAGGCGGCGGGCTGAGCGGTGGCGCGCGTCTCAATGCTTCTTTCGCGGATGGCGCCGGTGACCGCGTCGATTTCGTACTCATACTCGGCGGCAGCGGTAACAAATTCGATTTCGTACACCAGCATGCCGTCCTCGCGGTCGAGCTTGGTCTTGGTGAACGTCACGTCGGCGGCGGAGAGAGAAGCGTCGCTCAGCGCGATGGAGCGCGCCTTTTCGCGGGAGATTCCCTGAGCGCTGGCCACGGTTTCGGGGCTCGCGGGCTGCTGGCCGGGGCGCACGGTCTCGTTTTCGGCGAAGTATTCTATGCTCGCGCCGCACACAGTGCCGGAAACCGCGTCCACGTCATAGTCGTATTCGGCCGTCGCGGTGTAAAACTCGATTTCGTAGAGCCGCAGCATATCGTCGGTGTCCAGGCTGATTTCCAGCAGCGTGATGTCCGCTTCAGTCAGCCCCGCGTCGGCGAGCGCCTTGTCCAGCGCCTGCTGCTCGCCGATCACGATGGCGGCCGCGTCCTGATAGGCTGCCATTTCCAGCGTCTTCTGGCTCGTCAGCGCCCAGGCCCTCTTGATGATCGCGCCGTCGGTCGTGCTGATCCAGTATTCGTATTCAAAGCCGTCGCACCGGAATTCGACGTCATAGGCCGTCTGGCCGTGCTCGGTTTCAATCTCGGTGGGGAAGAGCAGCGCGCGCTCGCGGGTCGCGCCGGCGGCTTCCAGAGCCAGATTTTCAGCGGCGGTCTGGTCGAAGGCGCTCTGCGCGAAGGCCGTTCCGTTCAGCAGGAGCGTCAGTATGAACGTCAGAGTCAGCAGGGCTTTCAGCGTGGATTTGAGTGTCGTTTTCATTGAAGTCGCCTCCTTGTTTGGTACAATAGAACGGGATCAGATGTGACACCCTCCATTACTAGCTGTTGCGCAACAGGAGGTTTAGCCATTACTGTTTTATTAAATGAGGAAACAGGAACTGTTTGAGCTTCTGGTGACGGTTCAGTTTCTTTCCGCTTTACAGACGTCGGCTCAACTGGCTGAGGGATAGTCGTTTCGGAAGATCCAACAGGATTATTCTCTTCAATCATTCGGGTATAATCTGCATAATACCTCAAGACAGACAACATACGTTCAGATTTCCCGCGATTAAAGAACTTGAAGAGTCGATCCCCTTCAAGACGCACACGAAGGCGTGTGATAGATGCTTTATCAGATACAGTAAAGAAGGAAGAAGAGAGTAGTTTTTTATTCGCACAATACTCCTCAAGTTCTGCTGCAGACTGTTTCAATTCAGTCAATCGAGCAGCTGGTACTTCCTTTGCCAGCCACTCGAAAAAAGCATTGCGAAGATATGTGCTTTCTTGTTGTATCTCAGCCACACCCGATTCTCCCTTCTTCGCATCAAGCGATAATGCAAAACCCCATACTCTTTCAATGCATTCAGTACAGCATGACTTGTTTGTGTACTGGGCGTAACTAATGGGCATGCTTGCGCATCCTGAACATCATAATCCAACATATATCATACCATAATGCGTAGAATAACTCAATATAATGCAGCACATCAGGAATAAAAACCTGTTTTGATGTTACTCAATCGGCCAGAATATAGTACCATATATTAACATAAACGTATCCAATCTCCTTGCTGTTTCGTATTCCATTTTGTAGTAATTGTCTGATCACCTTCTTCGATAAAAGTCCTCGTCGATGCGTTTTTTCCAATCGCGCCCCAGCGGCTGGCTGCTGCGCACAGCACAGATGGTTTCGCTAAGCACCTCGTAATTGAGCGCAGTTCCTTCACTGTCGCTGTGGTAGTTCACGGCACGGTCGGCGTCGATTCCGAAGTGACCGGCAGTCTCCACCGCGTCGATGTTCGCGCCGAGGAACAGGAATTCCCAGCCGTAGCAGCTCTTCTGCCGCTCGATCATCTGCTTGACGCGGTCGCTGCTGTAATGGCGGCTGGCGTTCTCCATGCCGTCCGTGGTGATCACAAACAGCAAGTGCTCCGGGCGATCCTCCTCACGGGCGTACTTGTGAACGTTGCCGATGTGATGGATCGCGCCGCCGATGGCGTCCAGCAGTGCCGTGCAGCCGCACGCGATATATTGCCTTTCGGTCAGCGGCTCGACCCGCCGGACGTCGATGCGGTCGTGGATAACCTTGCTCTCGTTGGAAAAGAGTACCGTCGAAACAAGCGCGTCGCCCTCAGCGGCCTTTTGCTGCGCAATCATCGAGTTGAAGCCGCCGATCGTGTCCTTTTCCAGCCCCGCCATGGAACCGCTGCGATCCAGAATGAAAACAAGCTCCGTCAGATTCTTCTTCATGGTTGTTGCTCCTTTCAGTCAGCCTTGCTGTTTACCGTTGATGTGTACCCGCCATAGCGCTCCTCCCACCGGGTGACGATCTCGCGCAGATCGTCATGGAGAAGGGCAAGCGCCTCATCGCGCAGGCGCACCATCGTATCATCCAGACCGTTTCTCGCGGAGAAGGGCCAGGCGATGGCGCAGGTGATATCGGTCAGCGTGTCGCAGTCCCCGCCCAGCGAGACCGCCGTGCGCAGCGCGTCCTCAAAGCTCACGGACTCCAGAAACGCCGTGATAGCCTGCGGCACCGTGCCCTGACAGGTTTCATCAAAGCGATAGCGCGGCCTGATTTCGTCCACCGTTTGCTCAAGCGGATAGAAGTGCTGCTCGATGTAGCTGCGGATGCCGTTCCTGCTTTCCCCAGTGCGCGCCAGATAGATGGCTGCCGCCACCGCTTGCGCGCCCTTGATGCCCTCCGGGTGGCTGTGCGTCACCTCGGCGGACTGCTTCGCCAGCGCAAGTGCTTCGTCCAACGTGGCGGCGACGTCTCCGCACGGGGAAACGCGCATCGCGGAACCGTTGCCAAAGCTCCCGTAAGGTTGGGGATCGGAGGAACCCAGCCAGTGCCGGAAGTGCCCGCCGTAGCCGCCCATCGGGCAGGGGTACTTCGTCGCGATTTGACGCATAGAGGTCACGGCATGGCTCTTGAAGCCATCATGGCTTTCACCTGTCTGCATCAGCGCACTTGCCACTGCAATGCTCATCAGGCTGTCGTCGGTGTAGCTGCTCCCCGGTGCAAACAGCGGAAAGTCCATTGTCTTGATGCTGTGAAACTCGTAGGTCGAGCCAACGATGTCGCCGATGATCGCTCCAATCATGAAAAACGCCTCCCTGCTTTTGATGAACTCAGTCTATCAAAAACAGGGAGGCTTGTGGTCGCCTGTAAAGCGACAAATCAGTAGCCAAGCGGCTGAAGATCGAGCCCAAAGAGAATCTGGTTGATTTCCATGATGTCGTAGTTGCCCGTCATGATGCAGTATTCCACGACGATGTCCGCCTTGCTGCTGTGGGACAGGGCAAAGCCCGCCTTCATGAGCATGTCCTTCGTTTCATCCAGCGACAGCTCCAGCGCGATGGCAAAAGCCAGCGCCGTCTGCTTGCTGGGCCTGTAATCCGGGATGTTCTTGATCTTGTTGAACAGCCTGCGATCCACGTTAGCCCGCTTGTAGCATTGCGCGTCGGACATGTGCTTTTCGTCGATCTTGCGGATGAGCATCTGCGCGAAGCTCTCGTCCACCTGACGAAGCATATCACGAAGGCTGGCGTCCGAAGCCATGGACGGTGCGCGGCATTCCTCCGGCTCCGCTTCGGTTGCCTTTGCCTTTTCCAGATACCGGCGCTGAAGCCGCATCCGCATGGATTCGCCGGGCGCACTCAGGTACTCATCGACGTACACGTCGTCGATGTAGGCTTCGATATCCTTGAAGAGCTTGCTGCTGATTTCAAAGGCGTCCTTCGAGAACACGACGATGTAGACCGTCATGTCATGATCAAGCAGGAACTGCGTGATGGTGTCCATCGCTACCTTGAGCGCCTGTGCCTTGGGATAGCCGTAAACGCCGGAGGAAATCAGGGGAAAGGCCACGCTCTCGCAGTGGTATTTGTCCGCAAGCTCCAGAGAGTTCCGATAGCAGGCGGTCAGCAGCTCACGCTCGCCATGATGGCCGTCCTGCCAGATGGGGCCTGCGGTGTGGATGACGTATTTGCACGGCAGGCGGTACCCGCGGGTGATCTTCGCCTCGCCGGTTCTGCAGCCGTGCAGTGTCCGGCACTCCTCAAGCAGCTGCGGCCCCGCGGCACGATGGATCGCGCCGTCCACACCGCCGCCGCCCAGCAGGGTCGTGTTGGCGGCGTTGACGATGGCATCCACCGACATCTTCGTAATATCGTTTCTGACAATCTCAAGCGGCATGGGACTCTCCTCCTTGCGCCGGAATCAGGTTTCTTATGCAGACCGGTATTCCATTTCTGTCAGTGCGGCAGCAACGACCTCCTCCGCGTTATAGCCCGGATTCAGCCAATCGGCAGTAGCGTCCGGCGGCAGCAGCACCGGCATACGGGGGTGGATAAACGCGATGCCCGGGGCCGCGTCTCGGGTCAGGATGGTAAACGCCGGGACGATCACGCCGTCATGGTTCTCCAGATGGTAGATGCCTGCCAGATACAGCGTATCCGCGTTGCGGGACGAATGGCGTATTTCGTCCTCGCTGCGCCGCGCCGCTCCCACTCGAAGTAGTGGCTGGCAGGGATGACGCAGCGTCGCTGGCGCATGCCATCTTTGAACATGGGCTTCTGCGCAGCGGTTTCAGAGCGGGCGTTGATGATGGGGCGACCGTTTGGGAATGCGTATCCCCATCGCATGGCAAAGGGCTGGACATCCTGCTTCCGGCTGTTCGCCAGCACCGGGACAATATCGGAGGGGAAAATCTCGCCGGAGGTTTTCAGCCCTTCCGGCGTCTTTTTGCGGTTCAGTTCGTCAATCATCCGGCTGAGTTCATCGGACAGGTCATCCTCGGCGATGTAGTAGCGACCACACACGGACAATTCCCCTCTCTCGGATAATTGCGCAATGTGATTCCATAGTCACCATTATAGCAGGTTTTCAGATTCTCTTCCACTATAATGTCCCTCGGAAGCCTTCCCTCATAGAGGAGAGAGAAGGCATGGTGCAAGGTTTTCTGAGCGGTGTTAGAAATGCTAACGGGAATCATTGAATCCGCTAATCCCATCTAAACGACGCCCCTAATGGGGGATGTGGTGAGCCGGGAAGCACGCCCGAAAACAATCCCCGAATAGCCGGAAAAAGCCCTAAAGAACAGTGAAAAACAAGCCGGGCTGTCAGGTCTTCTCAGAACGGCTTGCAGCGTCGCACAAAATAATTAGCACGAAAATTCTAACGAAGGAAAAAGCGCGTTAGAAATCGGGCCGAAAAATTAGAAATCTGCTAATGGCTTCTTAAAATAATGAGCAGGAGCACCGGCTCGCATGACATCCAAAAATAGAAAAATCCCGATTCCTGAGTGGAGGGCTGTTAGTAGCCTTTGGGCTCGGAATCGGGGATTTTTCGGTGTTTTTGGCGCACCCGGCGGGATTCGAACCCACGGCCTACCGCTTAGGAGGACGAAAGACTGTTCGCCTTTGCGTGCCTTCGAGTGCCCTGGAATGCCTTATTTTACTGGATTTCTAACGAATGTGGGTGTTCGCATTTCCCTTGAATATACCCCGCAAATCCCGGGGTGCCGTTAGCAGAATGTTAGCAGTGCTAAAAAATGTGGCGGGACAAAAAACCAGCCGCCACCAAAATTAGCAGGAAAAATGGCGCAATATTTTGCGATAAAAACATAATTGTTTGCCGTGTTGGCGCATGCAACAATTTACATAAAATGGGGGCCAATGAATAAACTACATCCTACTGTGGGCCCTGTTTATTTTGTACCGAGAAAGAGAATCGCTTGCTATCAAGCCGATAATGCGATAAAATGAAAGTGGAGAGTTATAAGCATATGGCTTTGAGAATCAATGCGCCGCGGGAAAAGGAGGTCGCATATGGATAAAAAGATGTTGCCGGTCGGTCTGGATAGCTTTGAGAAGATTCGTCGACTCGGATACTATTATATGGATAAGACGCTACTCATCCAAGATGTACTGACCAACCGAGGCGACGTGAACCTGTTCACCCGTCCCCGCCGGTTTGGCAAGACGCTGAATATGAGCATGCTTTGGAGCTTCTTTGAGATCGGCTCGGACAAGTCACTTTTCAATGGACTTGCGATTAGCGAGGAGAAGCAGCTTTGCGAGGAATATCAGGCGAGGCATCCCGTCGTTTTCCTTTCGCTCAAGGGCGTGGAAGGGTTGACGTATGAGGAAGCCATTGCGCGATTGGTCACGCTGATCTCCACTGAATGCAAGCGACTGGATTATCTTGAGAAAGCACCTGATGTCAAAGAAGATGATCGGAAGATCTTCCGTAACCTTATGGCTCGGCAACCCGAGGAAGATGAACTGCAAGATGCCCTCGTAACCTTAATGCGGATGCTCCACGCGCACTACGGCGAGCAGGTGATTTTGCTGATCGATGAATACGACGTTCCGCTGGACAAGGCTCACATCAATGGGTACTACGACCAGATGGTAGCCTTCCTGCGGGGCTTCTTCGGCGAAGCGTTCAAAACCAACCCGGATTTGTTCTTCGCGGTGGTGACAGGCTGCCTGCGCATCTCGAAGGAGAGCATCTTCACGGGGATCAACAACCTCAAGGTGGATACCATCACGGATACGCGCTATGACGAATATTTCGGCTTTACGGAAGCGGATGTAAAGAAGCTGCTGGCCGACTATGGCATGGAGTATGCCTTGGAGGACATGCGGGCGTGGTACGACGGCTATCACTTCGGCAATGCGGACGTCTATTGCCCGTGGGATGTAGTCAATCACTGCGACAAGCTGCTGGATAATCCAAAGGCCAGACCAAAGCCCTACTGGAATAACACCTCGTCCAACGCGCTGGTGAAGCAGTTTATCGACATGGCGGACGCGACGACGCGTGGCGAGATCGAGCAGCTTGTGGCGGGAAAGACGATTCGCAAAAAGATCGTGGAGACGCTGACCTATGGTGAATTGACAGAGAGCATCGACAATCTATGGAGTGTGCTGTTCCTGACGGGATACCTGACGGTGGACAAGAACGCGCCCGAGGATGAGGATGACTACACCAGCCTCGTCATCCCCAACCGCGAAGTGAGGGAAATCTTTATCGAGAAGATCCAGAAGTGGTTCGCGGAGAAAGTTGTCACACAGAAGAACAGTATGGAAAAGCTGTGTCGCGCACTGGAAAGTGGGGACGCGGAACAGGTGGAAACGATGCTGAATGAGCAGCTTCGTGGGACGATCAGCTATTATGATAGCTATGAGGGCTTCTATCACGGCTTTCTGCTGGGACTATTGAAGGGAAAAAGCGACTGGACGATCCTCTCCAACCGTGAGGCGGGCATGGGAAGAAGTGACATCCAGATCGAGAATGCCACTGGAGAGCTTGGGATGATCATTGAAACCAAACGAGCCAAGAGCAGGAACGACATGGAGGCGCAATGTGATGCGGCGTTGAAGCAAATTCTCGAACGGGAATATGCTGAACCGCTGATTGATGATGGAGCGAATGAAGTATGGTCTTACGGAATTGCTTTTTTTAAGAAGAAATGTTCCGTAAAATCCGTGAAGATTCATGGCTGATAAGCTGTTGCCCTCCGCGGAAATTGTCTGCTATCGAACCTGGAGCTAATGGGCTAAAATAGTAGTGTGAAGTGATAAGCGTATGGCTTTGAGAAAAGAGGCGTTAACAATCAAAAGGATCATTCAAACGGAGGGGAGTAAAGCATTTGAATCAGAAATAATGCAAAGAGAAAAGGAATCAGCCGAGCTTTGCAGGCAATTCTTCCGTATTTCAAAAAGATAAGGCAACTCGGTGGAGTCTCTACGGAGACGCCACCTTTTTGTGTTTAACTCATCAATACTATGATGCATTTGCTTACTGTTTGGAAGATGAATAAATGGAAGCAAATATGGCTAAAAAGATATGGACCGTAACGCTCGCCGATGATCTGATAAATTCCTTGCGTTTTGACAGTGCGAACGTCTTGAGGCGGATCATCATAGGAAAAGGGTTGAACGAAGCTCAATCCCGGCAGCGGTGGCAAGCGGCGGTTCGACCAAGAAATTTCCTTCGCGGTGATGAAAATCGAAAATGGAGGCTGGAACGTCGAGAAGGTTGTGCTTCCAAACGGATAGATGGCAGCTTCTGCTTCCATAAAACCACTTCATTTCGGACAAGCTAATTCCGAAATGAGGTATTTTTTATGCCCGCAGCAGCGAGAAAAGCGGCCATCAGCTTTGGAATGGTGCATATTCCGGTGTCCCTCTACACCGCCGTTCAGGAAAAGGGTGTCGGCTTCAACCAACTCACTCGGGACGGCGTGCGCGTCCGTCAGAAGAAGGTGCGTGAGGACACCGGCGCGGAGGTGCAGGCCGACCAGATCGTCAAGGGCTACGAGTATGCCAAAGGCCAATATGTCATACTCACGGACGACGAGCTGGAGCGAATCAAGACCGAACGCGACAGGACCATCCGCATCCTGCACTTTGCCCCGCCCGAATCCATTCCATCCGTCTACTTCGACAAGTCCTATCTCTGCGCGCCGGATGGCAGCGACAAGGCTTACGAACTGCTGCGCCGGTCGATGCTGGATGAGGGCGTAATCGGCATCGGCCAATGCGTGCTCTGGAGCAAGCAGACCATGCTGGCGCTGATTCCGGAGCCGGAGGGCATCCGCATGCAGACGCTGTTCTATCGGGATCAGATCAAGCGCCTGCCCGTGCAGCCCCGACAGGGCGAGGTCTCAGACGCAGAAATGCGGATGGGGCGCATGCTCGTCCACGCCATGATTCAGCCCTACGCGCCGGAGAAGTACCGCGACGAGTACGAAGAGAAGCTCGTCTCCGCCATCCAGCGCAAGATCGAGGGCCGGGAGATCATCGCCGCCGCCGAGCCGCAGGGCAATGTGATCAACCTCATGGAGGCACTGGAGCGGAGCCTCGCCCAGCAGCAGCCTCAGCTGGCGGGTGTGCATTGATGGAGCTCTTTGAAGACCGGAGCGTCCGCCCCATGCTGCTGACCGAGCGCCATGAACCCATTGAATCGGACGAATGGCTGAATGAACTGAAGCTGGACGGCATCCGCTGCGTCGCCTACCTGCGCCCCGGCGAAACTGACCTGCGCAACAAGCGGAACCTGCGGCTGCTGCCCAGTTTTCCAGAGCTTGCGGGCTTGCATGAGGCAGTCGCTGGAACGTGCATCCTGGATGGCGAACTCATCATCGCGGACACGAACGGCAAGCCGGATTTTGAAGCTCTGCAGGCGCGCAGTATGATGACCGGCACTGTGCGCATCCGCTTGAAATCGGCGCAGACGCCCGCTAACTTTGTCGCCTTTGACATCCTGTATCGTGACGGCGAGGATTTGACGAACCGGCCATTGATCGACCGCAAGGCTATCCTGCGGGAGACGGCTTTTGATCGCGGGCGGCTGGCGGTATCCAGAACCATCGCAGGCAACGCAAAGGCCCTGTTTGATCAAACGACCGAGCAGGGCCTTGAGGGAATCGTACAAAAGAAAAAGGACAGCCCCTATCGCATGGGCAAGCGCTCCCGCGACTGGGTGAAGGTGAAGAACCTTGTGGACGAAGACTTTCTGGCCTGCGGGTACATCGCCAAGGGCGAACAGATCACCAGTCTGGTGCTCGGCTCCATGGATGCTCCTTTGCGCTATATGGGGCACGTCACGCTGGGCGTATCGAGGAATGTGGCATGCCGCTTTCCAACAACACCAAGCTGCCCTTTCGACATGCTACCTTCGGGAAATGAAGGCGCCGTTTGGTATAAAAATCCGCCCATCTGTATCATCACCTATATGGAACGAACCAGCGCGGGCGGCATGCGGCAACCAAGATTCAATGGCTTCCGAGAGGATTAAGGTTCTCTTGCGGAGTCTATTTTTATCGCTTATTCCGATTGTTGATGACACCATTACCGCACCTCTTGTTCTAAATCGTAAAACAATTCGAGCAAAATTCCTGAAGTCTTGCGTATTGCTCTGCGAAAAGCATATAGCCGCCCCGTTTGCCCACGCGGCACGGAAATTAATTTCAAATTTCCATTGACAAGTTAATACAAATTGAATATAGCTATAAATGAGCAAATTTGAAAAAATGCACAAATAAATAGAGACATCCCAACGTG
>ERZ773235.3666-NODE-3666-length-10540-cov-4.326848_pt1 | contig 10540 bp, 7 predicted proteins | sample MGYA00580522_ERZ773235 | MGnify/ENA primary metagenome ERZ773235 (study PRJEB29015, sample SAMEA2737797) | human gut metagenome | biome: human gut; feature: human-associated habitat; material: faeces | place: China | collected 2012 ...
TTGCGGAAAGGGCTATTCTCCCCCCCTTCGGGGGGAGAATAGCTTTTTGTCTACAGTCTGTTCTGCCGCGAAAAACGGCAGATAAGCGCGTCACGCCCTGAGCGAAGCAGCGTCAGGCGGGACGGCGGTTTGAAAAGAGAATCAACAGCGCCAGCATCGGGACGCAGATCATAAAGGGATACGAATAGCGAATCAGGATGCACGCCGAGAAGAGCAGCGAAAGGATGATGCCCCAGACCGGCAGCGTGCAGAGCGCCCAGCGGCGTTCGCGGCGATAAAGCAGCAGCAGCGTCAGCGCCAGCAGCAGATACACATAAGTCGAGGGTTTGAATAACTGCGAATAGAGCGGGACGTTTTCATGCCTGGAGTGGTGCGTCGAATTGTAAATCCACGTCCGATAGGCGGGCAGATACGAATGTGCGGTGACCTCGCCGACCATTTCGGGCACGATGTTGCCGGTTTTCAGGTAGACGTTATCCCATTCCTCGGTATCCATCGTGTGGGCATGGGTCGTGTCGTCCGGATACCAGATGCCCATGCAGTTGGCGAAAAACGCCTCGATATAGACGCGCGGGTAGCGCTTGGCGTACTTTTTCCACAGCGACCAGTATTCCTCAGGATGCGCCGTGTAGCGCGCCAAATCGAAATTGCCGCCCTTGGCTGGGTCGGCGTAGCTCGGGCGATAGCGATGGATCGCGCCGGAGAACCACGCGGCAATCTCGTCGTATTCCTCATCCGTCAGCTCGTCCACCCGCGCGGCGGTGCGCATGAGCTGCTGGCAGGGGACGCTCATCAGCTCGGAGCTGAGCAGCGCCTTGGCATGGGTCGCGTATTGCAGACAGCGGGGCATGCCGAGGCAGAAGAGCATCGTCACGGCGCAGAGCGCCGCGGCCTTTTTGCGCGCGCCGCGGCAGAGGACGACGACGGCGAGCACCGCGGGCAGGACGGCGAAGACGGCGTTGTGGCGGAGCAGGGACATGACCAGACAGATGAGGAACATGCGCAGGAGCGCCGCCTTGCGCGCCATGAACGCATCCGGGTCTTCGGCGATTTCCCACAGGGTCAGGCAGAGCATCGCGCACAGGCCGGTGAAGAGCGTATCCTTGACCGTCGAGATGGCCAGTATGCCGTTGAAGGGCAGGATGGCCATGGCGGCCGCGACGAGCAGAACCGCCCACAGCGGCACGCGCTTTTGCAGGAAGCCGCAGCACCACGCGAACATGGCGGACAGGCAGAGAAGCTGAAAGACGCTGTACGTCGCCGCGCCGCCGGTCGCGCTGCCGAAGAGCGCCGTGCCGATTTGATAGAGTACGCCGGTCAGCATGGAATGGAAAATCGGGTGAGAGGCCAGATATTCGCCGGTCATATACTGTACGATTTCGCCCTCGAAATCATAGTTGATGACGCCGGGGAAGAAGGCCAGCAGCGTCGCCGTATAGGAGAGCGCAAAGACCAGAAAATAGAGCGGAACAGGCAGGCGGCGGCCGCCGGGCGTATCATTCCGCGCAGGCGCGGCAAAGAGGTAGGAAAACAGCGCGCCCAGCAGCGGGGTCATCAGGCAGGGAACGGCAAGGCGGCGGATGAAGCTGCCCGCGCCGGGCAGAAAGCCGTCGTAAACCATCAGCTCGCTGCCCAGCCCGAGGAAAAACGAGAAGACCAGCGCTAGAAAGCCGCCGTATTTCAGCGCGCGCGCAGGATGCTTTTCAAACGCCGCGCGGGCGGGATAAGCCGCCGCGAGCAGCAGCAGCGCGGGCAGTATGCCATCCCGAAAGACCAGAGAATCCGGGCTGTCGGGGACGAGATACGGCGCGGCATATGCGGCGGCCAGAACGGAAACCAGCGTGAACAGGGCGGAACGGTGTTGTTTTAGGGGCAGAAGGTTCATGGAGGGCTCCTTTCAAAGCGGAAGCGCATTGCGGCTTTGAGCCGCTTAAATCATTACGGTTTCTATTGTAGCTGAATTGTGCGCAAGAATCAATAGCGGGGCAATCAAAAACCCGATGCAGGGGTTGATCTGCATCGGGGGAGAATGTCAAACGGGTTTACTCGGCCTTCGGCTCGGCTTTCGGCTCGGCCTTCTTGCGACCGCGCTTGGCCTTGGGCTTTTCCTCGGCCTTGGGGGCTTCCTTGGCCTCTTCCTTCACCTCGGCGGTCTCGACGGCGGCTTCAGCCTTCGGTTCGGCCTTTTTGCGGCCGCGCTTGGCCTTGGGCTTTTCCTCGGCCTTGGGGGCTTCTTTGGCCTCTTCCTTCACCTCGGCGACGGCCTCAACCTTCGGTTCGGCCTTTTTGCGGCCGCGCCTGGCCTTGGGCTTTTCCTCGGCCTTGGGGGCTTCCTTGGCTTCTTCCTTCACCTCGGCAACCTCGGCGACGGCCTCAACCTTCGGCTCGGCCTTTTTGCGGCCGCGCTTGGCCTTGGGCTTTTCCTCGGCCTTGGGCGCTTCCTTCGCCGCTTCCTTCACATCCCCGACCTCCGCTTGAGAAGCCGGGGCGGCCTTAGGGTTTTCGGGCGTCTCCTCGGTGAGCGTGAAGCTTGTCGCGGGACGGGTCACGTCCTCGTAGAGCGCCATGTACTTGCCGGCGGAGGAATACCAGCTGTAATCGCCGGTCATGCCGCGCACGATCAGGCGATACCAGACCTCGCGGTTGTTCTGATAGTAGTGCACGGCGCGGCGGACGGTGTGCAGCATGTCGTGCGCGTTATAGTTGAAGAATGTGAAGCCGTTGCCCTCGTCGGTGAACTTGTTGTAGGAGAGCACGGTGTCGCGCAGGCCGCCGGTCTCGCGCGCGATCGGCACAGAGCCATAGCGCATGGCGATCATCTGAGAGAGGCCGCACGGCTCGAACTGGCTGGGCATGAGGAACATGTCGCTGCCCGCGTAGATGCGGTGCGCCAGCTGGTGGTTCATCGCGAAGCGCGCCGCCAGCCGACCCGGATATTCGCTCTCCGCCCACGAGAACAGGTTGGTGTATTTTGCCTCGCCCATGCCGAGCACGACGAGCTGAATACCGGTCGCCATCAGCTCGCGGATGACGCACTCGATCAAATCAAAGCCCTTCTGGTTGGAAAGGCGGGAGATGATGCCCACCAGCGGCACGGTCGGGTCAACCGTCAGGCCGAGCTCCTTTTGCAGCTCCGCCTTGCAGGTCTCCTTGCCGCCGAGGTGATACGGATCGTAGTTTGCGTAAATCTGCGGGTCCTTCGCCGGGTCGTAGTCGTTCACGTCGATGCCGTTGAGGATGCCCACGAGCTGATCCTTGCGCGCGCGCAGGAGGCCGTCCAGACGCTCGCCGTAGAACGCGGTCTGGATCTCGTCCGCGTAGCTCGGGGAAACGGTGGTCAGCTCGTCCGCGTAGACAAGGCCGGCCTTCATGTAGTTCGCGCAGCCGTAGCACTCCAGCTTGTCCGAGGTGAACAGATCGTCGCCCAGACCGAGCGTATCCTGAACCGCCTTGATCGGGAACACGCCCTGATACTGCAGGTTGTGGATGGTGTACACCGTCTTCATATCCTGATAGAACGGGAACTGCGCGTACTGAATCTTGAGCAGCGCCGGGATCATGCCGGTCTGCCAGTCGTGGCAGTGGATCACGTCGGGCTTGAAGTCGAGGTGAACCAGCGCGTCGATCACCGCGCGGTCGAAGAAGCCGAAGCGCTCGTATTCGTCGCCGCCCAGACCGTAGATGTAGGAACGGCCGAAGTAATACTGGTTATCCACGAAATAGAAGGTCACGCCCTGATATTCGAGGCTCTTGATGCCGCAATACTGGCGGCGCCAGCAAAGCTCGACCTCAAACTCACATTCCAGCTTCATCTGGCTGACGTACTGCTCCGGGATGGCGGCGTACAGCGGCAGGATGACGCGCACGTCCGCGCCCTGCGCCTTGAGCACCGGGGAGAGCGCGCCGACCACGTCGGCCAGACCGCCGGTCTTAATGAAAGGGACACATTCGGATGCCGCAAAGAGAATCTTCATGGGAATTCCTCCTATGGTTTGATGAAAATGCGGGAACCGTCCATACATGAACAGCCCCCGCTTGGCGTTAAATCACAACGTTTTTGGCGATGACGATCGGGTAAGCGGCGGGCGCGATCAGGCGGCCGTTGCGGCGGATGACGCTCTGCTTGTCGAGGATGCAGTGGTCGATCTCCGCGCCTTCCTGAATCTGCGCGTCCTGCATGACGATGGAGTTCTTGACAACCGCGCCCTTGGCGACCTTCACGCCGCGGAAGATGACGGAGTTGATGACCGTGCCTTCGATCATGCAGCCGTTGGCGATCAGGGAGTTGGAGCACTCGCACTCCTCCACATAGCGGGTCGGCAGGTCGTCGCGCACCTTGGTATACACCGGGCGATCCGCCGGGAAGAGCTGACGGCGCACGTCGCCGGAGAGCAGCGACATGTTGAAATTGAAGTAGGACTGGATGGAGTCGATCTGGCAGGCCAGCCCCTTGTATTCGTAGCCGTAAACCCGCAGGTTGCCGTCGTTGATGTTGCGCTGGAGAATGTCGCGGTCAAAGTCGTGCATGCCGTTGGCCGCCGCCTGCTCGACGAGCTGGCGCAGCAGCTCGCGCTTGGTGATGTAGACCTTCAGGGAGGCGCAGTCGCGGGTCGGCACGGAGGAACCGATTTCCATGCCCGTAACCTTGCCGTCCTCATCGACGGAGAGGAACGTATCGTTTTCGCCCTCGGTGCCGACAGCCTTCGCGCCGTGCGCATAGAGCACGGTCACGTCCGCGCCCTTTTCAATGTGATACTTGAGCGCGTCGGTGTAATCCATGTTGTAGATCGTGTGGCTGTTGGTCAGCACGATGTATTCCTGACGGGAAAGGCGCAGATAGGTGCAGTTGGATTTGAGCGCGTCCAGCAGGCCGGAATAAACGCCCATGTTCTCGCGGGTCAGGAACGGCGGCAGCATCACAAGACCCTGCTTGCCGTGCAGATCCCACTCGCGGCCGGAGCCGATGTGATCCATCAGGGAGGAATAGTTCTTCTGGGTGATCACGCCGACGTTCTTGATGCCGCTGTGCACCATCGAGGAAAGCTGGAAGTCGATCACGCGGTAACGACCCGCGATCGGAAGGGCGGCAACCGCGCGCAGGCTGGTCAGCTCGCCGAGGTGAATGTCGTTTTCACCGGTAAAAATCAAACCCATGACGTCTTTCATTGTGGGTGCCCTCCTTACTGCTGCGCGCTGGCGTCAACCTGAACGCCGGCGGCAACCTTGTCCCCCGCGGGGATCACGGCGTTGTGGCCGACCACGGCGATTTTGCCGGTTTCCTCGCCGACCACCGCGCCCGCGCCGATGTGCGCGTTCTCCGCGACGATCGCGCGGCGAACCACCGCGCCGCGCTCGATGACCGCGCCCGGCATGATGACCGCGTCGGTGATCTCCGCGCCGGTTTCCACCGTCACGCCCGCAAAGAGCACGGAATGGTTGATGACGCCCTTGACCTCGCAGCCCTCGGTAATCAGGCAGTTGACGACCTTCGCGCCGTCGGCGATGTAGTGCGGCGGCATGCCCGGATTACGGGCGTAAATGCGCCAGCGCTTGTCGTACAGGTCGATCGGCATGGGCATTTCGAGCAGATCCATGTTCGCTTCCCAGAGGGATTCGATCGTGCCGACGTCCTTCCAGTAGCCGTCAAACGTGTAGGTGTAGAGGTTTTCCCCGGCCTCGAGCATCGCCGGGATGATGTTCTTGCCGAAGTCGTTGTCGCTGTTCGGGTTGGCCTCGTCCAATTCCAGATACTTGCGCATCTTGCTCCAGGAGAAGATGTAAACGCCCATGGAGGCCTTGTTGCTCTTGGGCTGGGCGGGCTTCTCCTCAAACTCGGTGATGCGGTTGTTCTCGTCCGTGTTGAGGATGCCGAAACGCGGCGCTTCTTCCCACGGCACTTCGCGCACGGCGATGGTCAGATCCGCGCCGTTCTTGATGTGCTCGCGCAGCATCGCGTTGTAATCCATCTTGTAGATGTGGTCGCCGGAGAGCACCAGCACGTACTCCGGATCCCACTGCGCGATGAAGGGAATGTTCTGATAGATGGCGTTGGCCGTGCCCTTGTACCATTCGCCGGTCTTGCCGGTCTGGTACGGCGGCAGAACGTAAACGCCGCCGTTGGAAAGGTCAAGATCCCACGGAGAGCCGGAGCCGATGTAGGCGTTCAGCTCCAGCGGGCGGTACTGCGTCAGCACGCCCACCACGTCGATGCCCGAATTGGTGCAGTTGGAGAGCGGAAAATCAATGATACGGTATTTTCCGCCGTAGGGAACCGCCGGCTTGGCGACGTCCTTGGTCAGGATGCCCAGACGGCTGCCTTGGCCGCCTGCAAGCAGCATGGCAACGCATTGCTTTTTCCTCATTGTGAACACACTCCTGTGATATTGGGTTTATCTTGCCGAAAGCGCATTGGAAAGCCCCCCGCGCCCTGAAAGCGCAGGGTTTTTCCGCTTATCTGCATTATATCATAATCTGCGCAAAAGGGAAAGCGAATTCATGTGATGTTTCCATGACAGCCCCCGTAAACGGGACAGTTTTTGAACACAAAATGTCCATCCGGGCGAATTTTGTCCCGAACGTGCCGAAGGCGGGACAAAAAGGCCGCAGGCCGAGGCTGACAAAAAATCGCCAAACCCGCCGCGCGATTGCAAAACCGCCCGACGTGCGGTATAATGGAAAGCACTTGAAACGACGCGGGTATGGGAGACGGTATTTTGGGCGAAAAGATGCGGCTGGACAAGCTGCTTGCGCTGCTCGGCGAGGGCACGAGGAGCGAAATCAAGGCGATGGTGCGCGCGGGGCGCGTGACGGTGGACGGCGCGGGCGCGCGGGACGCGGGCATGCAGGTGGACGGAGCGCAGAGCGACGTTCGGCTGGACGGCAGGCGGCTTTGCTATAAGGCCGTGCGCCATGTGATGCTCAACAAGCCGTCCGGCGTGCTGACCGCCGCGCGGGATAAAAAGCAGAAGACCGTGATGGATCTGCTCCCGCCGATGTACGCAGCCATGGGCGCGATGCCCGCCGGCCGGCTGGATAAGGACACCGAGGGGCTGCTGGTCATCACCTCCGACGGCCAGCTCGCGCACCGCATTATTTCGCCCCGGCACGAGGTCGGCAAGGTTTATTATGCCCGGCTTGACGGCGAATTGACCGATGAAGACGTCGCCGCGCTCGAGGCGGGAATTCATATCCGCGATGCGGACGGCGAGTTTGACGCAAGACCCGCGAAGCTCAGGCGCGACGGCGGCGACGCGGCTTATATCCGCGTGACCGAGGGCAAGTATCATCAGGTTAAGCGCATGTTTGCCGCAAGGGGGAAGCAGGTCGTCTACCTCAAACGCATGGCCATCGGCAGCCTCGCGCTCGACCCCGAATTGAAGCCGGGCGAGTGGCGCGAGCTGACGGATGATGAAGTCGCTCTCCTTGAAATTGAACAGTTCGACGGCGATTTTGGCCCTTTGGATGGAATTGCGAATGAAACGAAATGAGTTTTCTTTATTGCAATAAATGAGCAAATTCGATACTTTGCACAGGTTCCGGTAACGGGCGCGCAATGCGCGCCCCTACAACGTTGCAGAAAAAAAGCAACCGCGCATGATGCCGCCATACCCGTAGGGGCGCGCATTGCGCGCCCGCGTTTTGTGCGAAATTTGCTTCTTGATCAATGATTGCTTATTGCAAAGCAATAAAGAAGGCGGGAAATCCAAGAACCTCAGGTTCTTGGTGGGGGTTGGGGCAAAGCCCCAAAAAGGAGCTTTTCAATGGCTGAATATTACTACACCAATAACCCGACCAGCGAGCACGAGGAAAGGCATTTCACCAGCGTGTTTATGGGCAGGACGCTGGCCTTTGAAACCGACGCGGGCGTGTTCTCCAAGCAGCATATCGACCCCGGCAGCGAAATCCTCTGCAAGAGCCTGCCAGAGCTGCATGGCCGCGTGCTCGATATGGGCTGCGGCTGGGGCGCGATGACCGTCATGGCGCTTGCCCGCTTCCCGGCGCTGGATGTGACGATGGCCGACGTGAACGAGCGCGCGCTCGATCTCGCCGTGCGCAATGTGCAGAGAAATGGCATGCAGGCCAAGGCCGTCCTCTCCGACGGCTTTGAGCGCGTCGAAGGCGAGTTCGACGCGGTGATGACCAACCCGCCGATTCGCGCGGGCAAGGCCGTGATCTATCGGATGTTTGAGGATGCAAAGGCGCATCTGGCGGAGGGCGGCAGGCTGTTCCTCGTCATCCGCAAGCAGCAGGGCGCGCCGAGCGCGCTCAAGTTTTTGAAAGAGCTGTACGCCGAGGCCGAGACCATCGAACGCGACGGCGGCTATTGGGTGATCGCATGTAAAAAGTAAGTGCATAGGACAAAGGAGGAATAGACCGTGGAATTTGACAGCAGTTTTTTCGATGCGGGGCTTGAGCGGCGCCATACGGACTGCGAGAAGTGGGACGGCATGGTGGACGAGCACCACGACCCGGAGATGATCCCCATGTGGGTGGCGGATATGGATTTCCGCTCCGCGCCCGCCATTGCGGATGCGGTGAAGCGGGTGGCCGAGCAGGGCACGTGGGGCTATACGCTCAGCGGCGAGCAGGATGCGCGGGCGCTGTGCGATTACTGGAAGCGCCGCCACGGGGTCGGCTTTGAGCCGAAGGACGTGCAGATGGGGCCGTGCGTCGTCTCCGAATTGCGGCTCTGCGTCCGCGCGCTGACCGAGCCGGGCGACGGCGTGCTCATCTTCACGCCGGTGTACGGCCCGTTTTACGCCTCGATCACCGAAAGCGGCCGCAGGGTGGTGGGCAGCGCGATGCTCCGCGACGAGCACGGCCGCTACACGCTGAACCTCGCCGACGCGGAGGGTAAGCTGGCCGCCCGCGAGGCCAAAATGGTCATGTTCTGCTCGCCGCATAATCCCTGCGGCCGCGCATGGACGGAGGAAGAGCTTGCGGGGGTCGTCGATCTGTGCTATAAATATGGGGTACCGCTGGTCTGCGACGAAATCCACGCGGATTTTGTCTACGCGCCGAACGCGCATCACAGCATTTTGAATCTGCCGCACGCGGACGAGCTGGCGGTGATGCTCTGCGCGGCGAGCAAGACGTTCAACGTCGCGGGCTTGCAGCAGGCTTCGCTGGTCTGCAAAAACGAGCGGATGCGCGAGGCGATTGCGAAGGAATCCACGGCCTGCGGCGTGAAGAGCGGCAACGTGTTCGCGCTGGCGGCGACGCGCGCGGCGTATACGGATTGCGACGCATGGCTGGACGGGCTGAAAGCGTATCTGGTCGGCAACCGCGACTGTGTGACGGCCTACGCGAAGGCGCATTTCCCGAAGGTGATCGTCACGCCGCTGGAGGCGACCTACCTGATGTGGCTGGATTGCCGCGCGCTGGGGCTTGAGCAGGAGGAGCTGATGCGCCGTTTGCTTAACGCGCATGTGAAGGTGAACGACGGCCTGTTCTTCGGCGAAGGCGGGCGCGGCTTTATCCGCCTGAACATCGGCTGCCCGCGCGCGCAGCTGAACGCGGCGCTGGAACGCATGAAGGACGTTCTGAATTAAAAAACGCTTTGTATAAAATCGGCGGGCGCGCCATGGCCGCCCGAAGGCGATTTTGCAAAATATGTTCGATCACACATAGAAAGGGGATCTATTCAAATGCAGTACAACGAGAGACTTGACGCCGAACTGAAAGCCCTTGAGGGCGATATGATCGAAACGCTCCAGCGCTGGATTCGCGTGCCGAGCGTCCGCGCGGAGCGCAGCGCCGACAACGCGCCCTTCGGCGAGAACGTCCGCCGCGCGCTGGATACCGCGATGGCGGATTTGAAGCGGCTGGGCATGGAGCCGCGCGACGTGGACGGCTATTGCTGCGATACGGAGATCGGCCAGGGCGACGAGGTGATCGCCGTGCTGAGCCATCTGGACGTCGTGCCGGAGGGCGAGGGCTGGGCGCACGATCCCTACGGCGCGGAGATCATCGACGGCCGCATGATCGGCCGCGGCACCAGCGACGACAAGGGCCCCGGCGTGGCCGCGCTGTTCGCGATGAAGGCGATTATGAACGCGGGGATTCCGCTGCGCCGCCGCTGCCGCCTGATTCTGGGCTGCGACGAGGAATGCGGCATGCAGGATCTGGTGTATTACGACCGCAAGATCGGCCTGCCGGAACGCGGCTTCTCCCCGGACGCGAACTTCCCGCTGTGCAACGGCGAAAAGGGCATTTACCACGGCCGCATGATCTCCAAGCTGCCGATGGTGAACGTTGTAGACATCAAGGGCGGCTTCGCGGCGAACGCCGTGCCCGACAAGGCCGAGGCGTGGGTCAAGGCCGAAGCGCTTGAATCCGCCGGGCGCGTTGAGGCTGTGAAAGAGGGCGAGCTTTGGCACCTCACGGCCACCGGTGTCGGCGGCCATGCATCTCTGCCGGAGGGAACCGTCAACGCGATCGGAGTGCTCGTGGACTACATTCTGGATAACGGCATTGCAGCCGCCGAGGAGAAGCGCTTCTACGAGCTGGTGAGCCTGCTGAATAACGACTGGACGGGCGC
>ERZ773235.3667-NODE-3667-length-10538-cov-9.123915_pt1 | contig 10538 bp, 9 predicted proteins | sample MGYA00580522_ERZ773235 | MGnify/ENA primary metagenome ERZ773235 (study PRJEB29015, sample SAMEA2737797) | human gut metagenome | biome: human gut; feature: human-associated habitat; material: faeces | place: China | collected 2012 ...
GGGGCTGTGGCGGTTGCCGGTGTCGTTCTGCACAATGAGAACGGGCCGCACGCCGCCCTGTTCGCTGCCCACCACCGGGCTGAGATCGGCATAGTAGATCTCTCCGCGTTTGACAGTTGTATCCACAAAGTTCACGCTCCGCATCGTTTCGTAGCGGCCGGCGCTGCCGCCGGCCGCCGCAGGAAGTACCCAAATGTATCAGGCCACTTCCAGTGTTCCCTCCGCGCCGCCGGAATATACCTCCGGCGCCTTTTCCCTTGCCCTGTTTTATCCTATGCCCGTCCTGCCGCCGCGGTGCATGCTGCGGAAAAAGTGAAAAAAAGACTACCGCAGCCGTGGGTCATATGGTATACTGTCATTGAAAACCTGTGCAGAAGGCGCCATAGGGCGCGTTTTGCCGGAAAATGGGAGGGAACATATAATGAAATGCCCCTATTGCGGATACAAAGAGAGCAAGGTAGTGGATTCCCGTCCTGCCGATGAGGGCAGCAGCATCCGCCGCCGCCGCGAATGTCTCCAGTGCGAAAAACGTTTTACCACCTATGAAACGGTGGAGAGCCTGCCCATGGTGGTTATCAAGAAGGACGGCTCGCGCCAGAGCTTTGACCGCAGCAAGGTGCTGCGCGGAATTCAGCGCTCCTGTGAAAAGCGGCCTGTGCCCGTAGCGGATATGGAACGGATGGCCACCGAGATCGAGCAGGAGCTGCAAAACTCGTTGGAGCGCGAAACCAGCACCGAGGTCATCGGCGAAAAGGTCATGGAGAAGCTGAAGGCAGCCGACGAGGTGGCCTATGTCCGTTTTGCATCGGTTTACCGTCAGTTCAAGGACATCAATACCTTTATGTCGGAGCTGAACAAGCTGCTGAATGAGAAGTGAGAATCCCGGCGCGAAATCTGACGATTTTGTGCCAAAGAGGATTGCAGCCTGACTGCGCGCCTTTGGCGCTGGCAGGCCGAGAAGTATTTTTTGCCACATACACGCCGCGGCCAAAATAATCAGAATCTTTCGCGGTGTGTGTGCCGCGAATTCTGTCAGGCTTCTGCCTTCCTCTCACCAGTTACAGTACATTCTTGATGCTCAGCCGCTCCATTTCTGCCAGACGGTCAAACTGCAATGTCAGCTGTACCGCCGCGTCAGAGAAGGCGCTGCCGTCCTGCGTCTCGGCATACAGGGCGCACTGGTGCAGCAGCGTGTCGGCCTTGTTGATCTCCTCATGCTGCAAGGTGATGTGGAGGTAGCTTTGCGCGCCCTGCCAGCTTTTTTTCAGTGCGTCCATTTCGCGCTGCGCACTGTTCCAGTCGCCCTGCTCCGTGGCTTCTTCCGCGCGCGCAAGCCGGACGCTCCATTGTCTGCACTGGGCGGAAAGATACGCGCCGTTGATCAGTCCTGCGACCATCAGCAGCACAAATACGGCGATAGCGATGCGCAATGCTTTCATTTTACCGCCTCCTTTTTGGCCAGTACCACGCTGCCGTTCCGGTCGGCCGTCATCAAAAAGACGTCCTCTACCCGGCGTACCCCATTTGCTTTCAGCTGCTTTTGCAGCCATTTGTCATTCAGCCCCATTTTCTCCATGTTTTTGGCCATCAGCCGCCCGTTGTCGATGATGATGGCGGGCAGGAAAACGTCGTCCGCCACATTCAGACCCAGCTGCCGTGGCGTGGCGGGCTGTACGTCGGCGCGCAGCAGGACGCTCAGCTGCCCACTGGTTTCCAGAATGGCGTATTTTACGCTGTCAAGGGAGGATACGCCCTGCACCCGCAGCTCCTCCAGCACCTCATCCAGCGTCAGGCGGCTGCGTTTCATGGCGGCCTGCTGCAAGGTGCCGTCCCGTATGATGATGGTGGGTTCGCCGCAGATCAGCGAGCGGAAGCGGATGCTCAGCAGGCTGATGCCGCTCAGCAGCGTGCTCATGGCCAACAGCGTGGCAATAGGGATCACACCCTGCAAAAGCGGCAGGCCGAAATCCTGCATGGGCACGGATGCCAGATCGCTCAGCAGCATCATGAGGACGAATTCGATGGGTTCCAGCTGCCCGATCTGCCGTTTGCCGGTCAGCCGCAGGCCGATGATCAGCAGTACATACAGCAGTACCGTGCGGAAAAATGCGGTGATCAAGGGGATCAACTCCTTTGTATTTTTCTTGAGTATGGCCTTTTTTTGCAAAAATATTGTCGTTTTGGTAAAGGCGGTCACATTTGCGGCCGTTTTTATATAGAATAACCACGGGGCACAGTCCCCGGCGCAGAGAGAAAGGAGGATTTTCGGAGCGATTCCGACATGAAGCGCCAGTGCCTGCGCAAGAGCAGGATGACGAGGGGGAGAGAGTATCGAAGATTCGGCGGGTGCTCTCCCGTACTGCCTCCGGGTGCGTCAGGCAGCGGACAAATATGCGGGCGACCGCAAAACAAAGCCGCTGCCGCCGGAGAAGAAAATGACAGATGACTGCGCGTTTGTCCTTTTGAACCCTATGAATCAGGAGGAACAACATTATGTGTGGCATCGTAGGATATGTGGGAACGCAGCAGGCTGCGCCGCTGCTGCTGGAGGGACTGCGCCGGTTGGAATACCGGGGATATGACTCCTCTGGTGTGGCGGTGTGCGGCCCTGAGGGCCTGCGCTTTTGCAAGGCCAAGGGTCGGCTGCAGGCACTGTCGGAGCTGACAGAGGCGGGGAAGACGCTGCCGGGGACTACCGGCATCGGCCATACCCGCTGGGCCACCCACGGCGAACCAAACGATACCAACGCCCACCCCCAGATCAGCGAAAACGGCCTGTTTGCGGTGGTGCATAACGGCATTATTGAAAACTATGCAGACCTGAAGCGGGAGCTGACGGAGCGGGGGTATACATTCCGTTCCGAAACGGATACGGAGGTGGTGGCCCAGCTGCTGGACTGGTATTACCGGGGTAGCCGCGATGTGTTCGAAGCCGTCACCAGTATGCTCTCGGCAGTGGAAGGCACCTATGCGCTGGGCATTGTATGCGCCGATGCGCCGGACCGGATCATTGCCGCCCGCAAGGATGCGCCGCTGCTGCTGGGTTACGGCGAGGGGGAGAACTTCATTGCCTCCGATGTAACGGCGCTTCTGCGTCATACCCGCGATATCGTGTATATGGATGATGGCGAAATGGCCGTCATTACCGCCGGCGGCATCCGCATCTATGACGAGCGCCGCCGCCCCATTGAGAAAGAGCACCATCATATCGACTGGGATGTGGACGCGGCGGAAAAGGGCGGTTATCAGCACTTTATGCTCAAGGAGATCTATGAGCAGCCTGCCGCCATTGCCCGTGCCATTACCGGCCGGATCCAGAATGACCGCGTGGTGCTCAGCGATCTGACCATGACTGACCGGCAGATTCTGGATATCGGGCGGGTGTGCATTGTGGCCTGCGGCTCCAGTTACCATGTGGGCATGGTGGGCAAGTACAATCTTGAGCGGATGCTCCGCCGCCCGGTGGAGGTCAGCCTTGCCTCTGAATTCCGTTACAGCGATCCCATTGTGGGCAGGGGAGACCTGGTCATTGTCATCAGCCAGTCCGGCGAGACGCTGGATACCATGGCGGCCCTGCGTGAGGCAAAAAAGCGGGGGGCACGGATCCTGTCCATTGTCAACGTGGTGGGTTCGTCCATCGCCCGAGAGTCTGACGATGTGCTCTATACCTGGGCCGGTCCGGAGATCGCCGTGGCCACCACCAAGGCGTACAGTACCCAGATGGTGGTGCTGAATCTGCTGGGTCTCTATTTCGGCGATGTTATGGGCACCGTGGATTATGAGACCTATACGGCCATGGTGCGCGGGATTCAGGCGCTTCCGGGCCAGATGGAGGCGCTGCTTTCGGATACATCCGCCATTCAGCAAGCTGCCGGGCAGCTTGGCGGGCACGGGCAGGTGTTTTTCATCGGCCGCAATCTGGACTATGCCCTCTCGCTGGAGGGCAGCCTGAAGCTGAAAGAAATTTCCTATATTCATTCCGAGGCCTACGCCTCCGGTGAGCTGAAGCACGGCACCATCTCTCTTATTGAGGAGGGTACTCCCGTTGTCGCCGCCGCCACCTATATGCCTTTATTTGACAAGGCGATGAGCAACGTGGTGGAGGTGCAGGCCCGGGGCGCCCATGTGCTGGCGTTGACCACGGAGCAGGGGGCGGAGCGGATGCACAGCCGTGTGGATGCGGTGCTGACCGTTCCGCAGACAGAGACCATGCTGATGCCCCAGCTGGGTGTGGTGCCTTTGCAGCTGCTGGCCTACTACATCGCGCTGGAGCGGGGCTGCGACATCGATAAGCCCCGCAATCTGGCCAAATCCGTCACCGTGGAGTGACGCTGCCGATTCCGCTGAAAAGGGCCGCCCGCGGGCGGCCCTTTTTTGCCTGCGGCGCGGCATCTAAAATAGGGGGTTTCTTTTTCCGGCGCCATACGCTATAATACAATATTAACTGACCATTTGCTGAAGGAGCGTAAACATGAAAGAACAGCTTTTGCAGCGGCTGCACAGTGTGCGCACCATGTCTATCGTGGGTATGTGCAAAAACGCCGGAAAGACCACCATGCTCAACTGGCTGCTGGAGCAGGGGCGCCTGCGGGGGACGCTGGGCCTGACCTCCATCGGCCGCGACGGCGAGTCCACCGATGTGGTCACTGGTACGGAAAAACCCGGCATCTTTGTCCGTGAGGGCACGCTGATCGCCACGGCCCGGGACATGCTGCGCCTGGGCGATATCACGCAGGAGATCCTGATGACCACCGGTATCCCCACGCCGCTGGGCGAGGTGGTGATCGTCCGCGCCCGCAGCGCAGGTAATGTCCAGTTGGCTGGACCCTCCATTACCACGCAGCTGAAAACCGTTTCACGGGAATTTTTTGATCTGGGAGCGGATATCTCCATTATTGACGGCGCGCTGGGCCGTAAAAGTCTGGGCGCCCGCGCCGTGGCGGAGGGCGTGATCCTCTGCACCGGCGCCAGCTATGACATGAATATGGACAAGGTGGTGGCCGACACCGCACACATCTACCACCTGATGAATCTGCCAAAAGCGGCCACCCTGCCGCCGGAGGCTGCGGAGGGGCTTGAAAAATGCTGGCGGGACAATGGCGCGGCCTTTATTACCGGCGCGCTGACCGACAGCATGGTGCTGCCGCTGCTGCGCAGCGGCGTGCTGCGCAATGGCCGGCTGGTGGTGAAGGATCCCAGCAAGGTGCTGCTCAAGCCCGACACGCTGGATAAGCTTGCCGCCCGCAATATCGTGCTGGAGACCGAAGAGGCCGCCCGCATTCTGTGCGTCACGGTCAACCCTGTTTCCGCCTATGGCTGGCGGTTTGATAAGGATGCGTTCAAGGCTGCCATGACCGCCGCCGTGGATGCGCCTGTCATTAACGTGAAGGAGGAACTGCTATGATTACCATATCCTTTGATGAAAAGGTCAAGATCGGCCTGCAATATGCGTTGGAGACGCTTCACGGCTGCTCCCCCTTCGGCCTGGAGCGGATCCGCCGCCTGCGGTTTTATACCCCTGATGAGCGCGCCGCGCTGGAAACAGAGCTTTATAACGTAAAAGCGCTGGCTGATCACAATGAGGAACTCAAGGATACCTATACCCGATTGATGACGGTCATGTGCCAGATCAAGGATATCCGCAACTCCCTGCGCCGCTGCCAGAACGGCGAGGTGCCGGATCATGTGGAGCTGTTTGAGATCAAGGGCTACCTCCAGCGGCTGCGGGACATCCGCCCGCTGCTGGACACTATCAACGAAACCGCCCGGCTGAAGGATGTAGCGCTTCACGACCCTACCGCCGCGCTGGATATCCTCGATCCCAACCATACCGGCAGCCGCGGCTTCTATATCCCCGACAGCGCCACGCGGAAGCTCAAGGAGATCCGCACCGCAAAGAAAGAGGTTGAGGAGCGGCTGTTTCACGCACAGACTGATGCACAGAAGGATGATCTGCGCCTGCAGCGTACCCGGATCTGCGCCGAGGAGGAGAGCGAGGAGATGAAGGTCCGCCGCGATATGGGCGCCCGCCTTGCCCCTATGGTGGATGATCTGCTGGCCGATGCCGAAACGGTGGGGTGTCTGGATTTCATGGTGCAGAAGGCGCTCTTCGCCGTCCGTTACGGCGGCACGCTGCCGCAGCTGACCGATGGCGAACTGGTATTGGAGGACATGGTCAACCCGGAGATCTGCGATCTGCTGGCCGAGCAGGGGAGGGCCTTCGTTCCCGTGTCCATCGCGCTGGAGCGGGGAGCCACGGTCATTACCGGTGCCAATATGGGCGGTAAGTCTGTGGCGATGAAAACCGTGGCGCTGAACGTGCTGCTGCTGCAGGCGGGTTTCTTGGTCTGTGCCCGTGCGGCCCGGATGCCCCTGTTCCACAGTGTCAGAATGCTGTTTGATGATCTTCAGTCCATCCAGTCCGGCCTCTCCGGCTTTGGCTCCGAGATCGTTCAGTTTCAAAAAGCGCTTGCCGAGGTGGAGCAGGGTTACTCCCTATTCCTGCTGGATGAATTTGCCCGCGGCACCAACCCGGATGAGGGCGCTGTGATCGTGCAGGCCGTCACCCGGTATCTCAATGGCGTCAATGCCATCTCCCTTTTGACCACCCACTATGACAAGGTGGCCGAATATGCCCATGACCACTATCAGATCATCGGCCTGCGGGATGTGGACCCCGAACAGATTCGCCGTGAGCTGTCCGTCACGGAGGAGGACGGCGTGGCGGTCATCGCCCGCCATATGAACTACGGTCTCTACCGGGTAGAGGGCAAGTCCGATTGCCCGCGTGACGCGCTGAATATCTGCCGCATGCTGTCGCTCAAGCCGGAGATTTTGCGCCTGATCGAAGAAAAATACTGAGATATACGACGTCATTTCGCCCCGGTTTCCCGGGGCGAAATGACTTGACGGGTTTGGTCGGAAAAGTGCACAAATTTCGGCTTTGTTATTTGTATCACAATTCATATTGACAATCCGGCTAATCCCTGTCATAATAAACACTGGTAATATTCCAAAATATCAGTCAATAGAGGCGCGAAAGACAGGGTACGGTCCGGCAGCGGTGCAGGCGGCCTGGATGGCCGGACGGGAAGGGGTCTTTCGCCGAAAGGAAGCAGTATGCCTACCCTGTTTCCTTGGCAATGCCGCGTAAACGGTGTTGCTGTCATGTTGATTTTATCGACATGGAGCGCTATTGGTCAAATGCTTGACCGACAGCGCTCTTTTTGTATTGAGCTTGCGGTCATGGTCGTATCCCGGAAGAATATCCGGAACGCCTTTGCCCACAGGCTCTTTTCTTTCCCAAGAAAAAAGAGAGTTCCCGGCCAGCTGAATGAGGAGTACAAAATCAACCAACGTAAGAAGAATCATTTTGAAGGAGGAAACATCTATGGAAAAGATCACTTCTATGCTTCGCCTGCGTATGAGCGCAAAGGACGCCCACTACGGCGGCAACCTGGTGGACGGCGCACACATGGTGCACCTGTTCGGCGATGTGGCTACCGAGCTGCTGATCGCCTGCGACGGTGACGAGGGCCTGTTCTGTGCCTACGACAACGTGGAGTTTCTGGCTCCCGTGTACGCCGGCGACTACATCGAGGCCTACGGCGAGATCGAGAAGATCGGCAACACCTCTCGCACCATGAAGTTCGAGGCTCGCAAGGTCATCGTCTCCCGCCCCGACATCAGCGCTTCCGCCGCCGACGTGCTGGCTGAGCCCGTGGTGGTTTGCCGCGCTCACGGCACCTGCGTTACTCCCAAGGACTGCCAGCGCAAAGAGATCAAGAAGTAAGAGGGAACAGAAAGATGGAAAAGCTGATCATTACTGCCGCGATCTGCGGCGCTGAGGTCACCAAGGCTCAGAACGAGGCCGTCCCCTATACCATCGATGAGATGGTGCGCGAGGCCAAGTCCGCTTATGAGGCCGGCGCAGCTATCCTGCACATCCACGTCCGCGAGGATGACGGCACGCCCACCCAGAGCCGTGACCGTTTTAAGGTCGTCATGGACGCTATCCGCAAGGAGCTGCCCGATGTCATTATGATCCCCTCCACCGGCGGCGCCACCGGCATGAGTCCCGAGGAGCGTCTGCAGCCTACCGAGCTGTTCCCCGAGATGGCCACGCTGGACTGCGGCACCTGCAACTTCGGCGATGAGATTTTTGATAATACCATGCCCACCATGCGCGCGTTTGGCAAGCGCATGATCGAGAACGGCATCAAGCCTGAGTATGAGTGCTTCGAGCTGGGTCATATCGACACCGTTCTGGGCATGGCCAAGAAGGGCGAGGTTCCCGGTCACCCCATGCAGTTCAACTTCGTGCTGGGTGTTCACGGCTGCACCCCCGCTACTGTGGAGAATCTGGCGTTCTTTGCCAGCAAGATCCCCGCTGACGCCACATGGACCGTGTCCGGTGTGGGTCGTGCCGCATGGACAATGGCCGCTGCTGCCATTGCCATGGGCGGCAACGTCCGCGTCGGCTTTGAGGATAACATCTATCTGGGCAAGGGCCAGAAGGCCGCGTCCAACGGCGAGCTGGTGGCCAAGGTCGTCCGCATCGCCAAGGAGCTGGGCCGCGAGATCGCCACGCCCGCCGAGGCCCGCGAGATCCTCAGCCTCAAGCCTCTGAAGTAATCAGACCTCAGAGCATTACCATATCGACCACTTACCACCATATAAACCATATCACATAAACCACATAAACTAATAATTTGGAGGAATAATACAATGGCTGAACTGAAAGGCAACAAGTACGGTACTCACCGCGTTATCGAGCCCAAGGGCGTTCTGACTCAGGCTGCATGGAAGATCGACAACGATATGTCCAAGGTCTACTCCAACGAGATCGTCTGCGACGTTATCTCCCTGAATGTTGACTCCGCTTCCTTCACCCAGATCTCCGAGGCCTGCGGCGGCGACGAGAAGAAGATCGGTGAGATGATCATGAGCATCGTCGCCGAGCGCGGCAAGCAGCAGAACCCTGTCACCGGTTCCGGCGGCATGTTCATCGGCGTTGTTTCTCACATCGGTGAGGACCTGCTGAAGAAGCCCGGCTTCGATCTGAAGGTCGGCGACAAGATCGCCTCTCTGGTGTCTCTGTCCATGACCCCGCTGCGCATCGACAAGATCAAGGCCATCCACAAGGATATCGACCGCGTTGATATCGAGGGTAAGGCCATCCTGTTCGAGTCCGCTCTGTACGCCAAGCTGCCCGACGATATGTCCGAGCCTCTGGCTCTGGCCGCTCTGGACGTGGCCGGCGCTCCCGCTCAGGCCCGCAAGCTGCCTCACGAGGGTGACAGCGTTTTGATTCTGGGCGCCAACGGCAAGTCCGCCGTTCTGTGCGGCTATGAGGCCATGAAGAAGGTCGGCCCCAAGGGCAAGGTCGTGGGCGTTGTCCGCAAGGCTTCCCAGGTTCCCGCTCTGAAGGAGCTGGGCGTTTATACCGACGTTATCGTTGCCGACTGCACCAAGCCTGTTGAGGTTATGGACGCTGCTCTGGCTGCCAACGATGGCAAGGAGTATGATATCTCCATCTGCTGCGTGAACATCGAGTCCTGCGAGATGTCCGCCATCCTGCCCGTCCGCGATGACGGTCTGGTTTACTTCTTCTCCATGGCCACCTCTTTCACCAAGGCTGCTCTGGGTGCCGAGGGTATCGGTAAGGACGTCACCATGATCGTGGGCAACGGCTACACCAAGAACCACGCCGAGATCACTCTGAACGTCCTGCGCGAGAATCCCAAGCTGCGCAAGCTGTTCGACGAGAAGTATTGCTAACATATCTGCTGCCGGGGGTGGGGAGAAGCTCTCCCCGCCCTCAATACAGCACTTTCCTACCATCCTGAATACAATTTAAGGAGAAACGAACATGAAAACTCGCAATGGTCTGTTCGCTGACGTTCCTGAAAATCTGTGGAACGACTGGCATTGGCAGGTTGCTAACCGCGCCGAAACCATCGAAGATCTGAAGAAATACATGACCCTGACCCCCGATGAGGAAGCCGGCATTGCCAAGACGCTGGGCAAGCTGCGCATGGCGGTCACTCCCTACTATCTGTCCCTGATCGATCTGGACGATCCGTTCGATCCCATCCGTAAGATGGCCATTCCCCGCGCCGAGGAGCTGGATTACGCCGATTATGAGGATGCCGATCCCCTGCATGAGGATACCGACTCTCCCGTGCCCGGCCTGACCCACCGTTATCCTGACCGCGTGCTGCTGCTGATCACCGACCAGTGCTCCATGTACTGTCGTCACTGCACCCGCCGTCGTTTTGCCGGTCAGAACGACTGCGAAGTGCCTATGCAGCAGATCGACAAGTGCATCGATTATGTGGCCGCGCATCCTGAGGTCCGCGATGTGCTGCTCTCCGGCGGTGACTCCCTGATGGTCTCCGATGAGGCTCTGGAGTACATCATCAAGCGTGTTCGCGCCATCCCCCATGTGGAGATCGTCCGTCTGGGCTCCCGCACCCCCGTGGTGTGCCCCCAGCGTATCACTCCCGAGCTGTGCGCCATGCTGAAGAAGTATCATC
>ERZ773235.3679-NODE-3679-length-10508-cov-6.988520_pt1 | contig 10508 bp, 9 predicted proteins | sample MGYA00580522_ERZ773235 | MGnify/ENA primary metagenome ERZ773235 (study PRJEB29015, sample SAMEA2737797) | human gut metagenome | biome: human gut; feature: human-associated habitat; material: faeces | place: China | collected 2012 ...
CGGAAAGGCAAAGAATCTGCTTGCCTCCGCGATGTATTATCCTTATCGTATGATAACAGAATACGCCCGAGTCAATCCTGAAGAAGTTCGCAGAATTTTCAAAATACTGTATGACGAGAGTTTGCCACTGGAAGAGCGTTATCAAGTATTCCGGGACAGCTGCAAATCCGGTGTTGATCAGATAAGAGCCCAAAATCCTGAGTATGAAAAAGCTGTGAATCATTATCAGGATCTGCGTGCAATCATGGTTTATCTGACTTTTGAATACCCGGAGAAATACTATCTGTACAAATCCACTATGTATTCTGATTTTCGTGACAGAATCGGATTCCGGGAAGATAAGTCCAACCAATCTTCCGTCATTGGCAAAGTTGAAAACTTCTTCCGGTTGTGCGAAATAATCCTTGCGGAAGTTGAAAAGGATCGGGAGCTGATTGCAAAGCACAAAGCCCGTCTGGACAACGACTGCTATGCTGATGAGGCACTTCATCTTCTGACCATGGACATTGTGTACTACGGAAGCAACTATATGTCTGATAAAGATTTCAAGACTCGTCCCAGTGTCTCGGCAGAAACGGCATATTGGCCCTCTCTGGAAGAATACAATCCCGGCATCACCACAGAAATGTGGAAATCAGTTCTGTGTAACCCCTCAGTTACTTCCCCTGAAAATCTGGATATGCTCTGGAAAATGCTGAAGCTGGGCGGCGAGAGTACTTGCGCACATCTGGCAGAGACATTTGGAAACACTGCGGGTTTCTATAATGCGCTTGGCACTGGTTTTGCCGGAAAGGTAAAAAAACACTTCCGTTGCCCCGACTGTATTGATCCTGAAGATAATGATGAGGAACACAGCAGAGTATATGTGGTCCCGTTTATCGGGCGCTATATCATGGAGGACGGAAACAAACGCTATTCCTGGCGGCTCCGCGAGGAACTGAAAGAGGCACTGATGTATATTGATCTTCCCGATTCCGGCCAAGAATCCGTAACGGATGTGGGTCTGAACACCATTCTATATGGCCCTCCCGGTACCGGCAAGACCTATCATTCGGTCGTCTATGCCGTTGCAATCATTGAGAATAAGGAGCTTTCAGCAGTTGAAAAAGAGGACTATGCGGAAGTTCTGGAGCGGTACAATGAATATAAGGCGCAGGGCCGTATCGAGTTCACGACTTTCCATCAGTCCTACGGCTATGAGGAATTCATTGAGGGAATTCGACCAATGATTACCCCCGATGATACAGACGGCGAATCCGGCGAAATCCAGTACAGCGTACAGCCCGGTGTATTCAAACGCTTTTGTGAGAGAGCCGAGCGTCCTGCCGTTAGGGTAGATACAGATTACGGAATCAGCGACAGTCCAAACATATGGAAGGTTTCTTTGGAAGGTACGGGCGACAATCCTACCAGAACGGAATGTTTGAAAAATAACCATATCCGAATTGGCTGGGACGACTATGGCAAGGATATCACAGATGAAACCGACTTTTCTGTTTCAGGCGGCCGTGTGGTTCTGAACGCATTTATCAACAGAATGCAGGTTGGAGATATCGTACTGTCCTGTTACAGTGCTTCTACCATTGATGCCATTGGTGTCGTTACCGGTGAATACGAATGGCACGATGAATATGCCAGCCTGAAGCGTCTGCGTAAGGTCAACTGGATTGTCAAAGACATTCGTGAGAACATTCTGGCAATCAACGGTGGAACCTCTATGACCCTGGCATCCGTTTACCGTCTGAATATTTCTCTGCCGGATGTGTATCAACTGATTGAGAAGTATCAGCCGAAACAACTTGCCACTGCAAAGAGCGAAAATTACGTTTTCATCATCGACGAAATCAATCGCGGCAACATCTCCAAAATCTTTGGTGAACTGATCACTCTGATTGAAGCGACCAAGCGTGTTGGCATGCCAGAGGGAATGACGGTCAGATTACCCTATTCTCAGAAACCGTTTGGTGTTCCCAAGAATGTTTACATCATCGGCACCATGAATACCGCTGACCGTTCTATTGCCACAATTGATACCGCTCTGCGGCGTCGCTTCCTGTTCCGGGAAATGCTGCCTGATCCCAAGGTTCTGGCAGATATCAGTGTAGAGGATCTTTCCATTAGTGAATTGCTGACCCGTCTGAATAAGCGGATCACAGTCCTGTATGACAGAGAGCATACCATCGGACATGCCTATTTCATGCCGTTAAAGGCCAGCCCCACCGTCGAAACTCTGGCAGAAATATTCACCAACAACATTGTTCCTCTGCTGCAGGAGTATTTCTACGAGGATTATGAAAAGATCCGACTGGTACTGGGCGATAATAGGAAATCGAATCCGGAAGAGCAGTTTATCGTTGCCAAGGAAAATGATTATGCAGAACTGTTTGGCGATATCGAAGTCGGACTGGATGACGGATACAGCTACGAAATCAACGATGCGGCATTTGGCAATATTGAGGCTTATCGCTCAATTTAACGAATCGCAGAAGAAGGAGGCCGGCGCATGAAACCTGTCTATCAGATAACCGAATACGGCTCTTTCATCACCGGCAAGAAAGTGGATGGATACATTACGCTGCCTCCGCACACCTTCGAACAGCTTGAAAACTTTGTACTTACCAACCGCAGCAAAGAAGTCGATGCGCTGGAATTGATGGGGCTGTCGGCTCGCAAGGGTATCGGTAAAGTCATTACTGCCAGGAATTATGTAGGAATCATCACCATGAATGATGGCACGACCATTGAGATTCTCCCCAAGGTTTCTTCCTCTTCTGAAGATGATTCTGCAGCCGGAGTCAAGCGGCTGCTCATTGAAATGCTGAAGACGCTCCGGGATTCTCCTTATAAAAATCTGCAAAGCACCAGCGTGAATGTGGAGAAGATGAATATCTTTGATGTTTTCATTCGCATGTTTATCGACGAAGTGTTCTTTATCGTAAAGCGCGGACTGAAATGCAGCTATGAAACCATTGAGGAAAACGCTACATTCTTCAAGGGAAAAATGTTGTTCTCCCGGCAGATTAAGTCTAATCACACCCACAAAGAGCGCAGCTATGTTGCCTACGATGCTTTCAATGTAAACCGCCCGGAGAATCGGCTGTTAAAGGCTACCTTGCAATATCTGTATCCGCGCTCTGCCTCTTCAAAAAACAGAAACGATATCAAGATTCTCCTGAATTCTTTTGCAGAAGTTGACGCATCGGCAGACTACAAAAGCGACTTTGCAAAGTACATCCCTGACCGCAATATGAAGGATTACAGCACAGCACTGCTGTGGAGCCGGGTATTTCTGATGGGCAAGAGCTTTACTTCTTTTGCTGGCTCAGAAGTAGCGATGGCACTACTGTTCCCCATGGAAACTCTTTTTGAAAGCTATATTGCTGCCCTGATGAAGAAAAAGTTAGGATATGCAGACTTTGCCGTATCCGTACAGGACAAGACCTACCATCTGTTCGACGAACCGGGAAAGAAGTTTCTGATGCGCCCGGACATTGTGGTGAAGCGCAAAGCAGACGGTGCAGTATTCATTCTCGATACCAAGTGGAAGATCCTTGCAGACAGTAAGACTAACTACGGAATTTCCCAGGCAGATATGTATCAGATGTACGCTTATCAGAAAAAGTATGGTGCCAATCATGTGACACTGGTCTATCCGAAAACCGACAAGGTTGCTTATGAGACTGGTATGGAATACCGATCTGACGACGGTGTGACTGTTCGAATCCGTTTTGTGGATTTGTTTGATGTACAGAAGATCACGCAACAATTGTGCGCGGATTTTTTCTGAAATCATAAGGAGCGGATATTGCTATGAAAGTTTTGGTCAGCGCGTGCCTGCTTGGTGAAAACTGTAAATACAACGGCGGCAACAACTACAGCAGCGCAGTTGCAGAATTTGTGCGGGGCAAAGAGATTTTACCCATTTGTCCGGAGCTGATGGCAGGGATGGGTTGCCCCAGAACACCTATTGAAATCGTAGACGGAGTGCTGATGGATCGGGACGGAAAGAATGTGGACACTGCTATGCGCGCGGCAGTAGAAATGGCTATGAAGCAGCTTTCTTCGGAGGAAATCCAATGCGCGGTTCTGCAATCCAGAAGTCCCACCTGTGGCGTGAATCAAGTTTACGATGGGAGCTTTTCCGGAAAGCTGATCCCTGGGGCGGGCATCTTTGCTCAGGCACTGAAAGAGGCCGGTTATCGGGTGATTGACGCGGAAGGTGTCGGGAGGGAATAGCAGCTCTGTTTCTTAGTGGTTTGCAGTAGCGGCAAGCAGTGTCCGGTTGCTACCCAGACGGATTTTTGCTTGTTGGTGGAATCCCCCAAACCCCAGATCTGCTCCTTCCGGGCAGGCAACGCGTTTTTTAAACGTTGACAGGAAATAATCCAGAAAGTGAAAAAACACGTTAGAGGGATTCTCTGAGTGATCATCGAAATGTGAGCTATGCCGTGTTTGGGTAGGGAGATATTCTGATGGAAGGGTGGCGTGTTTCACTACACCCATTGCCAGTCCACCAATCGCAAAACAAAAAATTCGCCCACACGAGACGTGTCAAATCTCGTGTGGGCGATTGTCATGCCTGTCTTAATATAGCAAAAGCACCGGCGCGGATGCCGCTGGCTTCTGCGCGGGCCCTTGCCACCTGGTGGGCATAAATATTCAATGTTGTGGATGCGGTAGCATGCCCCAGCTCAGCGGCTGCGTTCACAAGATCTACACCGTTGGCGATCATCATGGACGCTGCGGTATGACGGAAGGCGTGCGGGTGAATGTGGGGCAGATCGTTTTCCTCACTGAACTTGTTCAGCCAGTCGGTGATGCTGTCCGGGTGCATGGGCGTTCCGTCATCCTTGGTGAAAAGGAAACCGGTGTTCTGCCAGATATCGGCGTGACGGATTTTCTGTCGCAGCTGCTCTGTGCGGTATTCCTTCAAAACCGTAATGGTTTCCGGAGACAAACAGATCGCCCGAGGCTGACCGGTTTTGGGTGGGCCGACATAAGTGCCCTTGTCCTTGGTGTACAAAAGGGCCTGCCGGATCATCATAATTCCCTTATCCAGATCAACGCAGTTCCATTGCAGTCCCATCAATTCTCCACGGCGGCAGCCGGTGTCGATGAGAATGTAGGACATGGCTTTCCACTTGACAGGAGCCCTGTCCAGCGCTTTGACAATGTCGGCAATCTCCTCCGGCTGAAAGTAGTCTGCCTCGTGCTTGGGTACTTTGGGCGGCGAGGCTTTCGCAGCGGGATTGTAAGGGACAAGTATTTCCTTATCCGCCTGCGCCATTATCATGGAGATCAGGCGGTGATGCTCCAGAATGGTTTTGTTGGACAGGGGTTTCTTCCGGTCGGATACCGTAAACATTTCTGACACCGAGTATCCCAGTGCATCCGCAATGCCCTGTGCTGTTTCCAGCTTCACAGCCTTACCATTTAACACTGCATTCAAGGTGGTATGGGCAATGCCGGATTCTTTTGCGATAACATGCTTTGGCTGGCCCAGTGCTTCCACTTTTTTCTTCAACACCTTCTTCGCCACGGCAATGGCTCCCAGATTCCGGACACCATTCTCGGACAGCGTTTTGTAAAAATCATTCAGATGCTGCGGACGAATCTGTGTCAGCTTCAGGTGCCCGATGGCATCGTTAATCCTCGGGAGCATAGCCCGATACCGCTCGATCGTGGTTGGTGCAAGACCGTTGCGCTCCTTCAAATCCAGCACATAGTCTGCATAATCACAGAAGCGTTTGACCTTGTCGATATCATAACCTGCCTGGATGGCTTCCTCGAATTTGAAAGCTGCCGCCATCGCCTCACGCTCCATCTGCTTTTTACTCATGTTGGGACGGGGTGGTTTCCATGTGGTGGTGCGTTTGATCTGTTTTCCTTCCCAGTTTAGGCCTCCGGAGACGATCAGCCGATAGTGCATCAGCTGACCAGCTTTATTATGTCTTGGTTCGATGGATGCCATATTCATTCTCCTTTCCGTGGGACTGACTCACAGCTATCATAAACTGTGAGCCAGCATCTGACAAATGTGCGGCTTACTGTTCGCAGCCCACCCAGCGCAGGAAGCCGTCCCAGGGGATCAGGTAGGTTCTTCCAATGACCTTGCAGGGCAGCTGCCTGGTGCGGATGGCCCGGCGCAGGGTATATTCGCTGATGTTGATGCCGGTGGCGTTGGCACGCTCCACGGTCTGCTTGATATTCATAATGCTCATATTCATAATCTTATCGTTCATCGAGGGATCTCCTTTTCCAGTTTCGTTCAAATTTTTCCAGTAATTGCAGAATTGTTTTCTGAATTCTCTCTGTGGTATAGTTCTTGGGGAAGTAACGGCGGATGTCCTTCATATCAAACCGCAGTTTTTCTTCCTGGTTGGCTTTGGGCTGCTGCAACAGTTCCAAAATCCGGTCCATGTCCAGCATTCCTGACTGGCTCAACTTTTTCAGCTGCTGGGACTGGGAAAGCGAGGGCGTGCAATCTTCGCTTTCCATCGTCTCCAGCAAATCCCGCTGCTCCGATTCCGTCAGATAGGAAAGCTCCACTGCGGGGGTCAGAGCAATTTTCTGTTCATCCACCATTTGCAAAATCTCCGGGATGAGATAGGTTAGGCGGATGTAGCGTTTGACTTGAGACGCACTTTCTTCCGAAATTGTTGAGGCGGTTAACTTCGGTCCAACTTGGTCCGAAGTTAAATCATTGCGTTGCCCCTGGCGACTTTCAGCCTCCATTTTCAGCTTGTACGCAAAGGCTTTCTCGCTGGGCAGCAGGTGCTCCCTATGGAGATTGCTGTCTACCAGTGCGATGATGGCGGCATCCCGATCCATGGAATAAATTAAGGCAGGAACCGTTTCGATTCCTGCCTTTTGGCATGCCCGGAGTCTCCGATGACCGGAGATCACCTCATATTCCGCTGTATCGGTTTCCCGAACCACAATGGGCGTCAACAGCCCTTGTGTCAGGACGCTGAAAACCAGTTGGTCCATTTCGGCATCATCCTTCACCTGAAAGGGATGGTTTTCAAATGGATGCAGCTTTTCAATGGGTAAAAATTCCGCGCGGGGTGGTGTGTTTGTCTGCAAGCTGTGTCCTCCTGTAATCCCGGTGCGTCAACGCACACCGAATAACTTGTTGTCGTGTCATTCGCTCCATACCTTTTTCTGTATCCCCCTTGTTTACAAAAGGGAAAAGAAAAATAGTTCCAAGTTTTCAAGTAAAATCACCTCTTTTGAAAATTGACTGGACAGAAAATGGTATTATCCTGTCAACAAGACAAACCGCAGCCGTTTACGCCCAGCCATCCGGGAGTGCCAGCTGTTCTTCGATCAGCGGGAAGGATTCTGCTTTGACGCGCCGCCAGGAACGCTGCTGCCCGTAGATTTCAAAACGGTGCTGAGCGCCCTTCTCCCAGCCGGTGACGGAATCGTTCATGATACTGCCGATCTCCCGCAGCTCCTGTTGCTTTGGCTCAGACAAACCGTTGCCCAGTGCCTCCCGGTAGAGCATGAGGGAACAGACATAGTCCCCCTTGTAGCTGTCCAGGAATTTCTGAATCAGTCCGGCCTTGCTGTCCTCCGGCATAAATTCCCGCTGTGCAGTCCGGGCGATTTCTTCCAGCTCCGGAGGCAGAACCAGACTGTAGTTTCCGCTCTGGTAGATGGTCATGGCCTCAGCCCAGACCTGCTGGATGTATGCCCGGGAAGCGGCTTCATCTGCCAGAATGTGGGTTTCTGCTTTCTCCGCGTTGACCAGCACCGGGAGAAAGCGGCGGTTGCCGCTTCTGTCCAGCGGCAGAAAGTCCATGGTATTGGAGGTGCCGGCAAACACGCACTGTCGGGGGCGATCCTTCGGGTACTTCTCATAGGGAACCTTATAGGTATCCTTCTGACGGCTCAGGAAGGATTTGATTTCCTCAATGCTCCTGGCGTTGGCGGTTGCCAGCATTTCTGCCATCTCAATAATCCAGTGCCCGTAGAGCATCCGGTACAGATTGTCGTCCGACAGCTTTTTGATGTCGTCAGGAAACCAGCTGTCATTCATGGCCAGCAGGCGGATGAAAGTGGACTTGCCTGCGCCCTGCCCGCCCACCAGACACAGCATGGTATCGAATTTGCTGCCCGGATGGAAAACCCGCTGAATCGCGCCCAGCAGAAAGATTTTGAAGGCTTCCGTTGTGTACGGGGTTTTCTCTACGCCCAGAAATATGGTCAGTGCGTTGCAGATGCGCGCTTTACCATCCCATTGCAGTCCCAGCAAAACATCGCAGATAGGGTGGTAGTGCGCCTCGTTTGCCACAATATCCAGCGCGCACTGGATGTTCTTTTCCGCGGTGATGCTGTAGTTCTCCTCAAAATACAGCCGCAGGTAGTTGATATCCGTGTCTGTTACCGCTGTGTCGGAGCGGCACCAGCCCAGATCCTTCTCAATGTCAATCCGTTCAGTCAGACTGTTGCGGCGAATGGAACCTTTCAGAAGTGGGTCATTCTGGAAGACCAGCATACAGTTTCCGAGACTCTGCATAACGGCTCCCTTGCTGTTGGTCTGGAGCATCAGACGGATTTCCTCTTTTGTCATAGTCTTGGATTCGCTGTTCATATTCCTTGATTTTCTCCTTGTAGTGCAAATAAATATCCCGTTTTTCTTCCTCTGTGCCAAAGGACAGTTCCCACAGCAGTTCCTTTACTGTGGCGCTGTTTTGAAGTGCTTCTGTAAACGATTGTGGAAAATCCATCCCCGAATTGGGCGGTCTGGACTTCCACTTCACGAGCAGCAGATTGTATTCCCGCAGAACCTCCCGGGCGTGATATACCCAGTCCTCGAATTTGCGCTGTGCCGGGGATTTCCTGACGACAGCCACATCGCCGCCGACGATTCCGAAATCCACTTCCAGTTTCCGTGCAGCGGAACCGGCGCTGATTCCAAATAGTCGGGCGGTGAAGGTGATCACATCTCCCACAGCCCCGCAGCCGAAGCAGTAGAAGGTTTCGTCCACCTTCATGCTGGGCGTGTGATCGTTATGAAAGGGGCAGCGGCACATACCGCGGGAATTGACGGAAAGCCCGTAGGCCTCCGCCGCCTGCCGAGTGGTAACGGACTGTTTGATTTGTGCGAAGTTGATCACGGTGATTCCTTTCTTGTGTTTTCGGGAGATGATTTTTTCAGGCATAAGAAAAGCCCCCACCTCCGCAAAAGCGGAAATGGAGGCGCGATTGGAACAATCGTACCCGTGCCGGGTGAAGCATGAGCTGAGAATGAAAAAGCCCATCGAGCGAACTGCGCTCGATGGGCTTTTTGTTCAGGTATATGCTGTTTTCAGTTCCTTTGCCAGAAGCATTCCTACTTCCACGCCATGCACAAATCCGGCTTGCTCGTAGTCCCGGCAAAGGGCGCAGACGGGATTCACAATCGTGTCCATCTCCCGCAGGGGCATTCCGTTCATTGACTTGTATAAATCGCGGAAACCAGCCTTGATTGTGTCATTGTACATGTTGTTTGCATCGTTGTACGCTTCATACAAAAGGGTCAGGACGGAATTGCCATCGCCAAAGTTCGGCGGGTTATCGGCAATATAGCGGTCAAGAAAAGAAACAAATTCCTGTGCTGTCATACATAAATCAGCTCCTCACGGAGAATTTCCTCCGCCCTGTCCCGAACACTGTTCATCCGCTGCGCCCATTGCATTGGGTCTCTGGCTTTCAGTGCTTCCGTGATTTCCTCGGCGGCTTTCATCTGGGACACCAGCGTGTCCAGCCGCAGCTGCGCTTGTTCGTTCAGGTCTGCAAGATAGGTCCAAAGCTTCCCGGACAGAATCAGATTGGTGTAGGTAATGGGGTGCGTTGCCTTCAGGTATTCCCGGTGCATCCGCCCCCATTTCCCGATGGGCCGCGGCTCCTCCGGCAAGGTCAGATCGGGAATGTAATAGTCCCCACATTTGATATATGCGATTTCCATATTGCTTACCTCCTGTTTTCGCGTAAACCCATTGTACAGGAGATTCACCCAATGCGCGAATGTGTGAGAGAATGCTTGTGTATAAACTTGGATTTGTAATCCCATATTTGTCCTCGACGCCCTGAGATACGGGAAGTCACCAGACGGCAGCCTGCTATGCTGCTCCATAGGAATCTAACCTCCCCGCCTTCCTTATGGCCGGGCCGCGAGTTACGGAAGTATCATTATCCCTGTGCAGGTTCGTCGCTGTGCCGGGTGCAATCCGACATTTGGGGGCTGGCATGAATCACTATTCCTTTTCGGGAAGTCTCGGCGTGCTGCCCACATAGCTCCTTGCACGGTAATGTATCTGGTGAATGGTATTCGGTTTTCAAGATTCAGGTTATGGTTTTTTTACTTGCGTATTGTACCGATTTCAAAGGGATTCCAACAGGGACGGGTTGTGCTACTTTGCTAGCACAAATAGTGCTAGTACTCTGTAAATCCTAAATCTTTATTATGGGGTATAGATGCTTCAGCTTATTTCTTGCATCATCGGTGGTGAAATGCCAGT
>ERZ773235.3682-NODE-3682-length-10505-cov-2.376364_pt1 | contig 10505 bp, 9 predicted proteins | sample MGYA00580522_ERZ773235 | MGnify/ENA primary metagenome ERZ773235 (study PRJEB29015, sample SAMEA2737797) | human gut metagenome | biome: human gut; feature: human-associated habitat; material: faeces | place: China | collected 2012 ...
AAGTACTGTAGATATGCAGCCGGTCGATGAGCTTGGTGCGGACAATCCTGGCGCGGATAATCTTGATGGCGAAGATGCTAATGTTACGGATGATTTTTCTGATTCTGAAGATGACTGGAATGCAGATGAATGGAGCACAGACGATGAGTCCGGGGACACTGAAGATGAGTATGAATCTGATGGTGAAAGTACAGTGACTGATGATCCGGATGCGATGGGAGATGTGGTCTCTGATGATGACTCCGACGGAGTAAGTGTGCCAATGGATGAGGACCTTGTTCCTGTCCAGGGTGATACGGAGGATGCAGAATGATTCTTGAACTAAAAGGAATATATAAGAATTATCAGCAGGGAAAAATGAGTGTGCCGGTACTCAAAGATGTCAATTTTTCCATGGAAGAGGGAGAATATGTGGCAATCATGGGACCGTCCGGTTCTGGAAAAACGACCCTGATGAATATTATTGGCTGTCTGGATAAACCAACAGAGGGAAGTTTTTCGCTTGATGGACAGGATATTTTGAACTGTTCAGAGAATGATATGTCAGATCTGCGATTAAATAAGATTGGATTTGTATTCCAGAGCTTTCATCTGCTTCCGAGACAGTCGGCTCTGGCAAATGTAGAATTACCATTGAACTATGCAAAAGTACCCAAAAAAGAAAGAAGAGAACGTGCATTGAAAGCCCTGGAGCGTGTAGGACTGGCAGATCGTGTAGACTTCCTGCCAAATCAGCTTTCAGGTGGACAGATGCAGAGAGTTGCAATAGCGAGAGCACTTGTCAATGACCCGGATATACTTCTTGCAGATGAACCTACAGGAGCACTTGATACACAGACAAGTATCCAGATAATGGATTTGCTAAAAGAGATTTCAAAAGACAGGCTTATAATAATGGTAACGCACAATCCGGAACTTGCAACACAGTATTCAACAAGAATAATAAGACTTCTTGATGGAACAATAACGGATGACAGTAATCCATATAATGGTGAAGACGATAATATTACAACGAAGACAGATGAGGATTCTTTAACTGATAAAAAGTCGGGTAAAACAAAGAAAAAGAAGACATCTATGTCATTTTTTACAGCGTTAAGCCTTAGTCTTAATAATCTTATGACAAAAAAGACAAGGACAATCCTTACTGCTTTTGCTGGAAGTATCGGAATTATAGGTATTGCGCTTATCTTGTCAATATCCAATGGTATTCAGAATTATATTGACCGTGTGCAGAGAGATACACTTTCAAGTTATCCTATACAGCTTCAGAAAGAAAGTGTCGATGTCAGCAGCATGATTGAGAATATGATGGGTAATAAAGATAAAAATGTTGATCATGACAAGGATAAGATTTACAGTAATAACATTATGACTGATATGGTAAACAGTATGGTTGCTGAGGTAAACAGCAATAATCTTAAAGCATTTAAGTCATATCTTGAAAATCATAAGTGTGATGTTGATGGTTATATAAGTGATATACAATATAGTTATGATGTTCCGTTATACATTTATTCAACTGATACATCAGATGGTGTTACACAGCTTAATCCAAGTTCTGTTATGGAAAATATGTATGGAATGTCTGTATCAGGTGACGGCATGATGTCAGCGGGCATGCAGAATACAAGTGTATGGTCACGTCTTTTTGATAACAGACAGATGCTTGATGAACAGTATGATCTTATAGCCGGAAGCTGGGCAGATAATTACAACGAAGTTATGCTTGTGGTAGATGAAAATAATGAGATAGATGACTATACATTGTATTCACTTGGATTTAAGGATCCGGCCGAAGTAAAGAAAATTTTTAAGAATGTTATGGCTGGAAATTCATATGAGACAGAAGAAACACAGTATACATATGATGAAGTCCTTGACAAGAAGTTCAAACTTGTTCTTCCTACAGATTTGTACAGATATAATGATACACTTGGAATATGGGAAGATGCATCACATGATGATGAATATATGACAACAGTTGTGAATAATGCTGAAGAGGTTAAGATTGCAGGAATTATAAGAAAAAATCCTGATGCGGCAAGTGTTTCAGTAAGCAGTGGCGTTGCATATACAAAGGATTTAATGCCTCATATAATTGATAAAGTAAATGAAACACAGATTGTAAAACAGCAGCTCGCAGACCCTGAAAAAGATGTATTTACAGGAATGTCATTTGATAATGATAAGACATCAATTTCAACGCTTGAAAATAACAAATCATTACTTGGCATAGCAAGTGAAGACAACCCTTCAGAGATTGATATATATGCTAAAGATTTTGATTCAAAAGAAAAACTTCAGGATTTTATTAAGAATTATAATGACGATGTAACAGCTGATGGAAGAGATGAGGATACAATAAATTATACTGATTATGTAGGAATCCTTATGTCATCTGTAAGTACTATTATTACAGCAATTTCTTCGGTTTTAATTGCATTTGTAGCGATTTCCCTTGTGGTTTCATCAATAATGATTGGAATTATAACATACATTTCAGTTCTAGAGAGAACAAAAGAAATTGGTGTTTTAAGAAGTATAGGTGCATCAAAGAAAGATGTATCAAGAGTATTTAATGCAGAAACTCTTATTGAAGGTTTCGTATCAGGAGCGATGGGTATAATAATAACATTGATTTTGTGTATACCGGCTAATGCTGTTATAAAAAATGTAACAGATATTTCTAATGTGGCACAGCTTCCTGTTGCAGGTGCAGTGATTCTTGTTATTATAAGCATGCTCCTTACAACAATAGCAGGACTTATTCCGGCTAAGATGGCAGCAAAGAAAGATCCGGTTGTTGCATTAAGAACAGAATAATATGATTTACAGGCTATTTACTTTCAAACTTTACTGTGTTAAAATATTAAATGGTTATTTAAAAAGGCTTTTGTGTTAAAGTCACAGAAATGGGGTAGGTGTATGAACAGTAAATTAAAAACTCCGGCGGTTGAGCAGCTTTTCGAGGCTGTTCTCAGTCTTGAAAATAAAGATGAGTGTTTTGATTTCTTTGAAGATGTATGCACAATCAATGAATTACTTTCATTGGCTCAGAGATTTGAAGTTGCAAAGATGTTAAGGGAACATAAGACATATCTTGATATAGCAGAAAAGACAGGAGCATCAACTGCAACAATAAGCAGGGTAAATCGTTCACTTAATTATGGCAACGATGGATATGACCGAGTATTTAAAAGACTCAATATGCTGGAAGAAACAGAAGAATAAATGATAATTGTGTAAATAAAAATCCCGGATGATTGTATAAAATGATTTTCCATAATTTAGTATATGGGCTCGTCACAATCATCCGGGATTTTATAATATAAAATTCTGATAAAAATATTTATTTCTTATTATCTTTTTCATTAGATTTATTGTCTTTGATATGCTTTGAAGAGTAATCATCAATAAGTGTTTCAATCATATTTTTTTTCATATAAACATCAAAACTTAAAAGTGATATAAGACTGAATAACTCAAGGAAATCACGCTGTTCTTCATCTTCAACATATTCAAATGACTTGCCGGCAATGCGTGCTTTTTCAAGTGTATCTCTTGAGAGAGCTGCAGCTTGTGATTTGCATAAGTTAAATACTTCTCTGTATATATCTTCCATATCAGGTGTTTTGTCTGTATCAAAACAATTTTCAGTAAGCGGATTAATAAGCTTTTGTATATCGCTTATTGAAAGAAGATTTTTCAGGTAGTAAATAAAAGCAAGAATATAAAGATGATCCCTTGAATACTTTTTTTTGACGGGAGGCGGAAGAAGATTGTTTTTTGTATAATTATTAATCATTGTCTTAGTAAGAATCTTGTCATCTTCATGGCGTTTACTGTCACTTAAATGTTCATCCATAAAAGTTGTGACCTGATCCATGTAAAGATTGATGCCGGGAACATCGCCCGGCTTTATATAATTAAGCTTTGTCATCTTGCGAAGCATTGATGATACAAGCTCTTTGTTATCGTTAGCCATAGTAACCCTCGTTTCTTCTTAAAGTTTATGTCTGTGCTCTATTATATAGTATTAAAAACCATATGACAAGAGGCATATACATCCAAAAGTAAAAAATGTTATATAAAAATCTTATTGACAAAAAAATAAAACTGTATTATTGTACTATATGAGCAATACAATAATACAAAATAAGAGGTGATTATTTGGAATGGAACTTTGATGAGAATACACCTATTTATCTACAGATAATTGAACAGATAAAAAAGTGTATTGCAACTGGTGAACTTCAGGCAGATGAGAAACTTCCGGCTGTCAGGGAGCTGGCAGTAACAGCCGGAGTTAATCCGAATACAATGCAGAAAGCACTGTCACAGCTTGAAAATGAAGGTTATCTTTACTCAATAAGAACTTCCGGACGTTATGTGAGCAAACAGGCTGATAAGTCGCAGCAGCTTCAAAAAGAACTTACAAAACAATATGCGGACGCCTTTATTGAAAATATGAAAAGCCTTGGTTATGAAAAAGATGAAGTAGTAAAGATTCTTGCAGATTATATATCAGGCAGTAAATAAGATAACGAACAGGATGTTAAATCTTACAGGGAAATAAGGAGATTTTTATGGATGTATTAGTAGAATGTAAGGGACTTAAAAAAAGTTATGGAAAAATTCCGGTTATAAAAGAACTTGACTTGTCACTCGAAAGAGGAAGAATAATAGGAATTCTTGGACCGAATGGAAGTGGAAAGACAACTCTTATAAAAATACTTGCCGGTATTTTAAATAAAAATGCTGGTGAAGTAACGATAAGCGGAAAGAGTATAGGAATTGAGACCAAAAAGATTGTTTCGTATCTTCCGGAACGTACATATTTTTCACCAAATATGAGAGTAAAAGATACAATTAACTTTTTTGCAGATTTTTATGAAGATTTCAGAAGAGACAGAGCTGAACAGATGCTTGAAAGCCTTAATATTTCAAAGAATTCAAAAATTAAACAGCTTTCAAAAGGAACAAGGGAGAAAGTGCAGCTTGTTCTTGTTATGAGCAGGGAAGCAGAGGTGTATCTTTTAGATGAGCCTATGGGTGGCGTTGACCCGGCGGCAAGAGATTATATTTTAAAGACTATTCTTACAAATTATAATGAAAATGCAAGTGTCATTATTACAACGCATCTTATAAGTGATGTTGAGAAAGTTCTTGATGATGTTGTTTTTATAAAAAATGGAGAAATAGTTTTTCATAAGGATGTTGATGTTATCAGGGAAGAAAAAAATATGAGTATTGATTCGTTATTCAGGGAGGTATTCGCATGTTAGGTAAACTTATAAAATATGAGATGAAAAGTCAAGGGTTTATGTATGCCGGTATATATATTATTGTTATGATTTTAAGTATTGTTACATTTGGTGCATATAAGATAAATACAGCTATGGGTGGCAATCCTGTGTTTTCAACAATTTACAGATTTGCTATTGCAGGAGCTGTTATTGCACTTATTGCGATGTTTATTATTACACTTGTAATGTCAATATTAAGATACAGGAATAATCTTTTAAAGGATGAAGGCTATCTCATGCACACACTTCCTGTATCTGCAGCCAGCCTTCATTTTAGTAAAATGATTGCTTCAATAATATGGTTTGCTGCAGATTTCATTGTTTTGATGATGTCAATAGGATTTATCACAGGTGATTTAAAATATTCATGGATAAAAAAACTTAAAATGTTTATGTCGGCAGAGACAGACGGAACTGCAACAGGGATGGTTATATCAGGTATAACAGGGACTGTTGTTGCAATTACAGTGTTATATATTATTATTTCGATAATTTCGGCATTGAGCACATTTTATGTATGCCTTGACCTGGGAAGCCTGTCATATTCAAGTAAAGGAATTATGGCTTTTGTGTGGTATATAATTCTTTATTTTGTCGGACAGATTCTTTCGCTTATAGGGCTCATAATTCTTTGTATTATTATGTATGGCGGCAATTTTATGGAGGTTATGCAGATGCCGCAGTCAGATGCCGCAACAATTGGTTTTGTAAAGGGTACTTTTATAATGGCAGGCATAATATCTGTAATTTTAATAATAGTATATAATTTTATAAGTATTTATATTTTGGACAGAAAATTAAATCTTGAATAAATAGCGTGACAATTAAGTACATATATTATATAATTATTTCATAGCACGGCAAAACGTCGTTGACAAAAAATATTTTTAGCAAAATCCATTGTGTAAATATGGGGCTTTTGCAGAGGAGGATTTTATGGGTATTTTAACAAGATTTAAGGACATTATGGCATCTAATATCAATGCACTTCTTGATAAGTGTGAGGATCCTGAAAAGATGATTGATCAGTACATGAGAAATTTAGAGAGCGATCTTGGCAAGGTAAAGGCTGAAACTGCTTCTGTTATGGCAGAAGAGACAAGAGCAAAGAGAGAACTTGACGAGTGTACAGAGCAGATTAATAAGATGCAGTCATATGCTGAGAAGGCACTTACAGCAGGCAATGAAGCTGATGCAAGAAGTTTTCTTGAAAAGAAGCAGCAGCTTGTTACAACTCAGACAGCACTTCAGCAGGCATACAATGTGGCAGCAGATAATGCATCAAAGATGCGTCAGATGCATGATAAGCTTGTAAAAGATATTGATAATCTTGAGGCAAGAAGAGCAGCAATTAAAGCTACAGTTAAGGCCGCAAAAGCTCAAGAGAGAATTAATAAAGTTGGCACAAGCGTAACAGGTGCTAATAACAGCATGGAAGCATTTACAAGAATGGAAGCAAAGGCAAACAAGATGCTTGATGAGGCTAATGCAATGGCAGAACTCAATTCTTCACAGGAAGATACCAATATTGATAATCTTGCAGCAAAGTACGATGAAGCACCAAATAATGCTGCTGTTGATGATGAACTTGCAGCTTTAAAGGCTAAGATGGGCTTATAATTTTTATAAGTTAAAGGAGTAAAATAATGGGTTTATTTGGTAAACAGCTGGCCAACGTCGTTGAGTGGGAAGAGTACAGAGATGACATTATTTTTTGGAAATGGACTAACCGCGAGATTAAAAAGGGAAGCCGCTTAATCATAAGACCGGGTCAGGATGCCATTTTTATGTATAATGGCGTTATAGAAGGAATATTTAAAGAAGAAGGAAGTTTTGATATTGAATCAGATATCATACCATTCCTTTCTACATTAAAGGGATTTAAGTTTGGATTTAACAGTGGAATGAGAGCGGAAGTTCTTTTTGTAAATACTAAGGAATTCACAGTTAAATGGGGAACTAAGAATCCTATATCAATACCGACACAGTCAGCAGCAACACCGGGTGGTATGCCTATAAGAGCTTTCGGAACATTTACATTCAAGGTAGATGATTATGTAGCACTTATTGATAAGATTGCCGGTGTAAAGCAGATTTATAAAGTTGATGATGTTAAGGAACGTGTAGTTGCTGTTCTTGATCAGCTTCTTATGAAGTGGATAAGTAAAGAAGGCAAAGATATGTTCAATCTTCAGGCTAATGCATATGAGATAGCTAATGGTATTAAGGAAGACCTTGATATGCAGATTTGTAAGCTTGGTCTGACAATAACAGATTTCATGATTTCAAGCTTTTCATATCCTGAAGAGATTCAGAAGATGCAGACTAAAGCTGCTTCACAGTGTATGCTTGGTGATATGAATAAGTATTCACAGATGGCTATGGCTGATTCACTTGAAAAAGGTGGTGGATGTTCTAATATTGCGGGTGATATGATGAGCATGCAGATGGGAATGGCAATCGGTCAGCAGATGATGAATAATATGAATCAGGCTAATACAGCTTCTGGCATGCCTCAGGCGGGAACAGCACAGACAGGTAACGGACCAAAGTTCTGTCCTGAGTGCGGAACACCTGTAAATGGTGCCAAGTTCTGCCCGAACTGTGGTAAAAAACTTATCGGTTAATTTATAATAATTATAAAACTGCCGCGTTGCATAGGATGAATTCCGTGACTTCGTGGCAGTTATTTTGACTTTTAATATATGGAGAAGTAAGATGAATTTAGACGGTTTAAATGATATGCAAAAAAGAGCAGTCAAGAAAACTGATGGACCGCTTCTTATAATAGCTGGTGCCGGAAGTGGCAAAACACGTGTGCTTACGCACAGGATAGCCTATCTTATTGAAGACTGCGGTGTTGCACCATATAATATACTTGCAATTACATTTACAAATAAAGCTGCAGCTGAGATGAAAGAGCGTGTGGAAAAGATAACACCGCTCGGAAGCCAGGTGTGGGTAAGTACATTTCATTCGACATGTGTAAGAATTCTTAGAAGATACATAGACCGTCTGGGTTATGATACTAATTTTACGATATATGATACGGATGACCAGAAAAGTGTTATAAAAGAAGCGTGCAAAAAACTTAACATTGACACAAAAATGCTCAAAGAACGCACAATCATGAGTGCAATTTCAAGGGCAAAGGACGAGCTTGTCACTCCTGAAGAAATGGAGATAAATGCAGGCAACGATTATAATGCAAAAAGAATTGCCGGTGTTTACCGTGAATATCAGAAAATGCTCAAAACGAATAATGCACTTGATTTTGATGATTTGATATTTAAAACTGTCGAGCTTTTTAAACAAAATGAAGACATTTTGTTTGCATATCAGGAAAGATTCCGCTATATCATGGTGGATGAGTATCAGGATACAAATACAGTGCAGTTTAAATTTGTGAGTATGCTTGCCGGAAAATATGGAAATCTCTGTGTTGTCGGTGATGATGACCAGTCAATATATAAGTTCAGAGGTGCCAATATCCAGAATATTCTTAATTTTGAAAATACATTTGATTCTGCAAAAGTAATAAAGCTTGAGCAGAATTACCGTTCAACTAAGACTATTCTTGAAGCGGCAAACAGTGTTATTAAAAATAATCTTGGTAGAAAAGACAAGACGCTCTGGACAGCTAATAATGAAGGTGAAAAGATTAATTTCTGTCTTTATGAAGATGCATATAAAGAAGCGGAAGGCGTTGTAAATGGAATCTGTGCAAAGGTAAGAGATGGATGGAACTATAATGATATAGCTATCCTTTACAGAACAAATGCACAGTCAAGACTTCTAGAGGAACGTCTTATTGTAAGAAATGTTCCGTACAGGATATATGGTGGTGTTAATTTCTATCAGCGAAAAGAGATTAAGGATATACTTGCATATCTTAAAACAATTGATAATGGAATGGATGCACAGGCAGTACGTCGTATTATTAATGTCCCAAAGCGTGGAATCGGTGCAACAACACTCGAACGTATACAGAATTTTGCAGATTATAACGGATGTACATTCTGGGATGCTTTGTGTAATGCTTCGCAGATTCCTGACATCGGACGCTCTCTTAATAAGATAGAAAATTTTGTGACACTTATTCTGGGATTTAAGGCAAAACAGGAATATATGTCAATACAGGAACTTACTGAGTCGGTTGTAAGAGACACAGGATATATAGAATATCTGTCCGAGAGTGAAACAAAAGAAGAAGTAGAAAACAGACAGGAAAATATTGATGAATTTATCAATAAAATTGTAAGTTACGAGGTGGGAGATGCACAAAATGATTTTGATGATTCAGTAAATAATACTTTGAAACCGACATCTGTTGCAGATGGCAGAGAGGATGTTCAGGTTGCTGACAATGAACATTTTAAGCCTACATTGAGCGGATTTTTGTCTGAAGTTGCACTTATTGCTGATATTGATAATCTTGACCAGTCAGGCAATCAGGTGATGCTTATGACGCTCCACAGTGCAAAAGGTTTGGAATTTCCAGTTGTATTTTTAGTAGGAATGGAGGAGGGAATATTCCCTGGATTTAGGTCAATTGGAGAACCAGAAGCAATAGAAGAAGAAAGACGTTTATGTTATGTTGGAGTTACAAGAGCTAGAGAAAATCTATTTTTAACATGTAGCAAAATGAGAACAGTATTTGGTTCAACAAGCTGTAATGCTCCATCAAGATTTTTAGAGGAAATTCCTAAGGAACTATTAGACGGATATGAGGACTCATTTGGAACTGGAATAAAAAAACAAAAAGAAGAAAGAGAATATGCTTGGACTTATGGAAACGGAAGTGGCGCAGAAGCCGGAAAAATCAAGTCATATAATATTAATGATATTGCTGGCAAAACAGTAGTTGCAGCAAGCTCTGTATTTGGAAAAGCTTCTAGTTTTGGAAGAACAGCAGAGAGTTTCTTAAGTGGACTTGGAAAATCTTCAGCAAGTGAAAGTGTTGACTTATCTAAATATTCTACAGGTGTTAGAGTATTCCACAAGAAATTTGGAGAAGGTGTTATTACCAAAACTGAACCAGAGGGAGAAGATTTGAAAGTGGATATCAGCTTTGATAAAGTAGGACATAAAAGACTTATGGCTAAGTTTGCGAAACTTGAAATTATATAGTATATTAAAATCCCAAATGTTAATTAATTTTTAGGAGCTTACTTAGCAGATAGAATTTATAGGAAT
>ERZ773235.3685-NODE-3685-length-10496-cov-6.297481_pt1 | contig 10496 bp, 7 predicted proteins | sample MGYA00580522_ERZ773235 | MGnify/ENA primary metagenome ERZ773235 (study PRJEB29015, sample SAMEA2737797) | human gut metagenome | biome: human gut; feature: human-associated habitat; material: faeces | place: China | collected 2012 ...
CATCGCGCGCCCGCCGACATTCTGCAAACTCTCACTTCTCCCTCCCCTCAGACCTCCCTCTTCGAGGGAGGGGGACCGTCCGCAGACGGTGGAAGGAGTTCGCAGGCGGTGGAAGGAGTTAAGAAAAACCCTTTTCAAACTTCATATGCTTCATATGCTTCATATTCATCATATGCCCGACACATATCAGGCATATGATGTTTTTTTCTCTTTTTTCGAGATATTGCGTTCTTTTCCCGCAGACTCAGCCCTCAAAAAAACAACGTTCCCCGTTATCCCGCTCAGCCCTTCTCCGTGAAATAATTGAACATCGGGTAATATTCAAACTCGATCTTCTCCCCGACGCGGCCGTTCCGGTTTTTCAAAATCACGGCCTCGATCTGCCGGGGATTTTTCTTTTTCGCCTCCGTCGGGTCGAAGGTCGCCTCGCCCGCGCCGCGAAGCTGCAGGCCGATCAGCACGTCGCTGGAATACTCGATTGCGCCGGATTCCTTGAACGCCTCCATGCTGATGCGCTGGCCGTAGCTCATGCGGTTCAGGCTGGAAACGGCGATCACGGGCAGCTTGAAATCGCGGCTGATGCGCTTGAGCTCCAGCACCGCCTTGTCCATGTTCTGCTTGTCCGTCGCCCGCTCGTTGTAGGGCGCGATGATTTGCAGATAGTCCACGATCACCAGCGGGGTTTTGCCGGTCATGTCGATGTGGCGGGCGATGCGCTCGCGGATGGCCGTCACGCCGATGTCGCCCACGCCCTCGGCGATGAACAGATGTCCGGCGTATTCCCCGTAGCGCGTCACCGCGTCGCGGATGACCTCGCGCTCCCGCTCGCCGTACTGCGCGTAGCGGCGGCCGTCCGTCACGCCTCTGGCCGTCTTGGCGCAGGCCGTGCCCCACTTGCGCGCCAGCGCGAGGGTCAGCGTGTGGCGCGAAATCGACTTGGCCATCAGCTCGGCGCGCGCCATTTCCAGCGAGAAGACGAGCACATCCTGCCCGCCGGAGGCGATCTGGTCACCGATCTGCGTCACCAGCGTCGTCTTGCCCAGCGAGGAAATCGCGCCAACGATGTACAGCCCCTCGTACAGCCCGCCGTCCAGCGCCCGATCCAGCGCGTCAAACCCCGTGGGCAGGCACGGCGTGTTGACGCTTTCGGCGATACCGTCCACAAAGGCCTGTAAATGCCCCTGTGCGCTCGTCTGCAAGTAGGTAAGCCTTTCTATCTCGGGCAGGCGTTCGCCGTCTCCTACACGCCTTAGAAACGATTCTGGAGCCATTTGCAGCGCTTCGTTCGCGTCCTTACAGTCGCCGCACGGGTTGTAGACGAAATACGGCAGGCTGGCTGCACGCAGGCCGTCTTCCAGCTCGCAGGAGGCCTTCCGCCCGCGCTCGTCGTTGTCAAGGGCGAGGATCAGCGGCTGCGCGGGCTTTTTTTCCGCGAGGCGCTCAAGCAGCAGGCGCACGTTTGACGCGCTGCCCAGCCCCACGGCCTCGCCGCCGGCCTCGACGATGCTCATCGCGTCGATTTCGCCCTCGACGATGAAGACGGGCTTTTCCGCCGTGTCGAGCGCCTCGGCGTTGAACAGGCGCGTCTTGCCGACCTTGACCTTCGTGTATCGCGCCTCCTGCTCGCTCATTTCGTCCTTGCCGCGCACGTCGCGTGCCAGATAGCTGGTGCGGCCGGTCGGGATAATCAGCCGGGGCGAGGGCGGCACGGTCTCCGGCGCCTTGGGGTTGCGCCACGCGGGGTCATACCCCAGATGGAACCGGGCGCAGGTCGCGGCGGACAGCCCGCGCCGCTGCGGATAATCCGTCTGCGCAAGGCGCGCCTGCGCGGCCTTGAAGAAGGCGGTGCAGTCCGGCTCGGGCGCGGCCGGGCGCGCGGCGGCGCGCTCGGCCATTCGGCGCGGCGCGCTCACCGTCAGCCCATAATAGGCCGCCGCCCCGGCGAGCTTCTCCGGAAACGTCTCCAGCCCGAACGCCAGCCCGTAGAGATCCAGCACGTCGAAGTAGCCGCCGCAGGCAAAGCATTTCCAGTGCGTGGGCGCGCCGGGATCGCGGTGCAGCCCCGTTCCCTTGGGGCCGCTGCCGCTGCCGCACTGCGGGCAGACGTAGCCCTTGCCCTTTCCGTCCCGCGCCAGAAACGCGGGTTCCCGTTCGTTAATCGCCTCGACCATCGCCTTATCCATGAGTACCTCCTTGGGATGACGGCATGAGGGCTCTGCCCTCAAACTCCCGCCAGGAACCTGAGGTTCCTGGACCTCCCCCATCGCTTCGCGCAGTTTTAAGTGATTTGACGTACAGTGCGCATGCGCACTGTACGCAAAAATGCTTTAAGCCGCCGCGAAGCGAAGCGGAAGGTCAAGGGAACTCAGTTCCCTTGTGGGGTTTGGGGCAAAGCCCCAACGTCCCCCGTTCCCCGCGCCTCGCCGCGGCACATTTATTTTAGCATAGGCTCACGCCCTAAAGGCGTGAGCGTGTGCGCCTTTAACCGTTTTAACCGTTTTAAGAAAAATGACCCCCAAAAAGCCTAGATGGCGTAAGGCCAAAAAAAAATTTTTGCGGGAACAACTACCCCCCTTTTGCGGGAACAACTACCCCCCTTTTGCGGGAACAACTACCCCCCTTTTTCAAAAAATCCTCCGCGGGCGAAAATGCCGGTTTGCCCATATGGCGGCTCAATTCCGTGCGGGAACAACTACCCCCCTTTTTCAAAACGGGCAAATCTGGGGAAAAGCGCCCGATCCGGGCGGGGATTTGACGCTGGGCGGCGCGCTTGGTATAATGGCGGGGAGACATGCGAAGAATATGAGGTATATGAAGCATATCAGGCATACGAAGCGCATGAAGCATACGAAGCATATGAAGTTTGGCGCGGAAAACGCGCGCGAGGGGGAGGGCGCTATGGCTCGGATAACGGCACTGATCAATCAAAAGGGCGGCGTTGCGAAGACGACGACGGCCCATGCGCTGGCGGTGGGGCTCGCCCGTCAGGGCAGGCGCGTGCTGGCGATCGACTGCGACCCGCAGGGCAATCTGTCCTTTTCGATGCGGGCGGACGATACGCTGGCCGGATTGTACGAGGCGCTGCGGGGTGACGCGGCGCCTGCGGATGTGATTCAGGCGACGCGGCAGGGCGTGGATCTGGTCGCGTCGTCGCTCGACCTGTCCGCGGTGGATATGGAGTTCACCCGCGTGGGGCGCGAATACCTGCTGCGCGGGCTGTGCGACGCGGTCGCCGCGTCCTACGACCACATCATCGTGGACTGCCCGCCCGCGCTGGGCGTGCTGACGCTCAACGCGCTGACGGCGGCGGACGACATGGTGATTCCGGTGGGGCTTGAGGTGTTCTCGCTGCAGGGGCTCAAGCAGCTCTTTAACACGGTGGAAAACGTGCGGCGCTACTGCAACCCGCGGCTAACGGTCGCGGGGATTCTGATCACGCGGCGGGGCAACCGCGCCAGCCTGACGCGCGAGATGATCGACGTGATCGGGCAGACGGCGAAGGATTTGGGCGTTTATCTGTATCCGACGGTGATCCGCGAGGCGGTGGCCGTGCGCGAGGCGCAGGTGATGCAGGAAAGCCTGTTCGATTCGCACCCCAAGGCGGCGGTGACGGCGGACTACGCGGCGTTTGTCGCGGACTATCTCAGGCAGGAGGACGAGAGGCATGGCGATTAAAAAGGGCAGGGCGACGGACGCGGTGGCGCGGCTGTTCAGCGTGACGGCGGCGGAGCAGGCACATGAAGCCTATGAAGCACATGAAGTTAGGCGGGAACATCCTGTGCCCGAGACACACGAAGCACAGGAAGCATATGAAGTGCCTCATATGCCTGACACATATGAAGCCTATGAAGCACACGAAGTTAGGCGCGAACATCCTATGCCCGAGACACACGAGGCATACGAAGCACAAGAAGCATATGAAGCGCACGCGCCGAAGGCAGACGGCGCCTACCGTGCCGCCGACACGCAGGGCAAGCGGGGCAAAAAGGCGCTGCGCATGACGATGGCCTTTTCCGAGGAGAACATGGACTACATCCGCACGATGGGCAAACTGGAGAGCGGCGGCGCGACGGCCTACGTCAACCGGCTGATCGAGGCGGACCGCCGGAAGCACGCGGACGTCTACCGGCAGATGAAGACCCTGCGCCCGGATGCGTGAAGGAGAGCGCCATGGATCTCAAGAAGACGAATTATTTTGACCCCAGGAAGATGGCGGCGCGCAAGCGCTGGACGGTGCAGGAGACCGGGCAGGGGCTGATCGCCATGACCGGCTATGCGTACCTGGGGGACGAGGAGAAGACGGCGCTCTTTTCGGGCGCGGATCTGGAGGCGCGGATTCGGCAGGCTTCCGCCGAAAAGCCCCGCGAGATGGAGCTGTATCTGCGCCTGTCCAACTGGCTGGTGATCCGCCGCCGCGAGACGCTGCAGCTCAAGAGCCACGCCATGCAGGTGCTGCAGCTCATCTGGCGCGGGCTCTTTGTGGATATGGCGCAGCAGGTCATCGCCGCCTCCGAGCTGAAGGACGAGCGCCTGAGCGCCAAGCGGCAGGCCGTGGCGGAGACGCTCTCCCTGTCCGACGAGCAGCTCAAGGAGGGCGTGGACATCCTCCTCCAGAACTTTTCGACGATTGCGGCGTTCAACGTGCTGATGACCCTGCTCAGCGACACCTATCAGATCGACACGTTCGGCTACGTGATCGACGCGGACGACGAGCTCGTGATGTACGAGGAGGCGCTCACGCTGGACGAGCTATCCGGCCACCGCGCGGGGCTGTTCGATCTGGCCGAGATCGCCGTGACGCGCGACAAGCTGGACGACGCGCGCGCGATTCTTGAAGGGGGCTACACGTTCCCCATGGCCGACACCCGCCTGCTGGACAGCCTGCTGCGCTGAGGAGGACGACATGCCGAAAAAGAAGCAGGTTTTTGAACCGGAAAACCTGGAATCCATCCGCAGCGCCATCTCCGGCCTGATTGTCGAGCCGCCAGAGACGATCGAGCCGGTCGTATACAGCGTCGATCTGCTCAGCCGCCACGACCCGTATTATCCTATGGTGCAGGGCGAGGCGACCAGCCGTCTGGCGATGACGGCGACGCGGAATATGGCCATCAACCCGATCACCGGCGACGCGGTCATCGAGGACGAGGGCTTCCGCGCGTTTTTTGAGGGCTACGACGGGCTGAAAATCGGCCTGACGGTCGGCGCGCAGAAGCTGCTCTCCACCGCGGCGCTTTACCTGACGCAGAACAACCACTACCGCCCGGAGGAATCCGCGCGGATTGAGACGGAGGTGCAGATTCCGCTGATTTCCTACGCGCGGCTGCTGGGCTATCCCGTCGATGAGCGGGAGACGGCCACGCCGGAGGAGGCCGAAAAGGAAAAGCGGCGCATCAAAAACCTGATGAAGGACGTGCGCGGCAAGATCAACGACCAGCTCGACGTGCTCTACAGCCTGTCGCTCTCCTGGTCGGAAAAGAAGGGGCGCGTTTCGGATTATCAGGACGTGCGCCTGCTCCAGCGCAAGGGCGTCAAGCGCGGGATGATCTCCATTCAGTTCAGCGACGACATCGCGCGGTATCTGCTCTGCTCGTATGTGATGCAGTACCCCGAGGCGCTGCTGAGCATCGACGAGCGCAGCCCGCGCGCCTACCGCGTCGGCTACAAGCTGGCGTATCACAGCTCCGTGCGCCGCAACATCGAGCGCGGCACCGCCGACATCATTTCCGTTTCGGCGCTGCTGGATGCGTGCGGCGACATCCCCGATTTTGACGAGGTGCAGAAGACGGATCGCGGCCACTGGGAGAACCGCATCAAAACGCCGCTGGAAACCGCGCTGGACAGCTGCGTTCGCGCCGGCGTGCTGGACGGCTGGGAATACTGCGGCGCAAAGAAGGCGAAGCTCTCCGACAGCGAGGTGGATATCGGCGATTACGCGACGTTTATCGGGCTGTATGTCCGGTTTCGGATGGGACGGATGAACGATGAAAATTGATTTTTCCCGGCTGGATGCGCTGAGACCGACGGCCGCCGTGCCGGAGGGCTTTGAACCCGTGCCCGAGGCCGAAACGCCGTTCGATTCGGGCTATGAGGCCATGTACCGCGCCGCGTGGGATTTCCATTTGGAGACGGACGACCGGCTCCGCGCGGCGGCGGGGGAGGCGCGCGAAGCAATTTGGCTGCGCGCCGCCGCGGCCATGGGGGAGAAGGTCGCCGCCTTTCCGGATCAGCCGTTTGCCGCGGCGCTCTTTGCGGCCGTCTGGCAGGAGCTGGAGAGACGGTACGCGGGGGAATAAGAAGAAAAACGGGCGAAATGTGCATCAGAATCCAAAAAGTCTTGATATTGCAGATGTTTTTGGATAAAATGGTTCAATAGGCGCGATGAAGCCGACGGACGCGGCGCGCGCAGGGGAGGAGGGTTTGCATGATTGATCGACCGCAATACCTTCGAGCGCTCCGGCGTTGGAAGGACAAGCAGATGATCAAGGTGATTACGGGGATTCGGCGCTGCGGAAAATCGACGCTGATGGAACTGTTTCAGGCGGAGCTTCGCCTTGACGGCGTTCCCGATTCGCAGATCATCGCCGTCAATCTGGAGGACTTCGCGAACATCGAGCTGCGCGACCCGATGAAGCTGCACGCCTATATTTTGTCGCGCGCGGGAAACGAACGGGCGTATGTCTTTCTGGATGAAATTCAGAATGTCCGGGATTTTCCGCCGATGATCGACAGTCTCTTTCTGCGCAAAAATCTGGATCTCTACCTGACCGGCTCGAACGCCTACATGCTGTCCGGCGAGCTGGCGACGCATCTTTCCGGGCGCTATGTCACCATTGATATGCTGCCGCTCTCCTTTTCGGAATATGCGGCGTTTACGGGCAGCCGGGACGGCCTGAGCGCCACATACCGCCGCTATCTGGAGACGAGCTTTCCCTATGCCACCGAGCTGGGCGGCGACCGGAAGGCGATTGAGGAATACCTGAGCGGCATCTATCACACGGTCGTGCTGAAGGACGTTGTGGGAAGACTGAAAAACGCCGATCCGATGATGTTGGAAAGCGTTCTGAGGTTCGTGTACAGCAGCACGGGCAGCCCGATTTCCACCAAGAAAATTTCGGATACGATGGGCTCCGACGGGCGGAAGCTCGACGTGCGCACGGTTGAAAAATATCTGTCGGCGTTTGTGGACAGCTACATCGTCTATCAGGCGCGGCGCTATGACATCCGCGGCAAGCAGCATCTCAAGACGCTTGAAAAGTATTATGCCGTGGATATCGGCCTGCGGTATTATCTGCTGGGCGGGCGCTATGCGGATACCGGTCATATCCTCGAAAACGTGATCTATCTCGAACTGCTGCGCCGCGAATATGACGTGTATATCGGCAAGCTCGACGAGTTGGAAGTCGATTTTGTTGCTGTCAATCAGACGGGAACGCTCTATGTGCAGGTTGCCGCGTCCGTGCGGGATGAACATACGCTCGCGCGCGAATTGAGGCCGCTGCAAAAAATCCGGGATTCGTACCCCAAACTGATTTTGACGCTCGACGACGACCCGCCCGCCGATTACGAGGGCATACGCCGCATCAACGCGCTGGAATGGCTGATTGATTCGCCGTAAAGGTAGAGAGGGATGTTGCGCCGAAATTTTTTTCGTATGTCCTGCACCCGGAGTTGTATAAGAATCTTCGAGAGGGCGCGCGAAGGGTCATAGGGGCGACCGCAAAGCCCCTATATGCAATCGACGGCAAGGCCGCAGGCCTTGACCGGCGAAGCCCCAGACCTCCCTCATCGAGGGAGGGGGACCGCCCCGTGGGCGGTGGAAGGAGTAGACGCGCTCCGCTAGGCCTAGGGGATTAGGGGGAAATTTCGATTTTTCCCCCTTAAATCCCCTAGGAACCCCATAACACCCATTGAAACGAGCAGGGTTGCGACCCTGCACCCGGGGTTGTATAAGAATCTTCGAGAGGGCGCGCGAAGCCCCAGACCTCCCTCCTCGAGGGAGGGGGACCGCCCTGTGGGCGGTGGAGGGAGTTCTCAGGCGACGGAAGGCGTTCGTCCCCATCGCTTTTATGCCGAACATCCTTCTATTTTCCGACGCACAGTAGGCATACGAGGCATATGAAGCATATGAAGCACAAGAGCCGATTTTCCTGAAAAAAGATCGGCTCTTTTTGATTGGAAATTTCATAAATCGGCGTTTTTCTGAAATTTCAAGCAACTTATAATTTCAAAATACGTTGATTCGATGAAAAAAACATGCCGATGATTTCGACATTCTCCGGAAGGAGACCTGATGGTTTTTGAAGAAAAACATCATATGCTTTGGGCATATGAAGCATATGAAGCATATGAAGAAAAAAGCCAAATTCACAGGACGAATGTGGCTTTGGGGAACGTGGGGGAATCATCGTCTGCGGACTCCTTCCACCGCCTGCGGACTCCTTCCACCGCCTGCGGACTCCTTCCACCGCCGCGGGCGGTCCCCCTCCCTCGAAGAGGGAGGTCTGGGGGGTGCGCCGGTCAAAGCCTGCGGCCTTGCCGTCGATTGGATATAGGGGCTTTGCGGTCGCCCCTATAACCCTTCGCGCGCCCTCTCGAAACCATTTATACAACCCCGGGTGCAGGGTCGCAACCCTGCTCGTTTCAAAGGGGGTTATGGGGTTCCTAGGGGATTTAAGGGGGAGAAATCGAAATCTCCCCCTAATCCCCTAGGCCTAGCGGAGCGCGTTCACCGCCCGCAGGAGGTGGAAGGAGTCCGCAGGCGGTGGAAGGAGTCCGCAGGCGGTGGAAGGAGTTCTCAGACGGTGGAAGGCGTTCATCCCCATCGCTTTTATGCCGAACAACCTTCTATTTTCCGATGCACAGTAGGCATACGAGGCACAAGAAGCATATGAAGCATACGAAGCACAAGAGCCGATTTTCCTGAAAGAAGACCGGCTCTTTTTGAGTGGAAATTTCATAAAACGGCGTTTTTTCTGAAATTTCAAGCGCGTTATAATTTCAAAATACGTTGATTCGATGAAAATTCTATGGTAAAATGAGCGCAGCAATTTCATTTTGCCGCCGTCCGGCGCAGAAAGGAGCTCCCCATGAACAATCGAGCAGGCGCGTTTGTCAGCAACCTCACCGGCGAAATGGCCTATCAATCCTTTCGGCCTGCGCCGCTTCCACCGAATCCGCCCATCGCGCTCAGCGGCGAATTGGTCGCAAAGCTGGTTGACGCCAACAAAAAGCTGGCCGCGCTGGACGGCCTGTCCGCCCGAATTCCGAACATGGATCTCTTTGTGTCCATGTATGTCCGCAAAGAGGCGCTGCTGTCGTCGCAGATTGAGGGAACCCAGTGCACGCTGGACGATATCCTCAATCCGCTGATGGAGGAAAACACGAATCGGAACGTTTCGGACGTTGTGAACTACATCAAGGCGACGGAGTTTGCGTTGAACCGTTTACATTCGCTTCCGCTGTGCAATCGGCTCATCAAGGAGACGCACGCCGTTCTGATGGAGGGCGTGCGGGGGCAGGAGAAGAGCCCCGGCGAATTCCGCTATTCGCAAAACTGGATCGGCGGGCAGGGCAGCACGATTCGAAATGCGCGCTACATTCCGCCCAACCCGGAGGACATGCAGACGGCCATGTCCGATCTGGAGAAATACATGAACGGCGACGATTCGCTGGACCCGCTGATTCAGGCGGCGCTCATTCACTATCAGTTTGAGACAACGCACCCGTTTCTTGACGGAAACGGCCGGGTCGGTCGGCTGCTAATCACCCTGTTTCTGATGGAAAAGGGAATTCTGTCTCATCCTGCGCTGTACATCTCCTATTTTCTGAAAATGAACCGGATCGAGTATTACGACCGGATGACGCAGGTTCGCAAGACCGGCGACTATGAGCAGTGGGTGATGTTCTTCCTGCAAGCGCTTTCCGATTCGGCCGGAGACGCTATTCAAACCATCGACGCACTGACCGCGCTGCACAATCAAAGCGTGGCCAAGCTGGGGGCGTTTTCCAAACGGCAGCAGACAAACCTGCTCAAGTTGTTTGCGTACATCGAAACCAACCCGATCATCGACATTCAGAAAACCGCCGCGGCCTTGGGGCTGTCCTACAATACGGTTTCAAAAATGGTGACGATCCTTGTGGACGAGGGGATCTTGCGGCAGACAGACAAGGCCGGAAAGGCAAAAATCTATTCCTATGCCGACTATCTCGATATTCTCCGGAAGGACACCTGACGGTTTTTGAAGAAAACATCATATGCCTTGGGCATACGGGATATAAGAAGCATATGAAGCATATGAAGCATATGAACTGAATTTTCGGGAGAATGTGGAGAACGGCTTCCACCTCTTATTCCTTCCACCGCCGGAAACTCCTTCCACCGCTGCGGGCGGTCCCCCTCCCTCGAAGAGGGAGGTCTTGGGGTTTCGCCGGTCAAGGCCTTCGGCCTTGCCGTCGATTGGATATAGGGGCTTTGCGGTCGCCCCTATAACCCTTCG
>ERZ773235.3686-NODE-3686-length-10490-cov-10.234499_pt1 | contig 10490 bp, 11 predicted proteins | sample MGYA00580522_ERZ773235 | MGnify/ENA primary metagenome ERZ773235 (study PRJEB29015, sample SAMEA2737797) | human gut metagenome | biome: human gut; feature: human-associated habitat; material: faeces | place: China | collected 2012 ...
CCGCAAACGAATACGTTGACGCAGCAAAAAAAGCCCCTGCTCGACTGAGCAGGCCACACAAACCAACTGACCCTCCGTATGTGCTGAAGCATACGGAGGGTCAGCTACTGTTCATAATGAAAGCCTTTTGCTCTGAAGGTGCTTTTTCGGTTTGATAAGTGGGAAGCGGCTCGATTAGTTTCCCGTTTGCGTTCCGTGGGTATGTTCCTTCTGTGCTGTCATTTTCGCAGCTGCAAGCACCATCAGCTGCCGCTCACCCTCGATCTCGCTGGGATAGGGATAGGATTTTGCGCATTGGCGAAACTGCGCCATGAGCTTCTCTGCCTTCTTCGGGTTTTGTTCGACCAGCAGTGCATACACATATTCCGTGCGCAGCACCGACGGGTATTTTTTCATAGCCTTCATGACCCTCAGCTGATCCCTTGTCCGCATTTCGTCCAGGATCTCCTTTCGGTTTTCCGAGATCATTTCCACATACATCTGATCGCATACCATCAGATTTCGATATAAGCCAATGATCCCATTTTGCTGGGCGAGAAGCCGTTTCATCAGCGTGTCTGCTTCATCAAACCGCTGCTGATCCATCAACCGGTTGCATGCCAGCACGCCGGTCGTGGCTACGATCCCGTTTTTCATCGACTCGTCAGAGGGGACTTTGAACCACTCATCGGGCATATCCTTTAAGCGAAGTCCCTTTGCGATTTGTTCATTTACCTTCATCTGGATCCAGAACGCCCGGGTTGCCTCTTCACTGCGGGAAAGCTCCAGTGCGTTCCTTCCATCATTGTTTACCGGCCCCATTTTAATGGGCAGACCGTTTATCAGGGCGAAGGCCAGCCCGATAACCGCAAAGATCATCAGGATCGTCCAGCCCAGCGAACGGGCGGAGCAGAGGAAAGACAGGCCCACACAAAGCACGGCTGTGGCCAGGTTTATGATCACACCGCCAAAGTTATACAGCATTACCGGCATTTTCCCGTCCTTCAAGTCGGGTGGTATCATCAAGCATTGGCCGCCGGTTCCGGCGATATGCAGTTTTCTGAATTGTATGCGGCCGTCGAGCTTTACCCACATCAGATTTGCGATCCGAAAGGAGCTGAAGCGGTAGCCGGTCATCAGGCCAAAGATCAAATGCCCTGCCTCATGGATAATGAGCTGAATCAGTATGGCGGCGTATGTGCCGATAAGCATCAGTGCAAGGGGTATAATCTCCGAAAAAAGCCCTTTTTCAGACTGACCCGCCGTATCCATATACATCAAATCGAATATGCCGCAGGCAGCACCAAGCAGCATGTAAAACACGATACCGATCCATTGTCCCTTGTTCTGTGCCGTTTTCTCTTTCTTCTTTTTTGTCATGAGACCTCCATTATTGGTTCTTCTGCATCTCCCATCATACCGGAATTATGAAAACAAATTGACAGCTACTGCTCATAAGACAAATCTAAGCTTGTCCATTGACCAACTATTTTTAAGTTTAGCATATCTTTTTGCTTTTTTCTACCGCTTTTTCACCTGGCTTTTGCCGCTGCCTTTTCGCCGCCGAAAACGGAGCGCGGATCATTCCGCTCTGCCGCAGCCCATTTCAGCGGAGCAGACACTATCCGCGCTGACGGTTAATTTGCGACGAATTTGCATATTGACATCGGGGCGGCATCATGTTATGCTGAATTGCAAATGAATTGCAAATTGGAGGCGTGGTGACTTGTCCAGTTACAGCACGCGGCAGAGGAAGGCTCTGCTTGCCTATTTGAGCCGGCACCCGGATGAGCTGCTGTCCGCACGGCAAATTGCGGACGCGCTGGCGGATGAAAAAATCAGCCTCAGCGCCGTGTATCGAAACCTTGCGCAGTTAGAGGCGGAAGAAAAAGTGCGGCGCAGCAGCAAGAGCGGCACGCGGGAGGTCTACTATCAGTACCTTGACGCCGAGAGCTGCAAGGGTGCGCTGCACATGAGCTGTGTGAAGTGCGGCAGGACCTTTCACATGGCAAGCGGCAACGCCGCCCTGTTTGCAAAGCACCTGGCGCAGAGCGAGCAATTCACGCTGGACGCCGCCGACACGGTTCTCTATGGCACCTGCGCGGACTGCCGGGAAGAATAATATTTGGAAGGAGGACAGGCTATGACAAAGAAATCTCGTTTGATCACAGGCTTGCTGGCAGCCGTGCTGGCGGCTGTCATGCTGTCCTCCGCTGTCTATATTGCGGTCGAAGCCAACCACAACTGCTCCGGCGAGGACTGCGCCATCTGCCACCAGCTGCAGGTCTGCGAAAATCTGCTCAAGAGCATTGGGCTTGCCGGTGCTGCCGCGGTTTTCGCCGCGGCGGTCAGGTATGCCCCGTGCAGGGTCATTCCCTCCTGCGCGGAGCTTGTCCGCACGTTTACTCTGGTTTCACTCAAGGTCAAGCTTTCAGATTAAATAAGAACTATTTACAAGGGTGTAGTCTATCCGTTTTCGGATAGGCTTTCGTGGCGTTGCCGTCACCCTTGTATTTTTGCGCCCATTTTTACGTTCTTATCATAATCTGGAGGTACATATAGCCTATGAAAAAGATCACTGCGCTGCTGCTTGCGCTAATGATGCTGGCCGGCGTCCTTGCCGGCTGCGGAAAGCCGCAGGATGCCGGAAAAGCCGGCAAATTGAAGGTCGTCACCACCATCTTCCCCGAATACGATTGGGTCAGGGCGATCCTGGGCGACAAGGCGGACAACGCCGAGGTCACCATGCTGCTGGATAACGGCGTTGACCTGCACAGCTATCAGCCCACCGCCGATGATATTGTCAAAATCTCCGATTGCGACCTGTTTGTCTATGTGGGCGGCGAGTCCGACGGCTGGGTGGAAAATGCCCTGAAAAACGCCGCCAACAGGAATATGAAGGTCATCAATCTGCTGGAGGTGCTGGGGGATTCCGTGAAAACGGAGGAGACCGTTGAGGGTATGCAGGAGGACGGTCACGACCACGGTCACAGCCACGATGAACAGCTCACGGAGGATGACATCAGGGATCGCACCCTCTCGGATTTCGCCGGTGCGTGGAAGTCCCTGCACCCCTATCTGCTGAACGGCGACCTGGACAAATTCTGCCAACACAGGGCGGAGGAGAACGAGGACAGCTCAACCACAAAGGATACCTACTTGGAGAAGTACAAAACCTCGTGGCAATGCGACGCCGAGAAGATTTCTATCAACGGGAACACGATCACCTTCACTTACGGAGACGGAAAAACCGTTTCCGCTGAATACACCTATGCCGGTTATCAGCCGAAGCTGGATGACGAGGGCAAGATCCGCAGCGTCCGTTATCAGTTCGAAACCACCAGTGCCGATGCACCCAAATATGTGCAGTTCAACGACCACGGTCACGAGCCGGGCGAGGCGGAGCATTTCCATATCTACTTCGGCAACGACGGCTTCGATGCGCTGATGAGTGGCAAGACCAATCCGTTTTTTGTGAAGGGCGCGCTTTCCGTAGAGGACATCCTTGACGAGCTGATGGGGCATGACCATGGGGAGGAAAAGGACGAGCACGTCTGGCTGTCCCTGAAGAACGCCCAAGCACTCTGCGTGACGCTTGCGGACGCGCTGTGTGCCATCGACCCGGACAACAAGAACACCTATATCGCCAACGCCGCGGCGTATAGGGACAAGCTGGCTGCTCTTGACGCAGACTATAAGGCGGCTGTGGACGGTGCGGCCCATAAGACCGTTTTGTTTGGCGACCGTTTCCCGTTCCGCTATCTGATGGATGATTACGGTCTGCGCTACTATGCCGCCTTTGCGGGCTGCTCCGCCGAAACCGAGGCCAGCTTTGAAACCGTTTCGTTCCTTGCAAAGAAGGTGGATGCGCTGGGGCTTCCCTGCGTGCTGACCATCGAGGGCGCACAGCACAGGATCGCGGAAACCATCGTCCAGAACACCGCCGGGAAGAATCAGAAGGTGCTGACCATGGATTCCATGCAGTCCACCACCTCCAAGGACGTGGCAAACGGCGCTACATACCTTTCCGTTATGGAGAAAAATCTCTCCGTGCTGAAGGAAGCGTTGGGGTAAGGAGGTAGGTCTATGGCTCAGCTCACTTGTCAAAATCTCTGTGTCGGCTACGATGGACGACCCGTTCTCCAAGACCTCACCTTTGAGCTCCTGGCAGGCGACTATCTCTGCATCGTAGGGGAAAACGGCTCCGGCAAGAGTACCCTTATGAAAACGATCCTCGGCTTGCAGGCCCCCATCAGCGGCAGAATTTTGACGGGCGATGGGCTGAGGAAAAACGAGATCGGCTATCTGCCGCAGCAGACAGTGGTACAAAAGGACTTCCCGGCAGCCGTGAGAGAGATCGTTCTCTCCGGGTGCCAGGGACGCTGCGGCAGCCGTCCTTTTTATAACAAAGAAGAAAAGAAACTTGCGGTGGACGCCATGGAGAAAATGCAGATCACGCAGCTGGCGCGGCGCTGCTATCGGGAGCTGTCCGGCGGACAGCAGCAGAGGGTTCTGCTTGCCCGTGCGCTGTGCGCCACGCAAAAAATGCTGCTTCTTGATGAGCCTGTTTCCGGACTTGACCCCAAGGTGACGGCGGAAATGTACACGCTCATCGAAAAGCTCAACCGTGAGGACGGCATCACTGTGATCATGATCTCTCACGATGTGGCTGCCGCCGTCCGATACGCCAGCCATATTCTGCATATTGGCGACACCGTTTTCTTTGGGACAAGGGCGGACTATCTCCAAAGCCCGCAAGGGCGGCTGTTTGACGCGCAGAAGGGTGGTGACAGCCAATGACCGCTATCTTGGAAAAGCTGACTCTCTATTGGGCATATCCCTTTGTCCGCTATGCGCTCATTGTCGGTGTGCTGATCGCGCTTTGCTCCTCCCTGCTGGGTGTGACGCTGGTGCTGAAGCGGTTTTCCTTCATCGGTGACGGTCTGTCCCATGTGGCGTTTGGCGCAATGGCGATTGCCGCCGTGCTGCAGATCACCAACAAAATGCCCCTTGTCATGGTCGTTACCATCCTCAGTGCCGTGCTGCTCCTGCGCACCGGACAGAATACGAAAATCAAGGGCGATGCCGCCATCGCCATGATCTCTGTCGGTTCTTTGGCAATCGGATACCTATTGATGAACATTTTCTCCACCTCGTCCAATCTTTCGGGCGATGTGTGCAGCACGCTGTTCGGCTCCACCTCCATTCTGACGCTGTCCCCCGTAGAGGTATGGCTGTGCGTGGGAATGTCGGTGCTGGTCGTGGCGGTGTTCATCCTGTTCTACAATAAGATCTTCGCCGTGACCTTTGACGAGAGCTTTGCAAGGGCGGCCGGCACGAAGGCGGGGCTTTACAACCTGCTGATCGCCGTCGTCGTTGCGGTCATCATCGTGCTGGCGATGAACCTTGTGGGTTCCCTGCTGATCTCCGCACTGGTGATCTTCCCGGCACTGTCCGCCATGCGGATGTTCAAGAGCTTTCGCAGCGTGACCATCTGCGCGGCAGTCCTTTCGGTTTTCTGTGCGCTGCTCGGCATTCTGGCGTCCATTCTCGCCAGTACGCCGGTAGGCTCCACCATCGTTGCCGTTTAGATCGGCGCTTTCGGTCTGTCATGGCTGGCAGGCACGGTATTCGGAGGTGTTCGCAGATGAAAAAACTATTATGCGTTTTGCTGATTGCCCTAACTCTCATCCCTCTCGCCGCCTGCGGCCGTGAGGACACCGCACAAAAGCCCGCTGCGGAGGATGCAGAAGGCACCGCCGTGATCGACATTGACCTGACCGCACTCAGCGGCATCATGGTCTATTCCGAGGTCAACAGCATGATCTCCTTCCCGGATAACTACATCGGAAAAACCGTCAAAATGCAGGGGCAGTTCACCATATACCAGGCCACCGACGAAAACGGTGCTTTTATCCCGGACAAAAGGTTCTTTGCCTGCATGATCGCCGATGCCACCGCCTGCTGCGCACAGGGGCTGGAGTTTGCCCTCGCCGGAAAGCCTGTCTATCCCGCTGATTATCCGGAGCTTGGGGCGGAGATCACCGTGGTGGGTACGTTTGAATGGTACGAGGAGGATGGCTGCCGGTACTACCGGCTGGGAAACGCGGCGTTTGTGAACTAAGGCATTGGGGCTGTATCGACCGGGAAATTTTTGCAATGCTTCACCTGTGATAACAGCAAAGGAAAACCTTCGTAGTTATTGAAGAGTTCCTCAAGCATACAGTCTTTCTTATCAATATGCAAGCCAAAATCCCGAATAAACTGTGCCTTGGGATCGCCAAGGCGATTTGACCCACACGACACCAGAAGAATTCCGATACACACGAGGGCCATAACGCATAGCAGCTTTTTTATGATTTACTCCTTGTATATCACTCCTAGGGATGAGCAAAACTCTGATTTGCTCGCAGTGGCATACAATGCATAGACACTGCAACAATTTGTAACTCGATATTTTGTGTCATGTTTTTGCAAAACTTGCGTTTTGCTCATCTCTACTATCTACTGCAAGCACTGCATACTCACCTTTATCCATTTTGGAAGGCTCATTGTGCTACGAATACAACATTTTTGGCAGATACTAAGTATACTATCTTTTCCAAACAAGTACTCCTTTTCTGCAGCTTCTTCATCCATGTTCCCACGTTTTTTCAACGGACAGAATCTTCGCGAAGATCACATGAGAAGTTCCGTGATTGTTGAGCTTTGCCAAGGATGGTTGATTTCAAAAGCGATTGACGGGATAAGAAAAAGCTGATAGACTTAGAATACTTAGCAAGACACATCAAGTCACCATCTTTGATTTGCCGGAAAAGGCAATATTTCACCGATATTACAGAGGGCGCCTGATTTCCTTGGGCGTATATATCTGCTTCGTACCAAGCCGTAGCTCTAAGGCTTGTCTGTTCGTAAGCCACCACACAAAAGGATTTGAAACCATGAAGCTTTCCTCCATACTCAAGGACTACCCTGTTCTTTCTGTCTCTGACTGCCCTATTGCCGAGGCGTTTCTGCCTGGCCAAATGGAGCAGCAGATTCATTCCATCGACTACGATTCCCGCCGCGTCTCTGCCGGTTCTCTATTCTTCTGCCTGCCCGGCGCTCATGCGGACGGACACCGCTTCGCGCCGCTTGCCTATGCCGCCGGCTGCCGTGCTTTTGTATGCAGCCGTAGGCTTGTCTCGCTCCCGGAAGACGCGGTGCAGATACTTGTGGAGAATCCGCGCCACGCGCTAGCCTGTCTGTCGGCGTCATTCTATAGCCGCCCTGCGGAGAAGCTGACCGTTATCGGCATTACCGGAACCAAGGGCAAAACAACAACGGCATTTTTCATGCGGGAGATTCTCTCTGGCTGCGGCTTTCCGTGTGCGTATGTCGGCTCCAATGGCGTGCTGATGGAAAAGGATTGGTTTGATACCGTCAACACGACGCCGGAAAGCAGTGAACTTCACCGCTATTTTCGCATGATGGTGGATCGTGGCATCACACATGTGGTAATGGAGGTTTCCTCGCAAGCGCTGGCCACACACAGAGTGGAGGGCGTCCGCTTCGATACCTGCTTGTTTACGAATCTGGCAGATGACCATATAGGAGAGGTGGAGCATCCCTCGTTTGCCGCCTATCGAGCGGCGAAGGCACGACTGTTCCGCGATTTTGTGCCGGAACACATTGTCTGCAATCTCGATGATTCCCATTGGAGGGCTGTCGTTGGGAATCCGGGCGAGAACACGGATTTCATTGGTTTTTCTCTGCACCAGCCCCTGTCCGACCATTGCCGGTTCACTGCCGCGGAAACCCGTCCCTTTCGCGGAAAAGCAGCGCTGGGCATCGACTTTGCCTGTGTTTCACAGGGGGGGAATACCGCCGTCAGGCTTTGCACTCCCGGAGAGCTTTCCGTGTATAATGGGCTGGGCGCCATTGCGGCGGCCTCAATTTACGGTGTGTCTGCGGCAGACGCCGCCCAGATTCTGCAGACGCTTTCCGTCCCCGGACGCTTTGAGGTGGTGGACGCACTGCCAGGAGTGACCTTTGTCCTTGACTATGCGCACAACGGGTTCAGCCTTGAAAATGCGCTTCAGGCTCTTAGGACATACCATCCCCATCGGCTGATATGTCTGCTCGGCTCTGTCGGATGCCGGACAAAAAAGCGCCGCAAAGAGCTGGGTGAGGCGGCTGGAAAATACGCCGATTTCGCAATCATTACGGCAGACAATCCGGACACTGAAGATCCCAATGAGATCAACCGGGAGATTCTGTCCTACTACGATCAAACGAAGCCCTATCTGCTTTTTGAGGATAGAAAAGACGCCATTCGTGCAGCAGTACACATGGCAGAGACGGGTGACATCATTCTCTGCGCCGGAAAGGGTCACGAAACCTATCAGCTAATCAACGGCGAGAAGATTCCGTTTTCCGAGCGAGAGATCATTTTGCGCGAGGCGGCTCTGCTTCTGCCGCGGAAAGCAGTTCACGTTCCCAACGGTAATAAGTTGCTACGTTGATTTCTTCTTGTCTGCACCATGCCCGCACCGTCTGGCCGCCTGCTGCGCGCAGGGGCTAGAGTTTGCCTTCGCCGGAAAGCCCGTCTATCCCGATGATTATCCGGAGCTGGGGGCGGAGATCACCGTGGTGGGTACGTTTGAATGGTACGAGGAGGACGGCTGCCGGTATTACCGGCTGGGCAACGCATCGTTTGTAAACTGAGGCAGCGTGGGTCGTATCAACCGGAAATTCCGTGACGCGTTTCGAGTACGATATAAGCAGCAGTCCCCCGGACAACGAAACGTCCGGGGGACTGCTGCTTATCGTTAGATGTCCATTGTCAAGAGGTATGCGGCACCCGTCGCCCTATCGTATACGCACAGGGAAACATTTGTGTATGCGCTCGTTCCCGGGTTTCGATCCACCATTTTCCAGTAGCCGTCCGCGATCGAGGGCAGTTCCACATAGGCGGAAAGGCTCTCTAAAAAGTGCTCAGCCTCTTCGGAGAAGGGAAAGCGTTCCCATTGCAGGAACGCCTGACGCACGTCCTCCCCAACGGTCAGCTTATATAGCGCGATTCCCTCATAAGGAAACCCTTCGTAGTTATTGAAGAGTTCCTCAATCACACAGTCTTTCTTATCAATATGCAAGGCAAAATCCCGCATAAGCTGCGCCTTGGGATCACCAAGGCGATTTGACCCGCACGACACCAGAAGCATTCCGATACACACGAGAGCCATAACGCATATCAGTTTTTTCATTTTCATATTGACAACCTGTAACAACAAAACCGTTTGGTGGCTTATGACTTTCTCTTCACGCCAAAGCTCCAGAAGAGGAGGAAAACGATTACTATCAACGGAACAAAAGTGCCTGTGCTTATGACATTCAGAAGATATAGCGCAATTAGGCCGGTCACAGCGACAGTGGCAAGCGGCCTTGCAATAAGGCTCCGTTTCATGAGCTTTTTCATGATTTACTCCTTATGTAAGTGTGTCATTTGGACAGCGGCATTGGCGCATAATTCAACGCCATGATGGCAAAAGCCAAAGCCGCAAACGCGAGCAAAGCAACAGCGATGATTTTCAGCACGCGCCGCGTCCGATGGTTTCTGATGGCAAGCTGTGTATTGATGCGGGACAGCTCTTTTGCCAACTGGTTCGGTTCCTCTTTGCCTTCCGCCTGGGTGCCCAAAAGCTCGCTTACAGTCGTTTCAAGAATGACAGCCAGCTTTATCAGCTGCTCAGCATCGGGAACCGACTGACCTTTCTCCCATTTTGAAATGGTCTGCCGGACGACATGGAGACGTGATGCCAATTCCTCCTGCGAAAGACCTCGCTCCCTGCGTTTCAGTCGAAGGTTTTCTTGAAACATGGAAATCCCTCCTTCCCTCAAAGATTGCACACACAGTATAGCAGTAACAACACCGTCGTGGCAAGCAACGCAAAGTAACATTCGTGCATTTGACCCGCGATGGCTCAATGGCAAAAGGTGTTCACTGTACCTCGCTGGGCTTTGTACCGACCTCCACAACGGTATCGCAGCAGCTCTCGATCAGCTCGTGGTCGTGGGTGATCACGAGAATGGTTCTGCCGTTCCGCGCTTCGCTTTTCAACCTTTCTGCGATCAGGCGCATGTTTCGCCCGTCAAGGCCGCTGGTGGGCTCGTCAAGGATCAATATCCTGCGGGCGGAAAAGATGGCGCAGGCGATGGCAAGCCGCTGCTTCTGCCCGCCGGACAGAGCGGACGGGTGCGCATCCCTGTACTCGTAAAGCCCAAACTCTTTGAGCAGGATCCTTGCATGGCTCTTGCTTTCTTCTGTCAATCTGGTATTCAGCAGCAGCTCCTCCGCCACACTCGCCGTAAAAAACTGCGTTGACGTGTCATTGCCGCAGTAATAGATCTCCCTGCGCCGGACTGCCGCTCTTGCTTTTTTCCCATCTATCAGGATATGTCCCCTTGTCTGCTTTGTCAGCCCGCAGAGGATCTGCGCAAGGGTGGTTTTCCCCGCGCCGTTTTGCCCCGTT
>ERZ773235.3693-NODE-3693-length-10477-cov-20.060737_pt1 | contig 10477 bp, 8 predicted proteins | sample MGYA00580522_ERZ773235 | MGnify/ENA primary metagenome ERZ773235 (study PRJEB29015, sample SAMEA2737797) | human gut metagenome | biome: human gut; feature: human-associated habitat; material: faeces | place: China | collected 2012 ...
TTTCTGGCGCAGGGCGTTTCGCATCATCCACGGGAAAGGACCTCCTTCAAAGTCAACGGCAAAAAATGGAAATGAGAATTCGATAAAACAAACACAAGAAGAGACGGAACTTTCAAATTGCTACTGCCTGACGTCCGACTGCACAATAAGAAGTATTCACGCTTCTATTCTATCACGGATGCGAGAAAAAGGAAAGTGATGAATGTAAAAAATAGGCTGTTTTCGGCTGGAAAATGCAAAAAAACAGTTGAAGTACAGGTGGTGTACAATTTGAATACAATTTGCGGAAGAGGCTACTTTGAACGTTGCGGAACATGAAGAAAAGGTTACACGGCTGTGTTTAGGACAGACGAGGGTGTAATAGCGCGTCTTAGGGGGCGCGTCTGCGGACGTGCGAAGTTCCCCTTTTGACCCCTCTGCGCGATGGAGACGGCTTCTTCTCCATCCTTTTTCCGCGTGTTTAGCCCCTTTGTGCCGCGCCTATTCTTTTTCTGTTTCTTCTCCTATCCAATACCACTGATACACCTGCAAGACCTTTGCGCCTTCCAAGTCCTTCGCATACGGGCAGCGCATCACCCGCTGGCGATTCTGCGCAAACGACAATTCATACGTCCGCACCGTATCCCCCTGAAATCCGCGCGGCGACGGATCAACCGCCACAAACCGCTTCCGCTCCGCATTATACCCCACAATCAGCAGCGCATGACCTACACCGTTCGTCCGCTTCATATATATATATAGCGGCGAATATCGCTCATCGTTGAGATACTGCGCCATCATTTCATCAAATGTCGCTTCGGTCAATCCACGCCGCGCCAAACCATCCACCAGCGCCGTGATTTCGTCGTACGGCTCATTCAGCGTGCGCCGCTGGGCAAGGACGCTCATATCCACCGGGGTCATATCCACGCCAAGGTAGGACAGTGCCATCGAGTACACCGCACGCGTGCACATGCTGCCGATGTAGTAGGCATAAGGCGCGCCGTAACGGTTTTCCTTCGCAGTCAGGTCAAATTCGCCTTTTTCCTCGCCCGAACGCCAGTAATCAGCGCAGAACATGTCGTCGCGCCGCGTCTGGACAATCAGGCGGACTTGCCCGCTCACGACGTCCAAGCGTTCGCCGGTATCAGACTGGATGAGCAGCGCGTTTGCCTCTTCAGCGGACTGCGCCTCGCGGATGGAGGCGGGCAGCATTTCCTCCGCCCATGCCGCGCTAATAAGCGCCCAAATCAGCGTCAGCATCAGCATCAGCAGGCCGCGGATTCCATGTTTCTTCAAGCCGCTCACCCCTTTCCGGCAGATTAACTTGTTCCATTATATCGCGTTTTTCGATGAATTTCAACATATTTCCGGGAATGTTGCATTTTCGCGCAGCAGAAAGCGGGTGCGCTCCGCTGATGGCAGGCACACCCGCCTCGTCAATTTTTCAAATGGTGATTCGCTTCGGAATCGGATTCGCGCTGACGGCATCCGCATTGCGCGGCAGAAATCAGCGTTTCCCCAGCATCTTCTTGAGGAACTGCCCCGTGTACGACTTTTCGCACGCGGCGACTTCCTCCGGCGTGCCTTCGCAGACGATTTCGCCGCCTTTGTCGCCGCCTTCCGGGCCGAGGTCAATCAGGTAGTCCGCCACCTTGATGACATCCAGATTGTGTTCGATCACCAGCACGCTGTTGCCCGTTTCGGTCAGGCGCTGCAAAACGCCGATGAGCTTGTCCACGTCTGCCATGTGCAGCCCGGTCGTCGGCTCGTCCAAGACATAAAGCGTCTTGCCCGTCGCGCGGCGGCTGAGTTCCGTCGCCAGCTTCACGCGCTGCGCTTCGCCGCCGGAAAGGGTCGTCGATGCCTGCCCTAACTTCATGTACCCCAAGCCGACGTCGTAGAGCGTTTCCAGCTTGCGGCGGATGCTCTCGTGGTTCTCAAAGAACGTAATGGCTTCCTCGATGTTCATGTCCAGCACGTCGGAGATATTCTTGCCCTTGTAGGTCACTTCCAGCGTCTCGCGGTTGTAGCGCTTGCCCTTGCACACGTCGCACGGCACGAAAATATCCGGCAGGAAGTGCATTTCGATTTTCAGCATCCCGTCGCCGCAGCAATTTTCGCACCGCCCGCCCTTGACGTTGAAGGAGAAGCGGTTTTCCTTGTAGCCGCGCGCCTTCGCTTCAGGGGAGGCGGCAAAGATCTTGCGAATCTGGTCAAACAGCCCGGTGTACGTCGCCGGATTCGACCGGGGGGTGCGCCCGATGGGGCTTTGGTCAATGCAGATGATTTTGTCCAGCTGCTCCACGCCCTCCATGCTGCCAAACGCGCCGGGACGGGTTTTCGCGCGGTTCAGCACCTTCGCCAAGTGCTTGTAGAGGATTTCGTTCACCAAGCTGGATTTGCCCGACCCCGACACGCCCGTCACACAGCAAAGGCAGCCCAGCGGCACTTTCACGTCAATGTTCTTAAGATTATGCTCCTTCGCGCCGCGGATGGTCAGGAAGCCCTTCGGCTGACGGCGCACGTCGGGAATCTCGATGCGCTTCTTGCCCGACAGGTACTGCCCGGTGATGCTGTTCGGATTGCGCTTGATATCCTCCACCGTGCCTTCCGCGACGATGTTGCCGCCATGAATGCCCGCGCCCGGCCCGACGTCCACAATCCAGTCCGCCGCGTACATCGTGTCCTCGTCGTGCTCGACGACAATCAGCGTGTTGCCCAAGTCGCGCATTTTTTTTAAGGTGTTAATGAGCTTCATGTTGTCGCGCTGATGCAGGCCAATCGACGGCTCATCCAGAATATACAGCACGCCCATGAGCGCTGAGCCAATCTGCGTCGCCAGCCGGATTCGCTGCGCCTCGCCGCCGGACAGCGACCCTGCCGCGCGCGCCAGTGTCAAATACCCCAGCCCGACGTCCTCCAGAAAGCCCATGCGCGCGTTGATTTCCTTCAAAATCTGCGCGGCAATCATGCTTTCCTTCTCCGTCAGCGCCAGCGACCGAAAGAACGCCCGCGCATCCGTGATGGACAGGCTGGACACCTCATACAAATTCTTGCCGCCGACTGTGACCGCCAGCGCTTCCGGCTTCAATCGCTTGCCGTGGCAGACGGGGCAGGGTTCTTCCGCCATGTATTCTTCATAGGCGGCTTTCATGGCTTCACTGCCTGTTTCCTCATAGCGGCGCTCCAAGGACGGAATCACGCCCTCGAACGTCGTGGAATACGTTCCCCTGCCGCTGGGCGTGTCGTAGGTCATGGTCAGCTTCTCGCTGCCCGTGCCGTAGAGCAGGGCGTGGATGCCCGCTTCCGGGATGTCCCGAATCGGCGTATCCATCGTGAAGCCGTACTTGTCGCATAAGGCTTGGAAGTACTGCGCCGTCACGCCGTCGCCATCCGCCGAACCGAAGCCCATGGCGTTCAGCCCGCCCTGCCGCAGGGACAGCGACTTATCCGGGAACAGAATATCTGTACTTACCACCATGCGGTAGCCCAGCCCGCTGCACGCCGGGCACGCGCCATAGGGGCTGTTGAAGGAGAACATGCGCGGGCTGAGCTCCTCGATGGAGATGCCGCAGTCCGGGCAGGCGTAATTCATGGAGAAGAGCAGTTCGCCCTTGTCCATCATGTCCATGATGACCAAGCCACCGGAGCGCTTCGTCGCCGTCTCGATGGAATCCGCCAGACGGCTCTGGAACTCCTTGCCGGGGCGGACAATCAGGCGGTCAACGACGATTTCAATCGAATGCTTCTTCTTTTTGTCCAGCGCCGGCACTTCCTCCAGCCGATACAGCTCGCCGTCCACCCGCACGCGCGCGAAACCGCTCTTGCGCGCCTCCTCGAACACTTTGACATGTTCGCCCTTTTTGCCGCGGATGACGGGCGACAGCACCATCAGCTTCGTGCCTTCGGGATAGGCGACGATTGCGTCCACCATCTGGTCAACGGTCTGCTGGCGGATTTCCTTGCCGCACTTCGGGCAGTGCGGATGCCCCACGCGCGCATAAAGCAGGCGCAGATAATCGTGGATTTCCGTCACCGTGCCGACGGTCGAGCGCGGATTGCGGCTGGTGGTTTTCTGGTCAATGGAGATAGCGGGGGACAGGCCGTCAATCTGGTCAACATCGGGCTTCTCCATCTGCCCCAGAAACTGCCGCGCATAGCTGGACAGGCTTTCCACATAGCGCCGCTGTCCCTCGGCATAAATGGTATCGAACGCCAGCGAGCTTTTGCCCGACCCGGACAGCCCCGTAAACACAACGAGCTTGTCGCGCGGGACGGTCAGGCTGACATTGCGCAGGTTATGCTCTCTTGCGCCGCGAATGATGATTTGGTCGTTCATCGTTGCAATCCTCCTTGGCTTAGGAACACAGTATAGCACATTTTGTCCGGCACATGCAAGGCGAACACGAACAAATATTTTCGTATCGTGGATATGCTGGGGGATTTTTATGGAATCGCATTGACAAATGAAGGCTTGTTGTGTATGATAATGGCATAAAGGAGGTTGTTCTAATGGAAAAGAAATGGTTCGTAGCTCTGCTGATGGTTGTTGTGATGATGTGTGCCTGCTGGACGGGTGCGGTGGCGGACGAGGAACGGAAGACGTTCACGTCCGGTGACTACCAGTATGCGCTGCTGGATGATGGAACAGTGGAGATTGCAGGGTACAAAGGGAGCGCAGACCTCCTTGCCATTCCTGCTGAGCTTGATGGAAAGGCGGTTACCTCCATTGGCGACTGCGCGTTCTACTTGTGCTCTTCCCTGACCTCCGTCTCCATCCCCGATTCCGTTGAACAAATTGGTACGAATCCTTTTGCAGCCTGTTTCGAACTGAAAACAATTTCTGTTTCTCCTGAGCATCCGTATTTTGCTACCATTGATGGCGTTTTGTTCCGAAAAGCCGATAAAGCCTTGATTTCCTATCCTGCCAGCATCAGTTCTTCAACTTATACCATTCCGCAGGGAATTACCTCCATTGGCGACAGCGCGTTCTTCTACTGCGACTCCCTGACCTCCGTCTCCATCCCCGATTCCATTACCGCCATTGGCGACAGCGCGTTCTTTTGGTGCAGTTCCCTGACCTCCGTCTCCATCCCCGATTCCGTTACCTCCATTGGCGACAGCGCATTCTCCTACTGCGACTCCCTGACCTCCGTCTCCATCCCCGATTCCGTTACCTCCATTGGCGACGAGGCGTTCTACTCCTGCTCTTCTCTGACCTCCGTCAACATCCCCGATTCCGTTACCTCCATTGGCGACCGCGCGTTCTACTACTGCGACTCCCTGACCTCCGTCTCCATCCCCGATTCCGTTACCGCCATTGGCAACCGCGCGTTCTACTACTGCGACTCCCTGACCTCCGTCTCCATCCCCAATTCCGTTACCTCCATTGGCGACTACGCGTTCTCCGACTGCCCCAACCTCACCCTCACCGTCTCCCGCAACTCCTACGCAGCTGAGTACGCCAAAACCAACGACATCCCCTACACCTACCCCGACGCCAACGACTGGCTGAACAACTAACCCGCAACAAAATTTCTTTCCGCCTTGCTCCGCGCACTCGCCGGGGCAAGGCGCTTTTTCTTCCCCCTTGCAGTCCTCCCGCGAAAGTGGTATGATAGAAGGCAGAACGCAAGGAGGCGGCGAAGATGGAGCGCATCCGCAAAATTCCTGACGACAGCGACCGCGTGTCCCCCGATGAGGACGACGAGGACATGTCGCCCTATGAACCGACGTACCGCGATGGCAGCGCGAAAAACGAGTGCTGGCGCGACGACGACGGCTGATTATCCCCCGAAAGGAGAAGACCCCATGCTGACCATTGATTTTCTGACGGACTATGTGTGTCCGTTCTGCCTTGTGACGAAGGAAAACCTCCGCGCGGCGCTGAAAACGCTGCACCAAGAGGCGGAAATCATCGAGCATCCGTATGCGCTGACCCCCGAAGGCAGCGAGGCGACCGACATCTGCGACGAGGAGCATCGGGCGTATTTCGCGCGGCTGAAAGAACCCGCGGAGACGGTCGGGCTGAACATGCAGCTTCCGCCGGAAATCCGCCCGCGCCCGATGACGTATCTCGCGTTTGAAGGGGCGGTGCTGGCGGAAAAATCGGGCAAGCACGAGGCGTGGAGCGACCGGGTTTACCGCGCGTATTGGGTCGAGGGGCGCGACATCGGGCAAATTGACGTGCTGTGCGTGCTGGCGGCGGACATCGGACTGAATGCGGACGAAATGCGTCAGGCGCTGGAAAATCGCACCTATTTAGGCGACGTGAAGACCGCCATCCAAAACACGCTGGACACCTATCATCCGCGCGGCGTGCCGATTCTCTTCGTCAACGGGCAGCGCATCCGCTTGCGGGCGTACACGCTGCCGGAAATGACGGACGTGCTGCGCGGCGTGATTCCGGCGGAAGAAAATCAGGAGGAAACGGGCTGCTCCGCGGACGGATGCCGCCTGAATTGGTAAGTAATGCAAGCATTAACACATCGGGTGCAGTATTATGAAACCGACCGCATGGGCGTGACGCACCACTCGAATTATATCCGCTTCATGGAGGAAGCGCGCGTGGCGTATCTGGAGCAGCTCGGCTTCCCGTATGCGGAGCTGGAGCGCCGCGGGGTGATTTCGCCCGTGACGGCGGTGAACTGCAAGTATCTGGCGACGACGACGTTCGACGACCGCATCACGGTGGATGTGCGCGTGGAGGCGTTCAACGGCGTCGTGCTGACGATTGGCTACGACATGACGAAGCAGGACGGAACGCGTGTGTTTACTGGCGCGTCCGAACACTGCTTCTTGAATCCCGAAGGGCATTTCATTCGGCTGCGGCGCGATCAGAGGGAGTTTTACGAGATGCTGATGCGCGAGCTGAACGTCCATCATCCAGCAGAAGGAGAAACATCGCATGAATAACCAGACGACAATTGGCATTCTTGGCTCCGGCACATGGGGCATCGCGCTGGCGCGGCTTCTGCACCGCAACGGGCACGACGTGACCGTGTGGTCAAAATTCCCGAAGGAAATCGAAAATCTCGCCGCAACGCGCACGCATCCCGCCCTGCCGGGGCTGGTGATTCCGGAAACGGTGCATTTCACCTGCGATTTGCAGACAGTCGCCAGCGGCAAGGACATCCTGCTTTTCGCCGTGCCGTCCATTGCGATTCGCCAGACGGCGGAAAGCGCACGCCCGTTCATCCCGGATGGACAGATTATCGTGGATGTTGCCAAGGGCATTGAGCCGGACACACTCATGACCATGACCGAGGTCATCCGCGACGAATTGAGCAAGGACGGTCAGCATGACCATGTGAAGCTCGTTGCGCTGTCCGGCCCGACCCACGCGGAGGAAGTCGCGCTTGACATGCCGACTTCCATCGTTTCCGCCTGTACGGACATGCAGGTCGCGGAAAAGGTGCAGGACGTGTTCATGAACACCTGTATGCGCACCTATACGAACACGGACGTGCTCGGCGTGGAGCTGTGCGGCGCGATGAAGAACATCGAGGCGCTCGCCGTCGGCATTTCCAGCGGGCTGGGCAACGGCGACAACGCCCGCGCCGCCCTCATCACGCGCGGCATTGCAGAAATCAGCCGTCTGGGGCTGAAAATGGGCTGCGCGGAGTACACGTTCGGCGGACTGGCGGGCATCGGCGACCTCATCGTGACCGCAACATCCATGCACAGCCGCAACAACCGCTGCGGCATCCTCATCGGACAGGGCGTTCCGCCGCAGGAAGCCGTTCGGCAGGTCGGCACGGTGGAGGGCATCAACGCGCTGCCCGCCGCGATGCAGCTGATGGAGCGCTATCAGGTGGAAATGCCGATTGCCAAGGCGGTGAACGCAGTCGTGAAGGGCGAAATCAGCGCGAAGGACATGGCGCTGGCGCTCATGACGCGCGACAAGACGAGCGAAGTGCGTCAGAGCGAACTGGCGGTGCGCTTCGAGAGCGCCCTCATGCGCCACATTTCCGGCGGCATCATGCGCCGCGTGATGGTCATCGGGAAATTTGCGGACTTGTCGCACGAGGCGATTGCGTTCCTGACCCGCGCGAAGGACGAGGGCGGACACCTGACGGTCGCGCTGACCGGATGTGCGCAGGATGTGCGGAAAAGTTCGCTGCTGGCGCTGCGGTGTGTTGACCGCGTGTTGGAATTGGAGACGGAGAAGCTGACGCTGCCGGAGCTGATGCGCCTGTACCGCATTGAGGTGCTGGTGCTGGCGAAGGGGCAGGACGTGCCGGAGATGCTTCCGCCGACGGTGAAGGTGAAGTACCTCTAAGCCACAGGTTCGTTCCCTCAATAAACACGTGGGCATTGTATGCAGTTGTCACCAACTGAATCGCGCGAAAGGGAGTCCAGAGGGTCGAAGACCCTTTGGCGGAGTCAAGGGGCAGCGCCCCTTGCGTCCCCCCAATAAACACGCGGAACCAGTATGAGAGTGTCACCAACTCAATCGCGAAAAGGGTGTCGCGAGGGTCGAAGACCCTTCGCGGGTGCAGGGCAGAGCCCTGCCGGAGTCCAGAGGCAGAGCCTCTGGCGCCTCCCCACGTCCTCCCATAAGAAAGGAAAAAAACGGATGCAAGCACAGGAAACCCTGCGGAAGTACTTTGGGCATGAGGCGTTTCGGCCGGGGCAGGAAGTGATGGTGAATGCGCTGACGCACCACCGGGACGCACTGGGCGTGATGCCCACGGGCGCGGGGAAATCCATGTGCTATCAAGTGCCGGCGCTGATGCTGCCGGGGGTCGCGATTGTCATCTCCCCGCTGATTTCGCTGATGGCGGATCAGGTGGCGGCGCTCAAAAGCGCGGGCGTTCCAGCTGCGTACCTCAACAGCTCACTCACCCCGCGCCAGATGGAGCTCGCCATGCAGCGCGCGCGGCAGGGCGCGTACAAAATCATCTACGTCGCCCCGGAGCGCCTTGAAACACCCTCGTTTCAGGCAATGGCGCAATCCATGCCGATTTCTCTGCTTGCCGTGGATGAGGCGCACTGCGTCTCCCAATGGGGGCAGGATTTTCGCCCGGTGTATCTGCGTATCGCGGATTTCGTCGATTCGCTGCCCACCCGCCCGGTCATGGGCGCATTCACCGCGACCGCAACCGAGCGCGTCCGGCAAGATATCATCCGCCTATTGCGCCTGCAAAACCCGGAAACGGTCACGACCGGCTTCGACCGTCCGAACCTCTACTTCGAGGTCATCCGCCCCAAGAACCGCGATGCTGCCCTCATGGACATTCTCCGCCGGAAACGCGGCGAAAGCGGCATCGTCTACTGCGCAACGCGCAAGGCGGTCGAGCAGGTCTGCGACAAGCTGATTCGCGCGGGCATCGACGCGACGCGCTATCACGCGGGGTTGAGCGACGAGGAGCGCAAGGAGAATCAGGAGAAATTTCAGTACGACACCTGCCCGGTGATGGTCGCGACGAACGCATTCGGCATGGGCATCGACAAATCCAACGTGCGGTTTGTCATCCACTACCAAATGCCGCGCTCGATGGAGGCGTACTATCAGGAGGCGGGGCGCGCCGGACGCGACGGCGAGGCGGCGGAGTGCATCCTGCTGTACAACGGGTCGGACATTTTCACCGCGAAGTGGATGATTGAGCACACAGAGCCAAACGAGAACATGACGGCGGCGGAGCAGTCGGCGGTGCGCTATCAGGACATGAACCGCCTGAACCGAATGGTGGATTACTGCACGAAGCCCGGCTGCCTGCGGGCGTTTATCCTGCGGTACTTCGGGGAGAATACCGCGCAGGACTGCGGGCATTGCAGCGCCTGCTGCGGCGCGCGCTACGGCGAGGCGGAGGAAATCGCCCGGCAGCGGCGGCGAGGAGCGGACGGCGCGCATCTGGGGCAGCAGGCGACGGCGGAGAAGGTCGGCAGCATCGGGAAAATCGAAGCCCCGACGGGCGGCGATTTGTTCGAGCAGCTGCGGCAGGTGCGGATGGCGCTGGCGAAGCTGCACCACGTCCCGCCCTACATCATCTGCAACGACGCGACGCTGACGGAGATGGCACGGCGCAAGCCGGAGACGCTGGACGGAATGCGGAGCGTCAGCGGCATGGGCGAAATCAAGACCGCGCGCTACGGCGAAGCGTTTCTGGGGGTGATTCGCCCGTATGTGGCGCAGGAACGGAAGATGAAGGCGAATGTGAAGCTGCTGGCGGAGCGTGCGCAGTCCGCCGCGTTCCGCAACCCGGTGCGCACCGCCCCCAAGCCGATGCCGCCCAAGCCCGTCTACACGCCCCCGCCCGCGCCGGTCATCCCGGATATCGACTGGGACAACCTGAGCGACCCGGAGGTACTGTCTGACGCATACCTATCGGGTTTAACGATTCGCGAAATGTCGCAGAAATCCGGCCTATCCGAAAGCTGGCTTCGCGAAAAACTGCGGAGCATGGACTTGATATTCTGATGGGGAACGCCAGAGGTTCTGCCTCTGGACTCCGCAAGGGGCTTTGCCCCTTGACCCCACAAGGGAGTTCCT
>ERZ773235.3695-NODE-3695-length-10469-cov-24.424237_pt1 | contig 10469 bp, 10 predicted proteins | sample MGYA00580522_ERZ773235 | MGnify/ENA primary metagenome ERZ773235 (study PRJEB29015, sample SAMEA2737797) | human gut metagenome | biome: human gut; feature: human-associated habitat; material: faeces | place: China | collected 2012 ...
TGCCCTCATATTCATAGCAGTTGTTGTTCAGAAGATTCAGGTTTTCAAAGCCGTTTTCCTCACAGAACTTCCGGAATTTCGCCGCCGTGCTCCACCAGTAGTCGTGGTTTCCCTTGAGAATGATCTTCCGTCCGGGAATTGCGTTGATCCAGGCAAAATCCGCCTTCGCGCCGGACAGATCCAGCGCCCAGCTCAAGTCACCCAGCAACACCGTGGTATCCTCCGGCCGAATGACGGACAGGCCGTCTCTGAGCTTGTCCATGTAGCCAACCCATGCGCCGCCGAAAATGTCCATGGGCTTCGGCGCGCCCAGGCAAAGATGCAGGTCGCCGATGGCGTACAGAGCCATGGAACACCTCCTTAATCGTTGGGGTCTATCGGAAAGCCCCTAATAGCTGTAGCAGAAGATGTGGGAACCGATCGTGCCCCAAATCTTCTTGTTCACGGCAAATTTCGCGTAGAAAACCACATCCTCAGGCAGCACATACGGCCCGTTCAGCGCCCGTTCGATGGCCTTGTACTGGGTGTCCGTGGGCTTTGCCAAATACAGGTTTTTCACCGCCGCGAACTGATCCTTTGCATATATGATGCTGTTGATGGAAGACTGGAAATTTCCGGATTTCAGACGGTTGAAGATCACCTCGGCCACCGCCTGCTGGCCTTCAAAGGGTTCGCTCTGGGCTTCCATGAAAATCAGGTCGGCCATCAGCTTGATCTCCGCGTCCGTCAGTTCCAGACCGGGGTAGCGGGATTCCTCGGGCGCCGGTTCCGGTTCGTAGATGAACGGTTCTTCCGGCATCTGCGTCTTGTCGTAGATCCATGCGCCCTCATAACCCGCGATCAGCTTGCCGTCGGGGAAGCCGTTTTCCAGCAGCTCGCCCACGCCCCACGCACTGTAGTCCCTGTCATCCGGGTCAAGCACCCAAATTTTTCCGTCCTCAGTGACGCCGGTCAGGACGATGAAGTGGTTTCCTCCCGGAAACACCGACCTCGACCCCATCAGCGCAATGGCGATCTTCCCTTCCCGGACGGCTTTCAGTGCCTCGTTCACATTCAGCGCCCGTTTCCATGGAATCTGCATCAGATCGGAAACCTTTTCCAGCCGTTTGTAATGGCTGCCGCCGTACTGCACCGCATAATCGGCGATGTCGGCGGGGGTGTAAACATGGTCGGTCATATAGGTTGCGACCATAGCCAGCGCGGCGACGCTGCTTCCGCTGGTCGCAATGGTGCCATTGCCGTACCGGATGTCGGGATATTCCGACTGGTGATAGTGGGGAACCGCGTCGATCGTGACCTTCGGCGCTTCGGTCTCCACAGGAACGGTTTCTTCCGGCAGGGTCGTTTCCGCTGCCGTCTCCTCCGGGACCGTTTCCTCCGTCGGGACAGTCGTCGCTGCGGTTTCCGGCGGCACAGTCTCAGTGGCCTCGGTCATCTCCGTTGTTTCCTCCGGAGCGGCGTCCACGGTAGCTTGCCGTATGCATTTGTACGAGAAAAACACCGCCGATACCAGCGCAATGGCAACGACCACAATCAGGCAGGCTGTCTTTATATATCGTGTCATTTGTATCCTCCAATGGGGGAATTTCTGTCTGTTACAAATACTGTTCCAGCGCATCCTCGGAAACGCCGAGGGCATTTGCTACCGTTCCGGCGTCACAGATGGGGCTTTTCTCCGCCAGCACCAATGCATGGCAGCTCTCCCCTGTTCTGCCCCGGAAATCCAGCAGTCCCGCATAAGCAAGGGCGGCATAGGGCGACAACAGATACCCGGCAGAACCGCGGATACCGGAAATGGTAGAGATCATGCGGCGGCTGCTGACGACGCTGACGTCCAGCCCCTCCCCCAGCCGGGGAAGCACGCTGTCTCTCGGGCAGTACATCCCGCCCCGGCGGCAGGCATCCAGATAAATGTCCACCTCCGCCAGTCCGCCGCAGGCGTAAATCAAGCGCTCCAGCCCTGCGGGCAGCGTCACATCCGCCTCCGGCGTACCGGTGGGGACGCTGACGGTGTCCGTGCGGAACTGTCCGTGATGGATCAGGTTCCACAAATTCCCGTTTTCGTTGCAGCAGCAGATGATATTCCCGATGGGCAGTCCCCACGCCCGGGCGTACCACGCGCTCATGGGCAGGTCAAAATTGCCGCACACCACGGAAATATCCACGCGCTTTTCATGCTCCGTAATTCCCGCCCGGGCAAACTCGCCGAAAATGCCGAACAGCACAGCGATCCCCACGGCGGTTTTCGCCCAGCCGCCGTCGGCGCCGGGGCAGCCACCCCGCAGCTGCTCTGCGAGAATGTGTACCAGATGGTCAAACGTCCATTCCGGATTGTGCCAGCATTCCCCGGCAATAATTCGCTGGGGCAGATTCACCAGTCGGACGGGATAGCGCCCGACGCAGAATTCCACATCCCACCGGGTCAGCTTCGTATTGAACAGCCGGTTCAGCACCTCGGCGACGCACTGGTGAAAGGACTTCTCTTTCAGAGCGTCGATTTCCTCCCGGGAGAAAACAGGCTCCCGGAACGGCACATACAGCCCGCCGTCCGGCCCCCGGTTTTCCCGCAGGACACGCTGGGCAGTGTAGGCGTCCCGGTTATTTCGCGTGGTCACATACAGCACATTCCATCACTCCAATGGCATTGTTCCAGAAAATGTTGCCCACCGTTTCTTCCCCCAGCCCGCGTTCCAGCAGACGCCGGGCAAGGGCAGGCCAGCTCTGGACGCCCTCAAATCCGGCGGGCATTTCGGTAATTCCGTCCAGATCGCCGCCCAGGGCAATGTGCTTTCCGCTGGGGTCAAGCTCCATAAAGTGGAAAATATGGTCGCACATGGTATCCAGCGTAGGCTTCTCCCCGGTGAACTCCGCGCAGACATTGTACCCGGCCACGCCGCCGGTCTGGGCGATGGCACGGAACATATCATCCGTCAGGTTGCGGCTGTTGTTCCAGACGGCGCGGCTGTTGGAATGAGTGGCGACAATGGGCGCCCGGGTGATATCCATAATATCCCAGAAGCCCTCGTCACTGATATGGCTGACGTCGATCAGCATTCCCAAACGCTGGGCTTCTTCCACATACGCCCGCCCCTGATCGGTCAGTCCGCCGCCGGTCTCATGGGAGCCTGTGAGAGGGTTCTTTTCGTTCCAGCCAAGGCTGGAGATGCGGAAGCCGATAAGCCAGAGACTGCTCAGCAGCTCCGGGTCATATCCGATTCCCGCTGTTCCTTCCAGCGTCAGAATGGCGGACATCTTTCCGTTCTTCCGGTTTTCCTCAATTTCCTTCGGAGAATAGGCAATGGAAATCAGGTCTTTGTTCCTGTCCATTTCCCGTTGGAGCGTGGCGATTTCCCGCTCAAAGGCGACTACGGGCGACACGTGGTGGTATTCTTCCATGAACGGCGTGGTGAAGCAGGCAAAGCACTGGGCATAGCCCCCCAGCCGGGACGCCCGCTCCAGATCGATATGGAAGCGGTTCTTCCGCAGGCTGCCCGCCTGGTTCATGTCGTCGCCCAAAAGGGCCAGAACCGTGTCACAATGCAGGTCGATCACAGGAAAATTCATTGAAAAGCATCCTCCAAATGGTGAATTTCCGGGTGAAGCGTCTGGGTTCCATCCGGTGCGTAGATTTCAATAACATCAAACCGAGGCTGTAAGTCCGTGGGGTTTTCGGACAGATACAGTGCGGCGGTAGTGCGGATTCTGTCCTGCTTTCTCCCGTCAACGTACTCCATCGCCTGAGCAAAATCCGCCGATTTCCGAAGTTTTACCTCCACAAATACCAAAAAGGCTTTGTTTTTGACAATGAGGTCGATTTCCCCGAACCGGCAGCGGTAGCCGCTTGCCACGACGGTATACCGCTTTTTCCGCAGGTATTCCGCCGCCAACGCTTCACCCCAAGCGCCTGTCAGCTTACTTTTCCCCATAAAACTTTTTGAGGAAGCTCATCCGGTGGATGGGACAGGCACCATATGCGCGGAGGGCGTCGTAATGTGCCCGGGTGGGATAGCCCTTGTGGATGTCAAAGCCATACTGGGGGTACTGCTTCGCCATTTCCAGCATAAAGTCGTCCCGGGAGACCTTGGCAAGCACCGACGCCGCGGCGATATTGGCGCTGAGACTGTCCCCCTTGACCACGGTTTTTACCGGTATCCCGAAATTCTTTTCCCGGTTTCCGTCGATCAGAACGAGGTCGGGCTTTACGGCAAGCTGCCCCAGCGCCCGCTCCATGGCTAGAAACGTGGCCTGCAAAATGTTGATCTCGTCGATCTCCTTCTCCGTGGCGAAGCCGATCCCGTAGGCGATTGCCTGTTCCTGAATGACAGGGAACAGCTCCCGGCGTTTTTTGTCCGTCAGTTTTTTGCTGTCCGTCAGACCGGGGATGTCCAGATGGGGCGGCAAAATCACCGCCGCCGCGTACACGGGACCAGCCAGCGGCCCGCGCCCGGCTTCGTCCACACCGCAGATCGTCCCTACGCCGCCGGAAAAGAATCCATCTTCAATTTCCCACATTTTTCCGTCGCTCATACCATATCCTCCGGCAATTCCAGAGTAAAATTACCCAATTTTCCGCTTCTGAATTCATCCAGCAGGACTTTTGCCATCCGTTCGGTGTTCACTTCCCCGCCGGAGACCAGATACCCCCGCTTTCTTCCGGCCATTTCCAGCAGCTGCCAGCCGGGCGTCCCCTCCGGTGCTTCCACCTTGTATCGCTCCAGCAGGGTCTGAGGATAAAATTTGTGCAGCAGCTCCATCAGGCGGTACGCCAGCTCCTCAAGGTCGATGACGCCTTCCTTGACCGCGCCGGTGTAGGCCAGCATCATGCCGACCTCCGGGTCTTCAAATTTCGGCCACAGAATGCCGGGGGTGTCCAGCAGCTGCAGCCCGCTGTCCACCGTCACCCACTGCTTGCCCCGGGTCACGCCGGGACGGTTCTCCGCTTTCGCGCTTTTGCGGCCGGAAATCTGATTAATTAAGGTAGATTTGCCCACATTGGGGATTCCAACCACCATCACCCGAAGGGGCCGGTTCATTCCCCGTTTTGCGTCCCGTTCCAGCTTTTCGGCACAGGCCAGCCGTGCCGCAGGGGTAAATGCGGAAATTCCCTTTTTCGATTTGCAGTCCGTGGCGATGACCGCCATGCCTTTGCGCCTAAAATACTCCGCCCACTTTCTTGTGGCAGCAGGGTCAGCCAGATCCATGCGGTTCAGCACGATCATCCGGGGCTTGTCGCCGCAGATGGCGTCAATATCCGGATTCCGGCTGGAAACGGGAATCCGTGCATCCACGATCTCGCACACCGCGTCCACCAGCTTCAGGTCTGCTTCGATCTGCCGCCGGGTCTTGGTCATGTGGCCGGGATACCACTGAATGTTCATGTTGTCTGTCATTGTATCGCTCCGACTCTGTCAAATTCTCTGGGGTACGTCCCATCGTCCGTGCCAGGATACATCAGGAAAATCGCCTTGCCCAGCACTTCCCGCTTGTCGATCTGTCCCACGTCGGGGTAACGGCTGTCCTTGGAAATGCCCCGGTTGTCCCCCAGCACGAAAATGCACCCCTCGGCCACCGTCAGCGGGAAATGAACGCCGCCGTCCACAGTGGTCAGCGCGTTGATATAGTCCTCCTGCAGCACCGTGCCATCCACGGAAACCTCTCCGGTCTCAAAATCGATGTCCACGGTCTGCCCTTCCGTCGCAATGACCCGCTTGACAATGGGCTTGCCGTTGTCGAAGGACTCCTTGCTGATGACGACGATGTCCCCCCGCTGAGGGGTATGGTAAAACGTGTTGTTCAGCAGGAGCAGGTAGTCCCCGTCCAGCAGCGTCATCCGCATACTTCCGCCGGATACCACAATAATGCGGAACACCAGCAGAAACAGCAGCATCACGATCAAAAGCAGATACAGCATATCGTGGGCGTACAGCAGCACACTTTTCTGCCAGCCCAGCTTTTCTTCTTCCTTTTTCTTCCTCTTTTCCGCCATAGCAGCGTCCCTCCCATAAAAAACGGCATACGCCATTGGGATAATCTCCCTTTAGTATAGCACAATAAGCGCCCGTTTTCTATACTAAAATGTAAATATTTCCCCTGCGCCGCACCGGCAGCAGGGAAATCCCCGCATTGTAATAAAAAAAGAGGGCAAAGCCCTCTTTTTTTATTGAATTGCAGCTTAGACCTTCTCCTTGACCTTGGCAGCCTTGCCGGCGCGGTCGCGCAGGTAGTACAGCTTTGCCCGACGGACCTTGCCCTTGCGGACGGTCTCGATCATGGCAACGTTGGGAGAATGCATGGGGAAAACCTTCTCGCAGCCCACGCCGTAGGAGATACGGCGAACGGTGACGGTCTCACCGATGCCGCCGTGCTTACGGGCGATAACGGTGCCTTCGAACACCTGAATACGCTCACGAGCGCCTTCCTTGATGCGCACATGCACACGAACGGTGTCGCCGACCTTAACTTCGGGCAGCTCCTCCTTCATGTACTGGCTGTTCAGAGCCTTAACCAAATCCATTTTGTTGTCCTCCTTAAATATTAGGCGTTCATGCCGCGCACAGGCCGGCAGAGGACTCACCTTGATTTCAGACCGATTTATTCTAGCATACGTCCGCCTGAAAATCAAGCCTTATTTTACAAAAAATTCGGAAAATAAGGAGGAAAACAAATGCTATTGATAGCTGTAGCTTCTGTCCTCTCCCGCGCCCAGACGGGTCAGGCTTACCGTTTTCGCCGAACGGTTGACGGTCACAAAGTCGATGACGTGTTCCGCCGCCGTTCCGGCGGTCCTGACCACCTCGCTGTCGGCGGCCAGACTGTGCGCGTCCGACGCGATTGTGACGACCGGGTAAGGCGTTTCGTCCGTGACGATGCTGTCGCCGTGGCTGTGTCCGCAGAAGAAGCCGACAATCTTCCCGTTGTGCTTTCCCGTAAAATTGCAGGAAACGGAAACATAGTCCCACGCCCCCGCCGTTCCGCTGGTTCCGGTGTAGCTGGTCTTATTCAAAAATGCCGCCAGAATCCCGCGCAGTACCGTCATATCCCGGATCTGGGCTGAATAGGCCGCGACTGGCGGCACATGGGCGAACAGCGCGACGCACCATCCGTCCTCCGCAAAGGAAAGCGCCGTATCCGCCAGCCAGTTCAGCTGCGTGTTGCCGTAACCGAAGCTCGCCGTCCGCAGATGGGCACTGTCCGTCCAGCAGGAATTGAGAACGATCAGCCGCATTTTCGCCGCCGGATCATCCACATAAAAGTAAGACCCGTCCCCGCCGAAATGCCGCCGCTCGTCCTCCGCCTGACTGCGGAAAATCGCCCCGAACATGGCCCCGGCGCTCATCTGCGCCGTGCCGTAGGAGCCGTCGTGGTCGCCCTGCGCCTGTAAAAGCTTGCGTGCGCCGATGGGACGCAGATTTTTTGCCCCGGCAGCAATGCTTTCCCGGGCGGCAGTCTCGGTGTCCGCGTCCGTGCGGCACACATCGCCGCAGCAGACCGCAAAGGGAACGCCGCAGGCGTCCATCACCGCCGCCGTCAGATTGCCGGTATTCCCCGAATTGGGCGTGGCGCTGTCAGGAACGGCATGAACATCCGAAAACAGAGCAAACGTCACGCAGTCCATACCGCCCGCGTCCTGCTTTGCCGTTACTTTGGCGGCAGCCGCATCCACGGCCTCCTGCCAGTAGGACGGCACCGTGTAGCCCGTCACTGCCCGATCGACGTACCGCCTTGTGGCGGCGTCGTCGTCCGCCTGCGGGTCCCGCACGCCCCGAAGGCGGGTAGTGCGGAAATCTATGATGACACCCGGCTCGGAGGTCAGTCTCCCGGTGATGTTGATGAGCCGGATGTTCCCCACATTGGAATTGAATTTGCCCTTCAGGGATTCCAGCCATTCCGCCTCGGTGCCGGTAAATCCGTTGTTCTGGGCGATCTCATAAGCGGACGCGCCGTCAAATTCCCCGCTTTCCTTTGCCTGCGCCAGCGCGGTATCCACGGCCTCGTCCAGCGGCGGGATCGTCACCGCCTCGACCTGAGAGACAATGCCATGCCCGTTCACCCCGGATACCTTCAAAAACTGCCCGATCTCGGCGTTTTTGGGAGCGTTGAGCAGCCCGTCATAGCAGAAATAATCCTCTGATTCCATCCCGCCGGGAATCGCCCCGTGAACCTGAAACAGAATGTGAAACGTGCTGACTCTGGCGTCCCCCTGCGTCAGCACCACGGAGAGTATCCCGTTTCCCGGACAGGACAGCACCTGCGGCGCAAGCTCCACCGTCAGCACGTTCCCGGACGCCGACCACGCAGGGCTGCCGTCTGGCAGAGAATCGTACTCCCCGCCGGTGCCGTCGGGCTTCCGGAATCGAACCGCCGCGTGGACGTCCTCGGGAATTTCCCAGCTTTCCCCGCCGCAGAGGAGGGACAGCTCCAGCTGCCGGGCGTACTGGTCGCCCTCCACCATGTCCACCCGGGGCATGACCGCCTGTCCGGACAGGTCTATTTCCAATTTGTGTTTGACATACATCATGTCAACCCCCTTTCGCCCGAAGGGGGAAAAACGAAGTCCGTTGCACAAAAGAAAGCAACGCAGCGGAAAAATCCGTCTGCGCTGCTCAAAATACCATATCAATCAGCCGTTTTAACAGTCTGAACGGCGTTTTTTCTGTTCATGGGATTCCATTTCCCGCTGATGTAATACCCGGCAAACAGGAGGAACAGCAGCAGGTTATGGGCGATCATGCACGCCCACGCGGACACCAGCCCCATCCCCAGCAGCTGGGTGCAGATAAACGTGCCCACAATGCGCACGCCCCACATGCCCGCGATGCTGCAAACAAAGGGCATCATAGTGTTCCCCATGCCCTGCATCATGCCCTCGACAATGATGGACACGCCGTAAAACGGCTCGGACACCGCCACCATCCGCAGAACCGTGACCCCGAGTGCGATCACCTGAGCGTCTCTGGAAAACAAACGCATCATGTTGGGCGCGAACAGGAACAGCAGCGACCCGGAGACGATCATCAGACTGACCTCGATAAACAGAATCATCCGCCCCAGCTCCTTGACCCGCCGGTTGTCCCCCGCCCCCAGAGCGTTGCCCGCCAGCGTCGCCGCCGCAGTCTGCATCCCGTAGCCGGGAATGTAAAACGCGGATTCCACCGTGTTGGCGATCGTGTGGGCAGCGGTAGCAATTTCGCCCAAAGAGTTTATCATCGACGCAAAGGCCACATATCCCAGAGAAGTACCGAAGCGCTGCAAGGCATTGGGCAGCGCCACCCGCAGGCAGGGCTTCAGCACATCCCAGTCCGGCCGCAGTTTCTGCCCCTTGGGAGACAGCAGCGGGTGCCGCCAGAGCACCACGGTGATGCACACGCCGCCGATCACGAAGGAAATGGCGCTTGCCACAGCCGCGCCGATGACGCCCCATCCCGCGCCGAAGACGGTCATGCCCCACACCTGCCGCGTGGGATAGATGAGCAGAAAGTTAAGGACAACATTGACCCCGTTCACCAGAAAACCGACCCGCATGGGCGTTTTGGCGTCCCCTGCCGAACGAAGCAGCGTACCGAAAATCGTAATGGCCGCCCGGGCCAGCATGGGGGTGTACAGAATGAAAAAGTATTGGGCAGCCAAGTCCTGAATGGCCGGGTCAACCTGCATCCACACCGGCACCTTGCTGCTCAGCGCCAGCATCAGCACAGTAAAAAACGTGCCGCAGACCAGAACCGCCAGCACCGCCTGAGACGAGGCTTTCCCCGCCCGCTTCGTATCCCCCGCCCCGCAGGCCTGAGACACGAAGGACAGAAAGCCCACGCCAATGGCGGCAACGGTGCTGCCGATCAGCCAGTTGACCGTGCTGGTAGCGCCCACCGCCGCAGTCGCCTGCGTACCGATTGCGCCGACCATAGCGGTGTCGATATACTGCACCGCCGTCTGCATCAGCTCTTCCAGCATAGTCGGCCACGCCAGCGTCAGAATGGTCGACACCATCCCCCACGGAAGAAAAGAACGCTTCGACTTTTCCATGATATCCTCACATCTTTTTTTCTGTATTATCCAACAAATATCCCCAAATGTCAACTCTGCACGACATTTCCCGCACGAAGCAAAAGCATAAAAATAGGAAGTCCGAAGACCTCCTATTACTCGTTATCGTGGCTCATCGCTTTCAGCATCTGGATAGCCGCAGCCTTCTGACTCGGCGTCAGGCAGACCCAGCAGTCAAACAGCTCTTTCATATCCGGGGTCAGCTCCACCATATCGGTGTCCGCGAAAAACTGGGACATGGTGATGCCGAATCCCTTGCAGATCGTCTCAAGGGTTGCAATGGAGGGAACAGTATTTCTTCTGAAAATATTTCCGATGGTGGACTGTGCCAGACCGCATTCCTTTGAAAGCTTATACTCCGTCCAACCACGTTCCCGCAATAACTGCTGAAGCCGCGCGTGCGTATCCATAGCATCACAACCTTTCTC
>ERZ773235.3714-NODE-3714-length-10417-cov-17.013704_pt1 | contig 10417 bp, 10 predicted proteins | sample MGYA00580522_ERZ773235 | MGnify/ENA primary metagenome ERZ773235 (study PRJEB29015, sample SAMEA2737797) | human gut metagenome | biome: human gut; feature: human-associated habitat; material: faeces | place: China | collected 2012 ...
ATCTGGAAAAGGACATTCTGAAAATCGCCGTTGTCGAGCGCCACAAGGGCACGCACCACATCGGCCTCGGTTACATTCAGGGCTACGGTCTGAAATCCGGTGCAGTTGCAACCAGTATTTCGCATGACTCGCACAACATCATCGTCGTCGGTACGAACTCCGCCGACATGGCGTTCGCCGCGAATTACATCGTCGAACATCACGGCGGCATCGTCGTGGTCGAAAATGGGACAGTGAAAGGTGACGTTGTGCTGGAGATCGCAGGCATCATGTCCGACCGTCCGCTGACCGAGGTCAACGACCAGCTTGAGGCAGCCAAGGATGCAGCTTTCACGCTCGGCGTCAGCCGAGGCATCGACCCGTTCATGACGCTCAGCTTCATGGCCCTGCCCGTTATCCCCAAACTCCGCATCACCACCCGCGGCGTCATCGATGTCGATACCCAGCAGTATGTATAATCCAGCCGGCCCGCAGGAAGCATCCTGCGGGCCGGTTTGCGGCATTGCAATACCTTCGGAAATATGGTATGATATTCCCACTTGGTAACCTTACCGGAAGGGGGAACTGCTTTGCTTTATCTGCTACTTGCGCTGTTTACGGCTGCGATCGTCGCAGTTGATCAGCTGACAAAATATCTGGCTGCATCCAATCTCGTGGGGAAAACCGTCACGCTTATCCCCGGCTGGCTCCAGCTGCACTATATCACAAACGACGGCATGGCGCTGAGTCTGCTGCGCGGCGCGCGGTGGCTGTTCGTGGTCATGACGGCGGTGTATCTCGCAGTCGTGATCTATGTGCTCGTGAAAAAATGGTTCAAAAAAACGCCGGAGTTGTGGTGCATCGCGGCCATCACCGGCGGCGCGATCGGCAATTTCATCGACCGTATCTCCACGGGCCTTGTCATCGACATGATCTGCATCCCGTGGTTCTCCACGTTCAATGTGGCAGATCTGTTCATCACATTCGGCGCGCTGATTCTCGTGGTCTATATTCTGACGAAGGACAAGGAACTGCTGGCCGACAAGCCGAAGGAGCAGAAGAAACCGCATGACGCTGACGCTTGACAAAGACGGCGAACGGCTCGACAGCGCGCTCAGCCGCCTCGTGCCGGAACTTACCCGCAGTCAGGCCCAGCGCCTGATCGAGCAGGGCGCGGTCACGCGGGACGGAAGACCCGTCAAAAAGAACGAAAAGCTGCCTGCCGGGACGACGCTGGAGTTGGCAATTCCCGAAGTGCGTGAGACGCCCATCGCGGCGCAGGAGATCCCGCTCGAGGTCTGCTATGAGGACGCGGACGTAATCGTTGTGAACAAGCCCAAGGGGCTTGTCGTTCATCCAGCCCCCGGTCATGCAGACGGCACGCTCGTCAACGCACTGCTGGCACACTGCGGCAATTCTCTGTCCGGCATCGGTGGGGAAAAGCGGCCCGGCATCGTCCACCGCATCGACAAAGACACATCCGGCCTCATCATCGCAGCCAAGAACGACTTCGCGCACGCCGCGCTTGCCGCGCAGCTGAAGGATCACAGTCTGGCCCGGACGTATGTGTGTATCGTCTGCGGCAATATCAAGGACGATTCCGGCACCATCGATGCGCCTATCGGCCGCCACCCGGCCGACCGCAAGAAAATGGCCATCACGGAGAAAAACAGCCGCAGCGCCGTGACGCACTGGCGCGTGTTGGAGCGCTTTTCCGGCTATACGCTTGTCGAGTGTAAGCTGGAAACGGGCCGGACGCACCAGATCCGCGTCCATATGGCCTACCGCGGCCACCCGATCTTAGGCGATATGGTCTACGGCCGCAAAAAGCCCGAACTGGGTCAGGACAGCCAATGCCTGCACGCGAAGGAACTTCGCTTCGTACACCCGCGCACGGGAAAGCCCGTGACTGTCTCCTGTGAATTGCCGGACTATTTTGCCGCGCTTCTGGAAAAACTGCACAGCGGCTACAGAAGGGCTTGACTTTTTAGCCTCAGTCTGCTACCATGATGCCATCTTCAACATGAGGTTTTTACGATGTACGTTTCCATTCTGTTCGCGTTTCTCTTTACCTTTACTGGCTTACAGTAAGGGTAATTTGTGATGCGCAGAAACGACGTCAGGTTCGCAACGCGGCACAGATTACACTGTGCCGCGTTTTTTGTTTGTATTTTCTGAAAGGATGGGAATATAGAATGGAACTTTCTGATTACAGAGCACAGATCGACCGAATTGACACGGAACTTCTGCGGCTGTTTGCCGAGCGGATGCAGACAGCTGCGGGGATCGCAGCATATAAAAAAGCGCACAGCCTGCCGGTTCTGGACGCTGGGCGGGAACGCGAGAAGCTGGCGCAGATCGTAAAGGCCGCGCCGGAGGATCTGCAGGAGGAGGCCGTGAGCCTCTACCGGCTGCTGTTCTCTCTCAGCCGCAGCTACCAGCGCGATTTGCTGGACGAAAAAACAACGCTTCCTGCGCTTCTCAAAACAGCGCTGGAGCAGACGCCGCAGCTGTTCCCGCCCACAGCAGCTGTCGCCTGCCAGGGCGTCGAAGGCGCGTATTCGCAGCAGGCCTGCGATAAACTCTTCCAGCATCCGAGCGTGTTCTTCTGCGCAACATTTGACAAGGTTTTCTCCGCCATCGAGCAGGGCCTGTGCCAATACGGCGTTCTGCCGCTGGAAAACAGCACAGCAGGTTCTGTCAATGCGGTGTACGACCTCATGCAGAAGCACAACTTCTCTATTGTTCGCAGCGTCCGCCTGCGCGTAGATCACAGTTTGCTTGCCCTGCCGGGCGTGAAGCCGTCCGAGATCCGCGAGATCGTTTCGCATGGTCAGGCACTGGAGCAGTGCTCCGAATTTCTGAGGCAGCTGCCGAACGTGACTGTGACCCGCTGCGAAAACACGGCGGCAGCGGCCCGCATGGTTGCCGAGTCCGGCCGGCGTGATCTTGCCGCCATCGCCTCGCCTGCCTGCGCGGAAATCTATGGTCTGCATCCGCTTCAGGAGCGCGTGCAGAATGAGCACGGCAATTATACCCGCTTCATCTGCATTGCGGCCAAGCCTGAGGTCTATCCCGGTGCCGACCGGACGAGCCTGCTCGTCACGCTCTCCAACGAGCCCGGCAGCCTCTATCAGGTGCTGGCCCGCATCTATGGCCGGGGCATCAACCTGACAAAGCTGGAAAGCCGGCCCATTCCCGGCTCGGACGACACGTTCCGGTTCTACTTTGATCTCGAGGCCTCCGTCTACTCCCCGGAACTGCCGAAGCTTCTCGGCGAACTGGAATCCGTCTGTGAGCACGTCTGCTACCTCGGCAGCTATTCTGAAACGGTATAAAATACGCAGCCGCCCTCTGTCTGTGAGGCAGAGGGCGGCTGCGTATTATTCTGCATCTTCCGGCTGCCAGAAGATGCGGAAAGCCGTGGGGAGGGCGATATCCTGTTGGAACCTTGTGCCGCTGACCCATGTGAAGCTGTCTGCTGGCATCGATACACGGATATCATAGCAGCGCATGCGCCACTCGACATGCGTGAAGATATGCGTCCGTTCGCGCGTGCGTGTCAACTCCTCCGGAACAAGGCCCCAGCTGTCAAGCAGTGCAAGCGCCTGCTGCGCGTCCAGTGTTCCTTCCACATTCGGAAGTTCCCAGAGCCCGGCAAGCAGACCCGTTTCAGGCCGCTTGCGCACGGCGTACTGCCCGCCGCATTGAAGAAAGAAGACCGTCTTTTCTTCGATGCGGCGGGGCTTTTTTGCCTCCTTGACGGGGAGCGAAGCCCACGCGCCGCTCTTTTCTGCAAGGCAGACTGTCCGCAGCGGACAGGCATCGCACTTCGGCGCGCCGTTTGGGACGCATACACAGGCTCCCAGTTCCATCAGTGCCTGCGTCAACTCGCTCCGCTTTCCGGGATTTGCAGCGTAAACCGGGCGGAGCGCCGTCTCATACGCCTTTTTGACGGCAGGCCGCGTGACCGGAGCCGTATCCTGCGTCACGCGGGAGAGTACGCGCAGCACGTTCCCGTCAACCGCCGGCTCCGGCACGTCAAAGCAGATGGACGCGACCGCGCCAGCCGTATAATCGCCCACACCTGGAAGCGCCCGGATCTCGGCGTATTTCCGCGGAAACGCGCCGCCATGCTGCACCATGATCACGCGGGCAGCCTTTTGCAGATTGCGCACGCGGGAATAATAGCCCAACCCCTCCCACAGTTTTGTGAGACGGTTCTCCTCACAGGCCGCAAGAGCAGCGATATCGGGCAACTCCGATAAAAACCGCGCGTAATAGCCCTTCACCGCCTCCACGCGTGTCTGCTGAAGCATGATCTCCGACAGCCAGACGTGGTACGGTTCATGATCCTGCCGCCACGGCAGCGCACGGTGTCCCGCAGCATACCAGCCGAGCAGCCGCTCGGCAAGCGAATCTGGCAGCTGCATGGCAATCCCCCCTCTCTAATACAGAAAAAACGCCGGGGGAAATCCTCCGGCGTTTTGGGTTTATTAATAGCCGGGCTTGCCGAGCAGGTGGAACATGTTCTTCTTGTAGGCCTCGACGCCGGGCTGGTTGAAGGGGTTGACGCCCTCCATATAGCCGGACACGCCGCAGGCGAACTCAAAGAAATAGATCAGCGCGCCCAGCGCTTCCTCGCCAATCTCCGGCAGGCGGATCTCGGTGACGGGCACGCCGCCGGAAATATGCGCGGCCTTGGTCGCTTGCATGGCCTTTTCGTTGATATAACTCATCTCGCGGCCCGCCAGATAGTTCAAGCCGTCCAGATTTTCCTCGTCGGACGGAACAGTAACAGATGTTCTGGAGTTGTCGAAGAAGACAACCGTTTCCTGCAGCATGCGGATGCCATCCTGGATATACTGGCCCATGGAGTGCAAATCGGGAGTCAGATCAACGGAGGCCGGGAAAATACCCTTGCCGTCCTTGCCCTCGGACTCGCCGTAAAGCTGCTTCCACCATTCGGCCATGAAGCGGAACGCGGGCTCGTAGGCAGCCAAGATTTCAATATTCTTACCGTCCGCGTACAGAGCCTGACGGCTCATGGCGTACTGCACGGCGGCGCTTTCCACACCGCGCTTCAGCGTATCCTCACGCTCGGCCTGTGCACCGTGCATGAGCGCTTCAATGTCGATGCCGCAGCAGGCGATGGGAAGCAGGCCCACAGCCGTCAGAACGGAATAGCGGCCGCCGACATTATCGGGCACAACAAAGCTTTCATAGCCCTCACGGGACGCAAGCGTCTTCAGAGCGCCGCGCGCCTTGTCTGTCGTGGCGTAAATGCGGCTCTTTGCACCCTCCACGCCGTATTTCTTCTCGAGCGCAGCCTTAAAAATGCGGAACGCGATGGCAGGCTCGGTCGTCGTGCCGGACTTGGAGATGACGTTCACGGAAAAATCGCGGTCGCCGATCATGGCGAGAATCTCCGTCACAGCGTCAGAGGAAATGCCGTTGCCGGCGAAATAAATGTCCGGGGTGTTCTTGGGCAGGGCATTGTAATTTGGACTCTTCAGCAGTTCAACCACAGCGCGTGCACCAAGATAGCTGCCGCCGATACCGATGACGACAAGTGCCTTGGAGTCAGACTGGATCTTCTTCGCAGCCTTCTGGATGCGGGCGAATTCTTCCTTGTCATAATTTACCGGAAGATCGACCCAACCAATAAAGTCATTGCCCGCGCCGGTACCGTTTACCAGCGTGTCAAACGCGGCCTGCGCCGCGGTCTTGTCCGGCTGCTTGGCATAAAACTGCTTTGCGCCTTCAAAATTGATGCTTACCATATATTGATCGCTCCTTTTATGATGAGAAAATGACAAAACCAATGTACGCCATTATGCTTCTGCGTCGCGCGCCAGAAGCGCTGCACCGATCATACCCGCTTCGTTGCCGAGCACGGCGGGAACAAGCTTGCCGCGCGTGGAATAAAAGCATTTTTTGCTGACCTTGTCCTGAAGCGGGTCAAACAGGAACGGACCTGCCGCGCTTAAGCCGCCGCCGAGGGCGAGAACTTCCGGATCGAGGATATTATAAATCGACGCGCAGGCAGAACTCAGATGTTCAATATAATCATCGAAAACAGCCGTCGCAGCAGGGTCGCCTGCCTTGGCGCAGTCGGTGACAAGCTTGGGCGTAATCTTTGCCGGGTCGCTGCCGGTCTTTTCGGCCAGCATGCTCTCCGGGTGCGCCTGCATGGCGCGCCGCCCCTCGCGCGTGAGTGCAGATGCGGCGCAGTAGGCCTCCATACAGCCGTGATTGCCGCAGGTGCAGGGCTCTCCGCCGTCAACCAGATAGGCATGGCCCAGTTCGACGCCGTGGTTCATGCCGCCGTTGAACATTTTGCCGTTCAGGATGATGCCTCCGCCAAGCCCCGTGCCGAGTGTCAGCAAAACGCCCGTTTTGCAGCCGACAAACGCACCCTTATAGAGTTCGGCCAGTGCAGCGCCGTTGGCGTCATTGGCGATATAAACAGGGATGCCGGGAAACTGCTCCTGCAGGAGTCTGCGCAGCGGAACATCGTGGAAATCCAGATTGTGCGCGTCAAGAACCGTCTCTCCGCTCGCGTCGATGCTGCCGGGGACAACTGCACCGAGCGATTCTACGCCGGAAAGCGACGCGTTCCGCTCTTCCAGCAGCGCAAGAACTGCCGCACGGATTTTTTTCGCCATGTCCACCGCCGTTGTGTGCGGAAATGGGATGGATGCTTCAGCGGTCAATTCCAGCGTCTCGTCCAGCAGGCCGATCTTGACGTTGGTGCCGCCGATATCAATGCCGATCTGATACATGTGTGTTTCCCCTTTTCTTTATTCTTCGTCTCTCAGACCCAATAATTTCATGAAATTTCCGTACAAAATCTTTTGCTGGTCGCTCTCGCTCAGACCAAGGGAGAAAAACCTGTTCAGTTCCTCCTTCGGGCTCCACATGGGAAAGTCCGTGCCGAAGATCAGCCGGTCTGGGCCGATCGCGTCGATGAAGCGCAGAACCATGTCCCGGTCAATCATGCCGAGCGTGGAGGATGTGTCGTACAGGACGCTTTCCGGCTGCAGATGCGCCAGCGACCGCGGCCAGCTGCGCCAGCCGCCGAAGTGTGCAGCCACAGCCCGCAGTTCCGGCACCCGCCGCAACAGATTCGTCAGCCGTTCGGGCGAGGAAAAATCATACCGGTCGTCGCCCATATGGAACAGCACCGGAAGATCACGCCGGGCAATGGCGCGGTACGTCTCAATGCCGCGCTCGTCGTCAATGGCCAGCTTCTGAAAATCCGGGTGAATCTTAACCCCACGCAGCCCAAGTTCCAGCATGCGGTCCAGTTCTTCCTCAAATCCGTCCATACCGGGGTAGATCGTGCCAAAGGCAAGATAACCGTCATGCCCCCGGACGGCTTCAGCCAGAAACGTATTGGCGTTCCGAACCTGACTGGCATTCGTCGCGGAGTTGGAGACAGCGCAGCGGGTAATGCCCGCAAGCTTGTCCTCCGCACACAGGCGCGGCATGTCCGCCTCGCGCTCGATGGGAACGCCATAGAAGCTGCCGATGGAGTGCGACGCCTTTTCCGCCAGCTTTTCCGGGAAAATATGCGCGTGGATGTCTGCGATCTTCATGAAAAATCCTCTTTTATTCTATACGGGGATATGCCCGGTATGCAGAGCCGAGCTTTCCGTCTTCAATCAAAGTTTATCACACTTTTTCCCTGCGTACAAGTGGCAGAAAAGCCGGAATCCGCATGGGATCCCGGCAAAATTTTGTCGCTTTCTTAGGCAGCCCGGTTCCGCAGTGCAAAGGACACGGCAAAGTAGACAGCCAGCAGCAGCGCGATCGTCGCACCGGCCGAGCAGCCAAGCCAATATGCTGCGCACAGTCCCAAAAGGCCGCATACAAGCGCGGACAGAACGGAGAGCAGATGATACTGCCGCAGATTCCGCGCCAGATTGCGCGAGGACGCCGCTGGGAGCACGAGCAGGGAGTTGATAACCATCAGGCCGACCCAACTCATTGCCAGCGTCACAACGATGGCGATCGCGACGGTAAAGAGCGTTTCATTGCGCTTCGTCGCCACGCCGCGTGAGGACGCCAGCTGCGGGTGCACCGCCGTAAGCACCAGCCGGTTTGCCCCGAACACCCAAAGCAGCACGACCGCCAACAGAACCAGCGCCAGCAGGCCGATCTCCTGTGGGGAAACAGACAGGATATCACCGATGAGATAGCGGTTGAATTTTGTAAAACTCCGCCCGCCGAGCGTGACGATAAAAATGCCGAGCGCAACGGCGGTGGAGGAAAAGACGCCGATGATGGTGTCCGCCGACTGGCTCGTCCGGCTGCGGACAAAGGAAAACAGCAGCGCGAACAGAACCGACAGCCCGACCGCAAAATAGATCGGCTGCACCGCGCCGCAGAGCACACCGATGGCGATGCCCGTAAAACCGGAATGGCCCAGCGCATCGGAGAAAAAACTCATTTTTCCCGTCACGATCATCGTAGACAACAGTCCGAACAGCGGCCCCAGCAGCAAAACAGCCAGCAGCGCGTTCTTCATGAAGTCCATTTCAAACATACGAATGCCGAGTGCGTTCAAAAACGCGTACCAGACGTTCATGCCTGTGCGCCTCCTCCCATGTGGAATGCCTGCGCAAATTCCTCTGAGTTCAGCACGTCCAGCGGTGTCCCGCGCCGGAGGATCTTTCCCTGTAACAGCACCACCTGGTCGCAGTATTGCTCCAGCATGGTAAAGTCGTGCGTCGTCATGAGGATCGACAGGTCGAATTTTTTCCGGATCTCGTCAAGCATGTCCATGAGAAGGCTCATGCCCTCGACGTCCACACCGGAAAGCGGCTCGTCGAGAATGAGAATATTCGGCATGGGCTCAAGCGCCAGTGCCAGCAGAACGCGCTGCAATTCGCCGCCCGAGAGCGTGCCGATGCGCTTGTCGATGAGCGCTTCACCGTGGACGTTCGCAAGGCAGGCCAAAACTTTTTCCCGCATGGCTCTTGTCGGGCGCAGAAACGCGGGGCGCTTGAAAATGCAGCAGGTAAAAAGATCCATCACGCTCACGGGGTCACCGCGGTCAAAGGCCGGGCTCTGCGGCACATAGCCGATGCGCAGCTTTGCCTCCTTGCCGGAGGCCTCATGGAAGGTGATTTTTCCCTCATATTCCCGCTGGCCCAGAATGGCACGGATAAGCGTAGACTTGCCCGCGCCGTTCGGGCCGATCAGCGCGACCATCTGGCCGCAGTGCATATGCAGGTCGATATTGTCCAGGATCGTCTCGCCGCCGATATGGACGGACAGATGCTCGATTTTCAGGCAGCAGGCGTGTTCGCAGTCGCCCGCGTGCGGGTGCAGATGTGGAATCATGAAAGCGCCTCCCGGATGATGTCAATGTTGTGATAAATTGCGTCCGTGCAGCCTGCCGCGCCGCCGTCCATTCCCATTGTAAGCGCAAACAGGCCGGTTCCGGTCTGCTTTGCGACAGTCTCCGCTGTCTGCCGTTCGCCGTTTTCCTCGCAGAAGACAGCAGGAATGTTTTCATCCTCTACCAGCCGGATGACGGACTCGATTTCCTTTGCAGACGGCTCGCTGCCCTCTTCAATTTCCATTGCGGCGGCGATCGTAAGTCTGAACGCGCGGGCGAAATAGGAAAAGCCGTCATGGAACGTCACAAGTTCCCGGCAGGAGAGGTTTTTCAGCGCTTCCTCGCCATAGGCCTGCGCGGCCTCGTATTCCGCCGTGACAGCAAGCAGGTTCTGCCCGATCAGCGTCTGCTTGTCCGGATAGAGGTCAGAAAGTCCGGCGGCGATATTTCTGCACATCTGGATACAATTCGTGGGCTCCAGCCAGATATGCGGGTCCTCGCCGTCCTCACCGGGAAGCGTTTCGACGCCGTCGGAGGCCGTGATGGTATGCTTCGCCGTGCGAAGCGCATCTTCCATAAAGTCCTCCAGTCCGAGGCCGTTCAGCACGACCACATCAGCCTGCCCGAGTTTCTCCATCTGCGCAACGGTCAGCGTATAGTCATGCAGGCACGAGACGCTTTCCGTCACGACCAGCCCGCAGCTTAAGTCCGTACCATCCAGCAGTGCTGCCGTCATGGCACGAACCGGTGCAGTGGACGCCAGCACGTCATAGCGCTCTGCCTTCCGCGCCGCGCAGCCGGAAAACAGCGTGCACAGCAGTGCCAGCGCCAGAAGTCCGGCAAAAAGCCGTTTTTTCAGATACATAATATATGGTTCCCTTCAAAACACTTTACTTTTATTATAGCGGTACTGTCAAGTAAGTTCTTTTTTCTCGCCGCGCCCCTGTTTTTGTGCATAGTGCCGAAGACACTTGTCCGCGCTGCGTGAAATTTTTTTCAAAAAACAAGCAATTAGGACTTGCTTTTTACACTTTACTTCGCTATAATGGCGACTATAAGTTCATGAACACTTGTCTATTGTACATGGAC
>ERZ773235.3715-NODE-3715-length-10417-cov-3.828605_pt1 | contig 10417 bp, 8 predicted proteins | sample MGYA00580522_ERZ773235 | MGnify/ENA primary metagenome ERZ773235 (study PRJEB29015, sample SAMEA2737797) | human gut metagenome | biome: human gut; feature: human-associated habitat; material: faeces | place: China | collected 2012 ...
GTGCGGCTACTGGAACCTGTTCCGCTTCGATCCTTCCAAGGAGACCGGCAAGTTCACTCTGGATTCCAAGGCTCCTAAGGATGGCTATCAGGAGTTCCTGATGAACGAGGCTCGTTACAGCCGTCTGACCCGTGAGTTCCCCGAGCGCGCCAAGGAGCTGTTCCCCAAGAACGAGGCCGCTGCTAAGGAGCGCTACGAGCACCTGCTGAAGCTGGTTGAGATGTACAAGGACTGATTCCCGGTACATCGCTCCCTCGTAAATGAAATCGCCCGTCCCCGGTTTCCGGGGACGGGTTTTTCAGAAAGGAAAAAGAATATGCTTGGAACTGTCATTGAGATCGATGGCGATTATGCCGTCGTCCGCTATGATGTCACCGGCACAGAGTCTCATGTGGCCCTGGCCATACTGGGAGATGCCGAAATCGGGGACAAGGTTCTCTTTGAGAACTTTTCCTACGAGCTGATCCGTCAATAAGGACGTAAAGAGCCCCCGGCCGGAAATGGCCGGGGGCTTGTCTGCTATATGGGGGTTATTCCTCTACGGTGGGGTCGTAGTTCACGAGAATGTCGTGCTCCGTCAGTGCCGAAACACTGGGAATGGCATTTCCGTAGACATTGACCTGGACCAGATGGAAGCAGTCCGCCAGAGCGTCTACGCTGGTCAGCTTGTTGTAATCCATGTAGACGTAGGAGATATCCGCCATCTTTGCGATGCTGTCAATGGATTCCAGGGCGTTGTAGGAGCCGTCAATCACCTGCATGGCGCTGTCACCGGAGAATTCCGGCAGGGCGGAAACGCTGTTGTAGGAGAAGTTCAGCTTTTGCAGCTTGCTGAGACCGGCGATTGCGCTCAGGTCGGTAATCTGATTGTTGGAGACGGTCAGCGCTGTCAGGTTGGTGCAGCCGGATAGGCCGGAAATGTCGGACAGGCTGTTGTAGTCCAGCTGAAGCTCCTCCAGAATGGGCAGGGAGGAAGCGGTGCTCACATCGGAGATCTGGTTGTTGGCGGCGTTGAGCTTCGTCAGGCGAATGCTGCCGGACAGCGGCGCAATGCTATTCAGGGCGTTGTAGGATACATCCAGAACCGAGAGGTTGGAGAGAGAACCGACTACCGTCAAATCCGTGACGGCATTGTGCTGCAAATACAGCTCCGTCAACTGGCCCATACCGGACAGGGGCTCCAGATTGCGGATGGTATTGTTGCCGGCGTTCAGAATTTTCAGGGAAGTGGCCTTTTCCAGACCGGACAGGGTGCTGAGGCCGCAATTGGAGATGTTCAGTTCTGTCAGCTGGGGGAGCTCCGCAATGGTGGCCAAGCTTTCCGCAGGAAAGCGGCAGCCGGAGAGATTCAGCTTTTTCAGATGGGTCAGGCCCTCGAAATTCTGGAGGTTGCTCATGTTTCTGCCGCTGACTGTCAGGCTTTCCAGATAGGTCAGGTAGCTCAGGTCCTCCAGAGTGGTTGCATCCGTGGGAACCTCCAGCTCCGTGATCTGCCACAGGTCGTTGGTGTAGAGCACATGGTCCGCGTCGTAGCCGAGGGCGGTGCGGATGGCCTGCTCCATGGAGGTATCCATAAAGAAGGCGGGTTCAATCACGCCGCCAATGGTATAGCCGAGAATGGTTACGGGGCTTACAAGCCCGTTGTCCCCAACGCTGATGGCGTAAATCTGGGTTTCACCCAGGGGCAGTTCAATGGGCGCACTGTAGGGTGCATCGGCAATGGAGGGGTAATCTCCGTCTGTGGTATAGTAGAGGGTACCCTCCGAAGAGGAGAGGGCCACGCTGATATACTGGCTGTAGTAGCCGGAGAGGTAGTCCGCCTCGGGGGCGGTGGGCCGCATGGCCTCCAATTCCGCCTTGATGGAGGCGTCCGGAATGTTTGCCAGCATGGAGACGGCGTCCAGCAGCTTGTCCTGCTCTACGTAGGTTTTGCACAGTGCCGTATAGAGCTCCTTGGTTGCACCGTCCCGGATGGCCTTGGAGAGCGTCACCTCGGCCTTGGTGTAGTTGCCGGAGGCCTTGTACTGGTTGGCAAGCTCAATGGCCACGTTTTCATCCTGCCCGGAGAAGCTGTAGGCCATGTTATAGAACCAGGAGGACAGACTGGTGTTGCCTTTCAGGTCGTTGTTTCGCGCCTGCTGCAGCAGGATATCCCGGGTGAAGGCCCGGTCGTATACAAACAGATACCAGCCGATGCTGGCAATTACCAGAATTACCAGCAGCAGCGGCACCAGAAAGTGGATCAACTTTTTCATAATAAAAGCTCCAATCTTCGGGATTCTTCCAGGCAATTATATAATATTTTTGAAAATATGTCAAGTATGCCACATATTCCCCACGACGATTGCAATTGTCGTGAGCAAATGCTATCTTTGTAAGCAAAAGCTCGCAAAAGTAGCAAATCTAGCCAATTCAATACAATTCAATACAATTGAATTGTATTGAATATACTTTTCGGAAAGGCTGATGATACAGCCTTTCCGAAAGATATTTTCCCCGCAGGGCGCACGACGATTGCACGAATGAACGTTTCGCAAAAGAACGCAGGGACGATTGAAGAACATCGCCCTCCTATGTTCTTTTTCGGTGTTCTTCATAAAATATGAGCGCATGCAATTGTCGTGCTTTTCCAGGAAAGAATCGCCTTTTTATTGCTTTTTCGCCTGCTTCATGCTCAGGCTGATGCGGTGCCGCTTTTCGTCCACGCCGAGCACCACCACATCCACAATGTCGCCAACCTGAACCGCCTCGCTGGGGTGCTTCAGCCGCCGATTGCAGACTTCGGAAATATGCACCAGGCCGTCCTGATGGACACCGATGTCCACAAACACGCCAAAGTCGATGACGTTGCGCACCGTACCCGTGAGAACCATGCCGGGCTTCAGGTCCTTCATTTCCAGAACGTCCTTGCGCAGGATGGGCTTCGGCAGTTCGTCCCGGGGGTCTCTGCCGGGCTTTGCCAGCTCTTTGGCGATGTCCAGCAGGGTTGGCTCGCCGACGCCGCAGCTTTCGGCGGCTTTCTGGATGCCGTAGTCCTCCAAAAGCCTGGGCAGCTTGGCCCGGTCCTCACAGGGGAGCAGCTTCAGCAGAGCCTTTGCGGCGGCGTAGGATTCCGGATGAACACCGGTGTTGTCCAGAACCTCCTTGCTTTCCGGAATGCGCAGGAAGCCCGCGCACTGTTCGAAGGCCTTTGGTCCCAGCTTGGGCACCTTTTTCAGCTGGCTTCTGGCGGTAAAGGGGCCGTTCTCCTCCCGGTAGGCAACGATATTCTTGGCGGTGGCAGCGGTCAGGCCGGACACCTGCTGCAAAAGGCTTCTCGATGCGGTATTGGCGTCCACGCCCACGGCATTGACGCAGTCTTCCACCACGGCACCCAGGGCCTCGTCCAGCTCCTTCTGGGGGCAGTCGTGCTGATACTGCCCCACACCGATGGCCTTGGGGTCAATTTTGACCAGCTCTGCCAGGGGGTCTTGGAGCCGCCGTGCAATGGAAACTGCGGAGCGCAGATTGACGTCGTATTCCGGGAATTCCTCGGCGGCCAGGGGAGAGGCAGAGTAGACGGAGGCACCGGCTTCGTTGACGATCATATAGCTGGCATCCGGGAAGGAACGCAGCAGCTCCACGGCCATGGCCTCCGTTTCCCGGGAGGCGGTGCCGTTGCCGATGGCAATGTGCTTCACGCCATGCCTGCGCATGAGCTGGGACAGGGCGGCGATGGCCTCCTGCTTTTTCTTCTCCGAGAAGGTGGGATACACCACGGCGGTGTCCAGCACCTTGCCCGTAGCGTCCACCACAGCAACCTTGCAGCCGTTCCGGTATCCGGGGTCAAGACCCATGGTTACGAAGCCTTTGACAGGGGGCTGCATCAGCAGGGGCTTCAGGTTCAGGGCAAAGTTGGCAATGGCCCCTTTGCTTGCCCGGTCGGTCAGCTCGTTGCGGACCTCCCGCTGAATGGAGGGGAAGATCAGGCGGTCGTAGGCGTCCTCTGCGGCAGCCTTGACAAGCGTAGAAACCTGCATGGTGGGCTTCAGTGCGGCGCGGCACACCAGGGCCGGGCCTTCATTGCCGGGCAGGGTGATGCTCACCTTTAGAATGCCCTCTTTTTCACCCCGGTTGATGGCCAGAATCTGGTGGTCCATGAGTCTGGTGATGCTCTGGTTGAAATCGTAATAGAGTTTATACACCGTGTCGGTGTCCGGGTCGTCGGCCTTGCTCACCAGACTGCCCCGGCGCATGACCAGAGCGCGCAGATTCTTGCGGATTTCGGCGTCATCGGAGAGGTTTTCCGCAATGATGTCGCTGGCACCTGCAATGGCCTCTTCCACCGTTGCAACGCCTTTTTCTTCATCCAGAAAGCCCTGGGCCAGCTTTTCAATATCCTGCCCGTCCTGGGCAAAGATGGCCTGTGCCAGAGGGTCTAATCCCTTTTCCCGGGCAATGGAGCCACGGGTGCGCCGCTTCTGCTTGTAGGGCCGGTACAGGTCCTCCACCTCGGTCATGGTAGAGGCGTTGTCAATGGCGGCGGACAGTTCCTCCGTCAGCTTGCCCTGGTTTTCAATGGATTTCTTTACCTCGTCCCGCCGCTGCTGCAAATTGCGCAGATAGGTCAGGCGGGTTTCCAGATTCCGCAGGGTGGTGTCATCCATAGCCCCGTGCATTTCCTTGCGGTAACGGGCGATAAACGGAATGGTATTGCCCTCGTCAATGAGGTTTACCACATTTTCAATATACTGCTGCTTTTGCCCCAATTCCTGGGCAAGAATCTCTACAATGGACTGCATTGGTATTCTCCTTTTCGCAAAATCAAGCCCATTCTACCACAAACTTTCGAAATTGCAAAGAAGAAATGCGGAAGCCTTGCAAATTTCCGAAAAGAATGGTAGAATGATTGCAATTGAGCAAATATAAAGGATTGAAAAATTATGGAAGAAAGCAATATTACCTTTGCAAGCCTGGGCCTGTCCGATGCCATGCTGAAAGCGCTGGAGAAGAAGGGCTATGGCTACCCCACAACCATCCAGGCGGAAGCAATTCCCTATTTTCTGCAATGGCGGGATGTAATCGCCAAGGCCCCTACGGGTACGGGAAAGACCTTCGCCTTTGGCATCCCCATGATCGAGCACATCGATGCGGAAAGTGAAGAGGTCCAGGGCCTGATTCTGGCCCCCACCCGGGAGCTGGCCATCCAGATCGGCGACGAGCTGAGAGGCCTTTTGACCTATTTCCACAATATCCGTGTGGCGGTGCTCTATGGCGGCGCGGGCATCGGCGGGCAGATCAAGGCCCTGGAAAAGAAGCCCCAGATCGTTGTGGCAACCCCCGGCCGACTGATGGACCACTATAACCGGAAGACCATTCGCCTGGATAAGATCCAGACCGTGGTCCTGGACGAGGCGGACCGGATGCTGGACATGGGCTTTTTCAAGGATGTGACCCGGATCATCGAGAAGGTCAAGAATCGGAAAAACCTGGGCCTGTTCTCCGCAACCATCTCCCAGGAGGTTATGACGGTTTCCTGGATGTACCAGCGGGACGAGGTGGAGATCACCGTGGAGCCCAAGCAGGAGGACCGGCCGGATATCGACCAGTACAGCCTGACCTGCACGCCCCTGGAAAAGGCGGAAACCACCCTGCGGCTCATCAAGAGCCAGGGCTACGAACGGGTGATGGTCTTCTGCAATACCAAGCATATGTGCCAGCGGCTGTGCGACGACTTCCAGCGGGCCGGGCTGGACTGCGAATGCCTCCATGGCGATATCCGCCAGCAGCAGCGGGAGAAGACCATGCAGCGCTACCGCAGCGGCAAGCTGCCTGTGCTGATTGCCACGGACGTGGCTTCCCGTGGCATTGACGTAGACGATGTGGACTGCGTCATCAACTTTGACGTTCCGGAGGAGAACGAATACTATGTCCACCGCATCGGCCGTACAGGCCGGGCCAAGCGCAAGGGCATTGCCTGGAGCATCATCGGCAATTTCCCGGAAAAGGCCAAGCTGGACGAGATTGCCAAGTTCTCCAACTACACCATCCAGCCCATGGTCCTTTCTGAGGATGGCGTTTTGACGAAGGAAGAGGTCAAGGCTCCTCCTGCGCCCAAGCGGAGATTCCACTGATGGAAAATTACGGCTTTCTGCTGCTGTGCAGCCATCTGGGCAATCCGGACCGAAAGCCTCTGACAACGGCGCAGCTGCGGCTGCTTGCCCGGCGGGTTATGGACTGCGGCCCCTTTTCAGAGGGTGAGCTGACGGAGAAGACGCTGCTGGAGCTGGGCTTTTCTCCGGAGGGTGCCCGGCATATCCTGGCGCTTTTGGAGGATCAGGCTCTGCTGGAGCGGTACTTGCAGAAAGCGAAGGCACGCCGGTGTACGCCCATTCAGCGCCGGGATTTGCGCTATCCCGCCGCCGTGCGGAAGAAGCTGGGGCTGGATAGTCCCGGCTGCCTCTGGGCAAAGGGAGCGCTGGAGCTGCTGGACCGGCCAAAGGTGGCTGCCGTGGGCTGCCGTGTATTGCGGCCGGAAAACCGGGACTTTGCCTATGAGGCAGGCTGCCAGGCCGCCAGGCAGGGCTTTGTGCTGGTGTCCGGCAATGCGTCGGGAGCCGATCAGGCTGCCCAGGCCGGCTGCCTGGATGCCGGCGGCCAGGTCATCAGCGTTGTGGCGGATGCTTTGCACAGCCATCTGGAGCAGCCCAATGTTCTCTACCTCAGCGAAGAGGACTATGATATGCCCTTTTCCACCCTGCGGGCGCTGCGGCGCAACCGGGTGATCCATGCTCTTGGTCAGGTGGTGCTGGTGGCCCAGAGCAGGGCAGGGCAGGGCGGAACCTGGAACGGCACTGCCAGAAACCTTCAGAACCGATGGACGCCCGTCCGGGTTCTGGACGACGGCAGCGAGGGCGCTCAGGCCCTGGTGCAGCTGGGGGCGCAGCCCATTCAGGCGGCACAATTGCAGGATCTGAGCCTGCTTTCCTGCAGGGAGCCGAATTTTCTGGAACCGTAGCCCCTGTTTGTCGGAAACGCCTAATTGTTCCGGAAGGTCGGAGAAGGAAGTGGCTGTTTCTTACAGATTTTTGCAGGGAAAGCATCCTGTATTTGACTTGAAATCGGCAACGTGGTAAAATAAGGCGGAAAAGCAAGGACGCTTATCCAGACAGAGCTATGCTCTGCCCGGGTAGGTGTCTCTTTTTTTGACCAAAGGAGGATTCTATGCAGGAGATTCATGAGGAGTGCGGCGTCTTCGGTGCCTGGTCCCCAAAGCCGCAGAACTTGGCGGATTTGGCCTACTATGGGCTGTATGCTTTGCAGCACCGGGGCCAGGAGAGCTGCGGCATCGTCGTCAATGAGGACGGCGTTTTCACCACCCACCGGGATCTGGGACAGGTGGGGGATGTGTTCACCCGTGACGTGATGGAGCAGTTCCCTTGCGGAACCATGGCCGTGGGCCATGTGCGTTACGGAACCACCGGTGCCACCAACCGGGCAAACTGCCAGCCCATTGTGGTGAACCATATGAAGGGCAAGCTGGCTCTGGCCCACAACGGCAATCTGAGCAATGCCTTCGAGCTGCGCAGCGCTCTGGAAATGGGCGGTGCGATTTTTCACGGAACCAGCGATACGGAGATCATCGCCTATATCATCACCCAGCAGCGACTAAAAACGCCCTCCATTGAGGCGGCTGTCAGCTGCGCCATGTATCAGATGGAGGGGGCTTACTCCCTGGTTATGATGTCCTCGGCCAAGCTGATCGCAGCCCGTGACCCCAGGGGTTTCCGCCCGCTGTGCTACGGAAAAACCGCTGACGGGACCTACATTGTGGCCTCGGAAAGCTGCGCACTGAGCGCGGTCGGTGCCAAGCCGGAGCGGGATATCCTGCCCGGTGAGATCATTACCATCGATGAAACCGGCGTGCATTCCGATACTTCCCATTGCGGCCGATGCAGCCAGACCGCCTGCATTTTTGAGTATATCTATTTTGCCCGCCCGGATTCGGTGATGGATGGCATCAGCGTCCATGGGGCGCGGAAGAATGCGGGGCGGCTGCTGGCAAGGCGGCACCCGGTGAATGCGGATATTGTGGTGGGCGTTCCGGATTCCGGACTGGATGCGGCTCTGGGCTATTCCGAGGAATCCGGCATTCCCTTTGCCTTGGGCTTTCTCAAGAACAAATACATCGGCCGGACCTTCATTTCTCCGGGTCAGGGGCAGCGCCTGGACCAGGTGAAGATCAAGCTGAGCCCCATCTGTGAGGAGGTCCGGGGCAAGCGCATCGTGCTGATCGACGATTCCATCGTTCGCGGAACCACCAGCGGGAAGATCGTAGGATTGCTGCGGGAAGCCGGGGCAAGTGAAATTCATATGCGGATCTCATCGCCTCCTTTCCGCAATCCCTGCTACTATGGCACGGATATTGATTCCAGGGAGCACCTGATTGCCTGCCAACATACCGTTCCCGAAATTGCCCGGATCATCGGGGCAGATTCCCTGGGATATCTGGAGCTGGAGGATTTGGCCCAGATGATTGGCTCCCATAACTTCTGCCATGCCTGCTTCAGTGGAGAATACCCCACCGAGATTCCAACCCACACGGAAAAGGACCGGTTTGAAGGCCCTCTTTCCAAGAAAAAGCCATAAAAAGTGTCCTGCCGGAATGAAGTGACCCCGGCAGGACATTTTTTGCAGCTAAAGCATATTTGTATACCCCATCAGATATTGGTCCACCGCTCTGGCGCAGGCGCGGCCCTCGGCAATGCCCCAGACCACCAGGCTCTGGCCTCTGCGGCAGTTACCGGCGGCAAAAATGCCTTCCGTGGGGGTCATGTAGTTCTCAGTGACCAGATTGCCCCGGCTGTCCCGAGGAAGACCAAAGGCCTCTGCCACATAGCTCTGGCAGCCCACAAACCCCGCGGCAATCAGCCGCCGGTCTTTGGTGATATAGTACCGGGCAGGGCGCAGGTCGTTCCTGTCCAGCATGGCCGAATCGGAGCCGTTCCGGGAGATCACGGGCAGCACCTTGTCCATATCCTCTGCCATGCAGGGGGACAGCATGGTTTCCTCCCGGGCCAACATCCGGTCCGCGTTGCCCCGGATGGTGTTGATCTCGCCACGGAAAGGGGTTTTGCTTTTGCAATTGTAAAAAATTTGGGAAGATATGGATTTTTTCAATCAAATGTGCTATACTCATAAAGTATGTATATTACCCGGTTGGATTTTCCGCTGGGCGGAATAAAAATGGAAGGTGTTATTTATGACAAAGGTTGATATTTACTCCGGCTTCCTGGGCGCTGGCAAGACTACGCTGATCAAGAAGATGATTGCCGAGGGCTACAAGGGCCAGAAGCTGGTGCTGATTGAGAATGAGTTCGGTGAGATCGGCATTGACGGCGGCTTCCTGCAGGATGCCGGCATCAATATTACGGAGATGAATTCCGGCTGCATCTGCTGCTCTCTGGTGGGTGACTTCGGCAAGGCCCTGACCAAGGTGATCAACGAGTACCACCCCGACCGGATCATCATCGAGCCCTCCGGCGTGGGCAAGCTGTCCGATGTGATCGGCGCTGTGAACAAAGTCACCGGCCCTGATGTGACCCTGGGCTACACCGTGGCCGTTGTGGATGCAGGCAAGGTCAAGGTCTATACCAAGAACTTCGGCGAATTCTACAATAACCAGGTGGAGACTGCCTCCACCATCATCCTGTCCCGTACCGATTCCATTCCCCAGGCCAAGCTGGATGCTGCCGTAGAGATTCTGCGGGAGCACAACGCCGTTGCTACCGTCATCACTACGCCCTGGAGCGAGCTCACCGGAGAACAGCTGATCTCCGCCATGGAGGGCAAGGCCTCCCTGGCTGCCGAGCTGGCCAAGCTTGTAGAATGTCTCCAGGACAAAAGCTAGAGAAGGGGTGTGATGTGGAAGAGGAACGAGTGGAAGGCGTGACAGCCCCGATGGCTGCCGAAGGCGCTGAGGAGGCCGCGGTCGTTAGCGACCCGGAGAAGTGCAACACCGTCACGTTCGTGGGGGCCGACGGGATGGAGCAGAGCTTCCCTCTGGACTTTTTGCTGGAGCGCGGCGCCATCGTGGCCAACCGCGTGAACGGCGAGGACATCATGAGCGTCATGGGTGCGACCAACCAGCTGTGGGTGCCGGGGCTGCCGGCCAAGTACTTCGTGCGCGACATCCGCGAGATCCGCTTCACCAACGAGGAAGTGCCGCCGGTCATCGGCCCGTTCGTCGACGACGGCCACGACTACACCAACCGCCCCAACGTGGCGGCGAAGGCGGAGTACGTGGGGCGCGTTGGCGAACCCATGGAGTTTTCCGGCTGGGCCCACGACTTCGACAAGCGCATCATCGCCGTGGAGTTCTCGCTCGATAACGGCGAGCATTGGACGCGCTACGATTTGGGCGACACCACGGCCGACC
>ERZ773235.3718-NODE-3718-length-10402-cov-3.893689_pt1 | contig 10402 bp, 7 predicted proteins | sample MGYA00580522_ERZ773235 | MGnify/ENA primary metagenome ERZ773235 (study PRJEB29015, sample SAMEA2737797) | human gut metagenome | biome: human gut; feature: human-associated habitat; material: faeces | place: China | collected 2012 ...
TTCCTTCAGAACATATAAAAGTGTCCATAATCATAGATATATTTTAACACAAAAAAAATATTTAATAAATAGTTATTATTAAATATGTTCTATTTTTTTAAGCATATAACTTTGTATATTGGAAGTCCTAATTTTACAAATTTATCTTCGTATTCTGTTGTTATTATATTCTCTTCGTCTTTATGTAAATCTGTACTTATTTGTTCTATTACATATCCATATCTACTAAAAGATACAACTGAATATTCAAACAGTTTTCTATTATCTGTTTTCATTATAATTCTTTTTTTATCTATAAAAACAGAATCGTATTTATTTAAAAATATTTCACTACTTAATCTTCTTTTAGCATGTCTTGCCTTTGGCCATGGATCTGAAAAGTTTAAATAAATTACAGATATTTCTTTATCAAAAACATCATCTATTTCATTAGCGTCTATTTTAATTAGTTTTAAGTTTGGTATTTCTTCATTTTCCAATTTTTGAACGGCTCTTACAATAACACTATCAAACTTTTCAATTCCAATGAAATTAATATTAGGATATTTTTTAGCATTTTCAATTATGAAATCACCTTTTCCCATTCCTATTTCAATATGAATTGGATTATTATTTTCAAATATTTTTTGATAATCTCCTTTATAATCAATTGGATTTTTTATTATATAGGAAGAATTATCTATTATTTCTTTTGCTCCTTTAACATTTCTTAATCTCACATTATCACTCTCACTACTAATAAGATTATACCATATTTTTATTGATTTTCAAAAAAAAAGAGAAAATTAATTTTTCTCTTTTTTGACATTACTTAACAACAATATTAACTAGTTTTTTAGGAATTATAATAACTTTTACGATTTCTTTTTCTTCGATATGATTTTTAACATTTTCAATGTTTAAGGCTTGTTTTTCCATTTCTTCTTTTGTTATATCTATATCTACTTCTATTTTACCTCTTACTTTTCCATTTACTTGAACAACCATTTCATATGTATCATCAACAAGTTTAGATGTATCATAAGAAGGCCAAGCTGACTTACATAATAAATCACCTAATTCATATTTTTCATTTAATTCTTCTGTAATATGAGGGGCAATTGGATTTAATATAAGAAGTAAAGTTCTATAATCTTTATTTGAAATTTCTGCTTTCTTTTCTAATTCATTTAACAATATCATAAGAGCAGATACAGCTGTATTATATTTAATATTTTCTAAATCATCAGTCACTTTTTTAATTGTTTGATTCATTAAAATTTCTGTATCTTTAGAAAATTCATTTGAACCATTTAACTTTTCACCTAATTTAATTATTCTATCAATAAATTTACTACATCCCTTTAAAGAATCAGTACTCCAAGATGCATCTTGTTGATAATCACCAATAAACATCTCATAAACTCTAAGAGTATCAGCTCCAAATTCATTTACAATATCATCTGGATTGATTACATTACCTTTTGATTTAGACATTTTCTCACCATTAGATCCTAAAATCATACCATGACTTACTCTCGTCCAAATCATTTCTTTGTTTGGAACTAATCCAATATTGTATAAAAATTGTACCCAGAATCTTGCATAAAGTAAGTGTCTAGCTGTGTGCTCCATTCCACCATTATACCAATCAACACGATTCCAATATTTCATAGCATCCATAGAAGCAAACTCTTCTGTATTATGAGCATCCATAAATCTTAAGAAATACCAACTTGAACCAGCCCAGTTTGGCATTGTATCAGTTTCTCTTTTAGCATCATGACCACATTTTGGACATTTACAATTAACCCAATCAGTTATTTTAGCAAGTGGTGACTCTCCATCATCAGTTGGTTCATATTCTGCGACATCTGGAAGTAATAGTGGTAGTTCATCTTCATTCATTGGAACCCAACCACATTCTGGACAATTTATCATTGGTATTGGTTCTCCCCAGAATCTTTGTCTAGAGAAAATCCAATCACGCATTTTATAATTATTTACTTTTCGAGCTATTTTTTGATTTACTAATTTTTCTGTTATTTTTTCTTTTGCTTCTTCGACTGTAAGTCCACTAAATTCTTCTGAATTAATTAATTTACATCCTTTATTCAAATAATCTTGTTTTTCAAAAGCATGTTCTTTAGTATCTTCTCCATCAATTACTTGAATCATTTCAATATTATGTTCTTTAGCATACTCAAAATCTCTTTGATCGTGACTTGGAACTGCCATAACCGCACCTGTTCCATAATCTCCTAAAACAAAATCGCCCAAGAAAATTGGAACTTCTTTTCCGTTAATAGGATTTATAGCCTTAATTCCCTTTAATATACATCCTGTTTTTCCTTTATTCAATTCTGTTCTATCCATAGCTGATTTTTTCTTTGTTTCTTCTATATATTTATTTACTTCTTCTTTATTTTCAACTCTTGGCATTAATTCTTTAATTAATTTTCCATCTGGTGCGATAACAAAGAAAGTAATTCCATATACTGTTTCAATACAAGTTGTAAAGATAGAAAACTTTCCACCACCAACAATATTTACATCTAACTCTACACCACTACTTTTTCCTATCCAATTAATTTGACCTAGTTTTACTTTTGGTGCGAAATTAGTATCATCTAAACCTTTTAATAAATCTTCTGAGTAATCACTCATTCTAAGCATCCATTGTGACTTCTCTTTTTGTAAGACTCCACTTCCACATCTTTCGCAAACACCACCAGCTGCATCTTCATTTGATAAAACTGTTTTACAAGTAGGACACCAGTTTACAGGAACACTATCTTTATAGGCCATATTATGCTTATAAAATTGTAAAAACTGCCATTGTGTCCATTTATAATATTCTGGATCAGTTGTAGAAAATTCTCTTGACCAGTCAAAAGAAAATCCTAATGATTTCATTTGTTTTTTAAAGTTACTGATATTTTCTTTGACAGCATCTTTAGGGTGAATATGATTTTTTATTGCATATTGTTCAGCAGGTGCTCCAAAAGCATCCCATCCCATTGGATATAAAACATTATATCCTTGCATACGCATTTTTCTAGCTATGGCATCTTGAGCAGTATAACTTCTAACGTGCCCAACATGTAATCCAGCTCCTGATGGATATGGAAATTCTACTAATATATAGTAAGGTTTCTTATCGCTTCCATTTTCAGCTTCAAAGATTTTGTTTTTAGACCAGTATTCTTGCCATTTTTTTTCTATTTTTTTAAAATCATACATATTTATTTCCTCTTTTCTTTTTTTTGATATCTTTTACCTATAATGTGGTAAAAAAGTAATTGTAATGGTATAAAAATTACCAAAGCTAGTGAAAGCTTTAAATACAATGTATCTGTTATTGATACTAAATATAGTGTTAATGCAATTATAAATGAATTAGTTAAGCAAATTGTATTGGCTAATTTTTTTATATCTACTTTACTAATATCAATATGATAAATTGTTTCTAAATATTTTACATAAGTATTACTTTTAAATTTTTCTAGTTTTTTCTTTCTTGAAATAACCGTTAATAGATATAATAAATATATTATTATAAAAACAAGTATACTCAAAACTAAGTTTTGCATTTATATCCTCCTTTTGTATACAAAAAAGTATTATGTATAAGGACGAGTAATTCCCGCGGTACCACCTTATTTCATAATACTTATGCTCTTTTACTTTTAACGCAAGTATGACGGCTAGTAGCAACTGGAAAAGCAAGTTCATAGTTCATTTATTGAAAGTTCTCATCAACCACTTTCTTTCTTAAAATAAATTTTCTATTACTACTCTTTTCTTTTGTTTTTTAAACTATTACTAGTATATTATAAATTCAAATTAAATTCAACACTATTTTCGCAAATTTTTACTAATCATTTCTTTTGTTTCGGATAATTGGTTTATTCTTTCAATTATACGTCTTGCTTTTACTTTTTCAACACTGTCCTTAGTAAAACTAAAATGTTCTTCTAAAGCTTTCAAATCAAAATTAGAAGTAAAAAAAGTTGGTAAATTTTCTTGCATGCGATATTGAATTAATGGACAAAAGATTTCATCCCTACCCCAAGCTGTTGTATTTTCAGCTCCGATATCATCGATAAGTAGTAGTGGTACTTTTTTTATGTGTTCAAATTTTTCTTTAAAATCTGTTGTAAAAGATGTTTTTAAATTTCTTAAAAATTCTGGCCAAAAAATAATTGCACTTTTATAACCTTTTTTAGCAAGTTCATTAAACATGGCTGCAATTAAATATGTTTTTCCACATCCAAAATTACCATATAAATATAAACCTTTTGACGTTTTCTTTTTTTGATATTCTTTAACAAAATTATTTAGCCATTCAATCGTTTCAAATCGCTCTTCACTATCTAAATAAATATCTTTCATTTTAGCTTCTTTTATTTCTTTAGGAATATCAAAACTTTCAATATTTTTTAAATATTTATTATCTTTTTTCTTTTTATTTGTATATTTACAAGCTAAATAGTTAAATTCTAATATTTTATCTGTTTCTTTAGGTAGAAAAGCATAACCCGTTACTTTATTTTTACACATTGCAAGTCCTTTACAATTTTTACAATGATTATATTCAACCATACACTCTTCCAAAGAAGATGTATATTTTGAAAGTATCTCCTTAGATGATTTAAAATGTCCTACAAATTCTTTGAATTCTTCATTTTTTAAAGCTTCTTCAAATTCTTTTATTAAGATTGTATTTAAATCATTTTTTTTATACATATTTAATTTTTCACTCATTTTTTCCATACTTCACCTACTTAAATTCACTTAATAAAGCTTGCATTTTTTTTAGTTTTTCATCACTTGGTTTTGTTGTTTCAATTTGTTTATCAAACCAATCTGGTTTTATTTCTTCACGTTTATTTTTAGGTGTATATTTTTTTCTGTTTTTATATTCTTTCTCAGCTATTTTCATAGCACTTTCAACTGTTTCAACTTTACTTTTAGCCCATTGACTAGCTATTATTTCAATAAAGTTACGTGTTAGTTTATTATTATTTATTTTAAGTACATAATCGATTAGGACATTGACAACACCTGGTTTTAAGTTCATATCCATAAGTAAATATTCTAAAATAGATAATTCTGCTTTGGTTGGTTTTGATCCATTTGATTTACTACATAAAAAGTCATAAGGACTTGTTGTTTCAAATTGGTATATAATTTTAGCTTTTTTACTATTATCACCAACTGGTTTTCTTAAATACTCTGGTTGATTACGATAAACTAAGCTTGGCAATTTCCCACTATGTTCAAATTGGTAAAAACGACGAGCATTTTCTTTTAGAAGAGCTTTATTTATACCTTTTCGTTCATTTAAGGAATTACGAATAAGTTCGCTCATTTTTTCATCATCAAAATTATAGATAAATGATAGTTTATAAATAAAGTCCTTAGTTTCACGAGTTAAGCATTTACGATTAAACATTTCTTCTGGAATAAGTGATGCTATATTTTCTATATCTATTTTAGATGCTATCTGCAGTTTATTAGTAGTATTTTTTCTAATATCAGCTATCATATTATCAAAGCTTGAAATATCTGTTGATTCAAAAACATCAGAAAAGGTACAAGTTATATCCTCATAATCTTTTAAGTTAATATGGGGTATTCTAAAGTAGTCTATGATTTTATCATATTCACTCGCACCTACATTATTGTAAAGAGTTGTTCCTAGAATAGGATTATTTAAAAATTCTGATGCCGATAGTGGTGAGAACATTTGATATACGTAACTATTTACGTTACCACATTTTAAATATGTTTTTATTAGTCCTATTGCTTCTAGTTTTTCACGTGCTTGTTTGATATCGCTAAGTTTAAGACGCATACTAGTCATTAAATGATGATGTGTCCAATCATTTGATATTATTTCACTTTTATCTAAGTATGACCAGAAAGTAAAATATAGATTTACTGCTATTGTTCCAATAATTGGTTGATATAACATGACAATTAGTTTTCGATCATTGTCATTTAGAGTTGTTTTATTTACAACAAAAAAAGTGTCAGCCGGTAAAACATTTTTATCCATATTCATACCTCCTTCACTTTTTAAAACTAATCATATTTTATCATAAAATAAAAGAAAAAACATTAATTTATTAAAATTAATGTAATTTTATTAATCTTCATACATTTCTTTTATTCGATTTGGTTTTTGATATGTTACTAAAGTAAATGATTTTTCTTTTAACATTGTTTGCATTGTTTTAAATAACAAGTTTTGGATAAATCTTTTAAATTGAAGTATATCAAATTCTTCTTTTTCTTGATGCCAGTTTGGATAATTATTTATTTTATTTTTTGCTTTATTAGTCCATTTATCAAATATTCCTAAAACATATGCATATGGGAGCATTTGATAAAAATATTCTTCTTTATTTTTAATATCATTTAAATCCATTTGTTCAAGTTTTAATTTAAAACCTATTATTTTTCCTAAATATTCATTACCATATTTAGTTCTATCTGGTAATTTAATATACATTATGATATTTATAGTTATTAAAACGATTCCTATTATATATTTTATAGTATCAATATCAAATGATTTAAAAAGGCCGTTATTTAAGTATATATCAATTCCTAAAAGAACTATTCCTAAAAAACGTCTATCGTTTACTTCCGTATCTTTTCTAATAATAAATAAAGCAATTATATTCATTAATACAGTTGTGAAAATAGTCCAAAAGGATGAATTAAATTTTAGATTTAATCCTGTTAGGTTCACACTATAAATTGATATTATAGTTAAAATAATAACAAGGATTTTATATTTTTTTAATTTTGTTTCGAAAATCATTCTTTGATTATTTTTATCATTTATGAGTTTTTTTATTTCATACATTGTTGTATTAAATTTATATTTTATATCTTTTAATTCTATTTCTTCTTTTTCAATAAAAAGTTGTTTCATTAGTATTTTTTTAACTAGGTTATTTTCTTTATATTCTTTTTCTTTTTTGATGGTAAAATAGTCTTTATTACCATTAAAGCTAATATATCCTGTGTTTGCTAAAGAAAGAAGCAAAGACACTATATCATTATCAGTTATAAATCCTCTTAACAAGAAAGCTATTTCTAAGCTATCTAGATTATTTGGTGGGTTAGTTGAAAATTCTAGTTTTATATCATTTCCTTTTGAAAATCTGAAATAACAATAAATTAAAATTATAAAGCATATAATTGGTGCAATTAAACTGTTCATGTATTCACTTTCCTATCATCTAAGTTATTATAGCATAATTTAGAATAAAAGAGATTATTTTTTATAAAAAAAAACTCTAATTATTGATTAGAGTTTATCACCAAATTATTTAAAATTATTTTGTTGCTGTTACTTTAGAACCAGTACAAGTTAAATCAATATTATTTACTCTTAATCCAGTACAACCTGAAACTTTACCTTCATCATATGTGATTGTTCCATTATTATCTGGTGCATCACCTTTAAAGTTAACTTTAATTGGTGTTGCTCCTTCTTTTGAACTTGTTATAGTTTTACCATTATCACTAATTGTATAAGTGCCATTTTCTATAGTTGCCATTTTTTGGGAAGCAGCATCATCACCTGAAAATCCTGATAATACTACACTTTTTTCAATAGCTTCCATATATCCGTATGCACTGTTTATAGCAGCATTCTTTCTAGCACTGTCAATAACATTTAAAATAATTGGTGTTGCAATTAATGCTATAATTGCTAAGATTACGATTACAGCAAGTAATTCTACTAGTGTAAAACCTTTTTTATTGTTTTTCATTTTTATTCCTCCTCTATTTTATTACGATATAAATATACCACAGCAATTCGACAATAGTCAACTATTTTTTTAATAAAAAATAGCTTTTTTATTATTACTATGTAAACTAACTATCTATAACTACTATCAATATTATTAACTATTTTCTTTTTTTTATACAAAAGAAAAAAAGAATTAATTTTTTTAATTTAATTCTTTTAATTTTTTTATAATTATTTCTAAATCTTTTTTTTCTTTTTCTAAAGTTTTTTTCTCATTTTCAACTAAGTTTTTTGGTGCTTTATTTACATAATTTTCATTATTTAATAAATTAGTTCTTCTATTTATACTATTTTGAAGTTTATCTTTTTCTTTTTCAAGTTCTTTTATTTCTTTTTCTTTATTAAGACTTCCGTCATAATAAATAGTTATAATACTATTATCAAAGTTTATTTCTTCTTTACTTAAATTAGTATTATCTACTTTTTCTTGAATATTTTCTAAATTAACTTTTAAAATTTTGCTTATTAAATTTATATTTTCTTTAAACAAATTACTGCTATATTCTATTTTATAATCTTTATTTATATTTTTTTCTAATTTTATTTTTCTTATTTTAGTAATAAGTTCTATAATTTCATCTAGTCTATTTTCAAAAATTTGATTTTCATTATAAATAGGATAACTACTTAACATAATTGTTTCTTCATGTTGTGGTAATTTTAAATAAATTTCTTCTGTTACATAAGGCATAAATGGATGTAATAATTTTAATATATTTGTTAAAACATAAAGTAAAACAGATTTAGTAGTATTATTCATATCGTTTTTAGCAAGTTCAATATACCAATCACAAAAATCATTCCAAATGAAACTATAAAGTTCCGTTCCAACTACATTAAATTCATATTTTTCCATATGTGTTCTTACTTTTTTTATAACTTTATTTAATTTAGTTAAAATCCATTTATCACTAATACTTAAGTTATCAAAATTAAAATCTTTTTCTTCATAATCTTCTAAATTCATTAAAACAAATCTTGAGGCATTCCATAGTTTATTAATAAAATTCCAAGTAGAAGCAACTTTTTCAGGATCATATCTAAGATCAGTTCCAGCAGATGTTGTTGTGGCTAAATAAAAGCGTAGAGAGTCACATCCATATTCATCAATAACATCCATTGGATCTACACCATTACCTAATGACTTAGACATTTTTCTTCCTTGTTTATCTCTAATTAAACCATGAATAAGACAATCTTTAAAAGGTCTAGTACCAGTAAACTTTAATCCTTGAAAAGTCATTCTATTAACCCAAAATGGAATAATGTCATAACCAGTTACTAATAAATTATTAGGATAATATCTTTTATAATCATCGCAAGTATCTGGCCATCCCATTGTTGAAAAAGGCCATAAAGCACTTGAAAACCAAGTATCTAATACATCAGTATCTTGTGTCCATCCATCTTCTTTTGGTGCTTCAATGCCTACATATACTTGGTCATCTTTATACCAAGCAGGTATTTGATGTCCCCACCAAAGTTGACGTGAAATACACCAATCATAAGTAATTTCCATCCAATGATTCATTATTTTTTCATATCTTTCTGGAACAAAATTTACTTTAGTATCTTTATTTTTTTGATTTCCTAAAACTTTATCAGCAAGAGGTCGCATTTTTACAAACCATTGTTTTGAAAGATATGGTTCAACAATAGCATCACTTCTTTCACTATGACCTACTGAATGAGTCATTTCTTCAATGCTTATTAAAAGGTCTTGTTCTTTTAAATCTTTTAATAATTCGTCACGACACTCAAAACGATCCATTCCTTCATATTTACCGGCATTTTTATTCATTGTTGCATTTGGATTCATAACAATTATTTGGTCTAAATTATGTCTTTTTCCAACTTCAAAGTCATTAGGATCATGAGCTGGTGTAATTTTAACTACACCTGTTCCAAACTCAGGATCAGCATGTTCATCGCCTACAATTGGAATTAATTTATTTACAATTGGAAGAATTACTTTTTTACCTATTAAGTGTTTATATCTTTCATCTTCAGGATTAACAGCCACAGCTGTATCTCCAAATAGTGTTTCTGGTCGTGTTGTTGCGACATCTAAAAATTCATCACTATCTTCAATTTTATATTTTAAGTGGTAAAATGCTCCTTTATCATCTTTATAAATTACTTCTTCATTGGAAAGAGCTGTCATTTGAACAGGATCCCAATTTATGATTCTTTCACCACGATATATTAATCCCTCGTTATATAAATCAACAAATACTTTTTTTACAGCTTTAGATAATCCATCATCTAAAGTAAATCGTTCCTTGTTATAATCTAGACTTAGTCCTAATTTAGCCCATTGTCTTCTGATGTTATCTGCATATTCTTCTTTCCAATCCCATGCATGTTTTAACCATTCTTCTCTATTCATACTACGAGGATCAATATTCATATCACGTAATTTTTTGTCTACTTTAGCTTGAGTTGCAATTCCAGCATGATCCATACCAGGTAACCATAAAGCATCATAACCATCCATTCTTTTATAACGAATCATTATATCTTGTAAAGTTGTATTCCATGCATGTCCTAAATGTAGTTTACCTGTTACATTTGGTGGTGGAATAA
>ERZ773235.3729-NODE-3729-length-10349-cov-3.469108_pt1 | contig 10349 bp, 9 predicted proteins | sample MGYA00580522_ERZ773235 | MGnify/ENA primary metagenome ERZ773235 (study PRJEB29015, sample SAMEA2737797) | human gut metagenome | biome: human gut; feature: human-associated habitat; material: faeces | place: China | collected 2012 ...
GACTATACTCTTGATTTAGGATTAGGAATAAATGAAGGTTATACCGAATTATTAAATCGTAGATACTTTCATTATGATGAGCAATTTAAGAGTGGTTATCAATTAGAAATCAAAATTATAGAAAAATTAGAAGAAGTAATTGGAAAAAATAAAATGGAAAAATTATATTTAAGTGCGAATCTACCAGGATTAATAGCAGAATTAAAACAATATTCTAAAGAAGAAGAAATTATTGAATTCATATCCAATATAGACTTTATCACAAAACATTTAGATGATTTATTTGGCAAAATAATGTTGCCTAAAGTTTTAAACAATATTAATCAATTTCTAATAAAAATATACTCTGAAAAATTAGTAATCCATCATCAAGAATATTCAAATGAACAAATCATAACAGAAATCTATCACTATGTTTCTTCTTTAGATTCTATTCAAATAATAGGAGAAACAAATTATAAAACATTATTAAGTGAAAAAGACATTTTAAAATGTATAGAAACTACTATAGGAAAAAATTTAATTCTTAAAAAATCTAACAAGTAATTTACTGATTAGATTTTTTTATTATTCAAAAAAAAGAATACCTATTTAGATATTCTTAACTTGTTCCACATCAATAGTAGCTTCATGACCATTTAAATCAATTTGATAAGAAAGATTTTCTTTTTCTATTAATTCTAATGATAAAGTTTCATTTTTAATAAACTCTTCGAAATGTTGAATAGCCTCTTTCGCTTCATCATCTGTTTTATAATATAAACAAATACGATCTACGATATTGAAATCTTTTTCTTTTCTTAAGTTTTGAACTTTTGAAACTAACTCTCTAGCAATTCCCTCTTCTATTAACTCTGTTGTTAGAGTTGTATTTAAAATTATAAAGTTATTATTTTCGGTTGCTACATCAAATCCTTCTTTAGATGAATAACGGATATCTACCATTTCTTTTGTTACTTCAAAATCTTCTCCACTGATAGATACTGTAATATTTTGACCATTATTTAAAGAATTTACTTCTTCTAATGTTAATTTCGATAATACTTCTGTAAATTCTTTTATTTTAGATCCTAATACTTTTCCAACAACTTTAAAATTAGGTTTTACAATAAAATTCATATAATTATTTAAATCCGTTGTAAAAGTTACTGTCTTTACATTTAATTCTTCTTCTATTAAAGATGTTAAATCAGCAATTAAGTTCTTATTTTTACCATCAATAATTACTTCACTGATTGGTTGTCTAACTTTAATTTTAGATTCTTCTCTAGCATTTCTTCCTAGACTAATAAGATCTCTAATTAAATCCATTTTTTCTTCTACTTTTTCATTGATTAATGATTCATCACAAGTTGGATAATCTGCTAAATGAACAGATTCTTCGTTTGTTAAATTAGTATAAATTTCTTCTGTTGTATAAGGAATAATTGGAGCACATATTTTACATAAACCAACAAGTACTTCATAAGTTGTTCGATAAACACTTTTTTTAGAATTATCTAATTCACTAGACCAAAATCTATTTCTATTTCTTCTAATATACCAGTTTGATAAATCATCTGAAACAAAGGAAGTAATTTCTTTTACAACTAAATTCAAATCAAATTGATCATAATATGTTGTTACATTTTTCACTAATTTGTTAAATTTACTTAATAACCATTTGTCAATTTCTTCTCTTTCTTCATATGGGACATTGCACTTTTCAATATCTATGTTATCAATATTGGCATATGTTTGAAAGAATGTATATGTATTTTTAAATGGATTAAAGAATTTGGAATGAACTTCTTTGACACCGGCTTCGGAAAATTTAAGTGGTGTCCATACAGGTGATGCATATAACATATACCATCTAATATTATCTGCACCATATTTTGTCATTATTTGTACAGGATCAATAATATTTCCTACTGATTTAGACATTTTTTTACCAAATTCATCTAACATCATATCATTTACAACAACATTTTTAAAGGATGATTTTCCTGAAATAATAGTTGATATTACTAATAATACGTAAAACCATCCACGAGTTTGATCCAATCCTTCTGCTATAAAGTCTGCTGGAAATTGAGATTCAAATAATTCTTTATTTTCAAATGGATAATGAAATTGTGCATATGGCATAGAACCAGAATCGAACCATACATCCATTACATCTGTTACTCTATTCATAACCTTACCACATTCAGAGCATTTTATGTGTAATTCATCTACATAAGGACGATGTAATTCCATTTCACGAACATTGATATCTTCAATTATTTTTTCTTGTAATTCATCTAGTGAACCAATAACTTCTCTATGTCCACATTCACAAGTCCAAACAGGAAGAGGACATCCCCAATATCTATTTCTTGAAATACCCCAATCAATCATATTTTCTAGCCAATTACCAAATCTTTTTTCACCAACATATGCTGGATACCAATGAATTTTTTTATTTTCTTCAATAATTTTATCTTTATATGCTGTAGTTTTAATATACCATGCTGGTTTTGGATAACTAATTAGAGCTGATTTACATCTCCAACAATGTGGATAATCATGGGTAATTTTAATTTTCTTAAATAATTTATCGTTTTCTTTTAACCATTTAATAATTTCAATTTCTAAGTCTTTATCGGTTACTAATCTACCTTTCCATGGACCTTCTAAGTAACATCCATCTTCTCCGACTGGATTTATAAATCCAATGCCATTTTTTTGACATACTCTATTATCATCATCACCAAAGGCTGGAGCAATATGAACGATACCAGTACCATCTACTGCAGTAACATAATTATCTGCTATTACTTCATGACATTTTCCTTCTACTTTTACAAATGGCATTAATTGTTCGTACTGAATACCAACTAAATCAGATCCTTTATAGGTTTCTAATATTTTATAATCTTCTCCTAATACTTTATCTGCTAAATCACGAGCCAATATGAATTTATATCCCATTGATTCTGCTTTAATATAAGTTAAATCTGGATTTACACATATTGCAACATTGGCAATTAATGTCCATGGAGTTGTTGTCCATGCTAAGAAATATTCATCTTTATCCACTCTTTTTAATGGAACAATTACCGTATTAACAGAATCCTCTTGATATCCTTGTGATACTTCATTTGCCGATAATTCTGTTCCACATCTAGGACAATACCATAATACTTTATTACCATGGTATAAAAGGCCTTTTTTATCCATTTCTTTAATAATCCACCATTCTGATTCAATGTATTCATTAGAACATGTTACGTATGGATGTTCACAATCAATAAATTGTCCCATCATATCTGTGATAGCATTTACTTCATCTATATTTGTTGCAGTAGTTTTATTACACTCTTTACAGAAATTTTCTACGCCAAAGGCTTCAATGTCTTCTTTTCCTTTAAATCCTAATTTTTTTTCTACGTTTACTTCAATTGGTAAACCATGTGTATCTAAACCAATTTTTCTAAGTACTCTATAGCCATTCATTGTTTTATATTTACAGAAAGTATCTTTTATTGTTTTGGCAAATACATGATGAATTCCTGGTTTCGCATTTGCATATATTGGTCCATCATAAAATACCCAGTCTTTTTTTCCTTCTCTATTCTTGATTGTTTTATTAAATATATCTTTTTCTTTCCAATGGTTTAAAATTGTTTTTTCGACTTCACTTGTATTTCTTTTATCTAGTTCTTTAAACATATTTTCACTCCTAACTTTATTCTATTCTTATAAATAAAAAAAAACGCCCTTAATTTAAGGACGTGATTACGCGGTACCACCTTAATTTATAGATTCACTCTATACACTTAATAACTATAACGCGTCACCGTTTTTATCTTATCCATAAAACGCAACTTGAAAGTGATCTAAGTTTAATTTACTTATTCTATTTCACCAAACTAGAACTCTCTATAAAGTAATTTTTTAAACTCCGTCTTTCGCACTTGCTTTCAACTAAGTATAAATATACCACATTTTTTTAAATAATACAAATATTTTATTGAACTTTTAACTTCCAACTATCATATTTGCAAGCTGAACGATTTCTAAAGTAAATGGCACCATCCCATAAATTGACAGCTAATTGAACAGTAGAGCAATCATCACCAGCTGATATTACCATATACCAACTATCAGTAGGCATATTTAAAACTTCACTATGTTGAATATCCGAAAATAAACCAATACCATAAAAATTATTTAAATCGTTTACAGGATTAATTTGATGTCCTTGAGCCATAAGTCCTAATTTTGATATAGCACTTGTAATATCATTTCCTAAATTTGATATATTAGTGGAACCCATTCTATTATTGAATGTATTGATATCTAATTTTGTATTTAAACTTGCAATATCTGCTTTTGTGTTAAGATTATTTCTTAAATCCACAATAGAATTCGTTATAGTTGAATTAATTTCTGTATCTCCATTTTGTTCCTTTAATTTCTTATTTTCCTCTTCTAATGTTGCTTTATCTTTTTCTAATTGATTAACTCTTTCTGTTAATTTTGTAATTGCTGATGTGATTTCTGCATTCGTCATTTCTTTTATTGTTGATTCATTATCTAAATATACTATATAATTATTTTCTGGTACTGTACATGTCTTTTGATCAACTACTATTATTTTATTATCTTTATAATTCTTATAAGCAGCATATTTTCCATCATTTATGCATACTGTTACTTCTCCTTGATTGTTTATTAAGATTGTTCCATCTTTGATAGATCCTTTATAATCTATTTTATTTTCTTCTTTTGTACGAATCTGATTATCCTTAATATCAAATCTTACTGTTTGACTATTTTGATATTCAGCATGATATAAAATTCCTGCTTCTACCAATCCATATCCACTACTTTGTAATGCTCCTTTTTTTGATTTTTCAATAACTCCTAATATTACTGGTGTTGTAATGATTGCGATTACTGCTAGTACTACAATCACTCCTAATAGTTCTATTAGTGTAAATCCTTTTCTTTTCATTGTTATCGTTCCTTTCCTACACACTAAAAAAGAGGGTTGTTTACCCCCCCCCGTTTGCTCTCGGCAAACTATATTATTATTTTCGTTCATCCACATTGTAACATTTTATTTATATCTTTTCAATATTATTTTTTCACTTTTTTTGAAATGGATATACCATCGCCTAATTCAAAAAAGATGGTTTCAAATTCTTTATTTTCCTTTAAAAATACAATATAATCATTTAATTTTCGAACCAATCCTCTAACATTTCTACTTTCAATAGGTTCTTTACTATGAACTAATCCATGGAAATTCAAATTATCAGAAACAATGACACCATTTTCTTTTAAATTCCTTTTGAATTTTTCAAAAAACTTTATATATTGAGCTTTCGCAGCATCTATAAAAATTAAATCATATTTATCTTTCAATTCTACATTTAATGCATCTTCAAATATTACTTCAATTTGATTTTCTAAATTTAAACTTGAAATATTTTTAAGCGCCAAATCATACATTTCTGGACTTCTTTCAATTGTTGTTATTTTTATATTAGAATCTACTAACGCCATTTTACAAGAAGAATATCCAATTGCTGTACCAATTTCTAATATCGTTTTAATATGATTCTTCTTTATATAATCTGTTAAAAATTCAATACCATCTTTCATCATAATAGGAACATGATTTTCTTTGGCATAAATTTCCATTTCTTCTAATATTCGTACCATAAACCCTCACTCTTTAATTTAGAAATAGTTTTTGAATGACCAGATGCTGTCTTATTAAAATAAGTTTTTCCATTTTTATCTGCCACAAAGTAATAATAAGAATGTTGTTCTGGTTCAATCGCTGCTACAATCGATTCAAGCCCTGGCATACAAATAGGGCTTACTGGTAATTTACCAGCCATTTTACTACTTCTTGTATTATAATCATTATATTCTTCTAATTCATTTTGATATAAATCACGTTCACTTAAAGCTAATTTCAATCCGTAATAGGTAGTAACATCACTACCTAATGACCAACCACTTTCTAGACGATTATAAAAGACTCCAGCCACGCCTGCTCTATCATCACTATTGGAAGCTTCTAATTCTACAATAGAAGCCATTGTCATAATTTCATGAATAGAATATTTACTTTTTTGAATTAAATTACGATATGGTTCTAGTTTTTTTGACATATTATCTAGCATTGCTTCTAAAATATCTTCTATTGTTCCATCTTTATGAAATTGATAAGTATCTGGAAATAAATATCCTTCTAAGGAATAGTAAATTGATTTATTTTTGATATCATCGGTCAAAAACCAATATTTTTGAATTAATTTATCTAAATATGCAGTATCTGATATTTTATCTAAAATGTCATCTTTGGTAATGTTTGTGTTTGAAGTGATTAATGAAATGAGTGTTTCAAAATTAATTCCTTCTTTAAACGTAATCATTGAAGAATCTTGAACTGTTTGTCCTTCTAGTTCTTTAATAATTTCTGTAACATTCATATTTTTTCGTAATTTGTGTTCTCCAGCTTTTAAAGAATCTTGTTTATGTAGTTTTAAATACAATTTATAGCAAAGCTCAGATTTTATTAATTTTTGTTTTTTTAATTGTTTTGCTAAAGAATTATAACTGCTTCCTTCTGTCACTTCAAACACAATTTCAGTATTATCATTATTAACTTTACCAATTCCTAATAAATAGCAACCATATAGTAACAAAATTAATGAAATTAAAATTAAGATAATTTTGACTTTCTTTTTAAGTTTTCTTTTTTTTCTTTTCATCTCAAAAAGAACTACTCTGCAGTAGTATCATCCTTTTGTAATTCATCTAATATTGTTTGAATTTTATCCCATTCAGCATCTGTTTCAATTGGCTTTAAAGTAGTATTTTCATCAATTGTTCCATCTTCTTTTGGTTCATAAATAGAAGCATAAACTTTAATGTTTCCTTCTTCATCTATTTCGTTATCTGTGTAAACAATATAATTTTTGTTAGTTTCATTTGATTCAAATGTGAATAATACTTCATATTCTACTTCTTTTCCGTTTTCGTCAAATAATTTAAATGTAATTTTTTCTTCTTTCATGATATTCATCCTTTCATTTTATCTAAATAGGTTTGCAATATAATATTAGCCGCTAAACTATCTATTTTCTTTTTTCTTTTTTTTCTTGACATATCTGATTGAATCATATAATTAGTGGCTTCTACAGTTGATAATCTTTCATCTTGAAGTACTACTTCCATTTTTAAGTAATCCATCAATTTTTTCTGGAATTCCATTGTTTCTTCCGCACGAAATCCTAAAGAATTGTTCATATTTTTAGGAAGACCTAATACAATTTTTTGAACGTTAAATTCTTCTATTATTTCTTTTATTTTAGGAAGTAAAGAATCATAATCAGAATCTTCAAAACGAATTGTACCATAGGCAGAGGCAATCGTTAGGGTTGTATCGCTTAAGGAAACACCTAATGTTCTAGTTCCTAAATCAAGTCCTAAATATCTCATTTTAAACTATTCCTCAAAAGTGTTTCAATTGTTTTACTACGATTTAAAGATAGCATCAAATTTCTAGCATCTTTATAACTAGTGATATAGCCTGGATCACCACTAATCAAATATCCTACAATTTGATTATTAGCATTATAGCCACGCTCTTCTAATGTTTTTTTTACTTCACTTAATGTTTTCAAAATGATTTCATCATTTAATTTGGAAACATCATAGCATCTTGTTTGATCCATATGATCACCTACTTTATGAATACATTTTTATTGTAACATGTTTCTTTATTTTTAGCAACAAAAAAAGCAAGAATTATTTCTTGCTTAAAGTATATTGTTTTTCAGAGTCTTCTTCAATAAACAGTTCTTTTTCAAATTGTTCTCTTTCTTCTAATGTTGAGAAAGATATTCTGTTGTTATCTATGATTAAATCATAATATTGGTTAACAGATTTAGCATTTTTAATTTTTTCTGAAATTGCTTTTAACTCTTCTAAATCAGAAGAATTAAATGAATTAAGTGGAATTTTTGTTGTGAAAGAATTGAAATCAACTTCTTTTCCTGTTTTATCAATAAAACCCCATTTATCGTTTAGCTTAACTCTTGCTAAACCGTCATGAAAATCAGAAGCATCATCATACTTACATTCAATAACTTCTTTTCCTGTTTTATCAATAAAACCATATTTGTCATTTAATTTAACTCTTGCTAGTCCTTCAGAAAAATCACAAATATGATCATATTTGTATTCAATAACTTTTTTTCCTGTCCTGTCAATAAAACTCCATTTATCATTTAAACATACTCTTGCTATCCCTCCTTGAAAAGAATCAGCAAAATCATACATACATTTAATAACCTTTTTCCCTTGTCTATCAATATAACCATATTTGGAATGATTATTTATAACTAATGCTATGTCTTCATAGAAATCATAAATTTCATTATATTGATTTCCATATTTAATAAATTCTTTTCCAGTTGAATCGATAAGTTGCCTTTTGCCATTAAATTCTACATCCGCAAATCCTTCATGGAAATCACCAACACAATCATACATGCATTTTATAATTTCTTTTCCTGCCTTGTCGATAAAGCCAAATTTACCATTTGAATATACTTGTGCTAAGCCCTCGTGAAAATCATTTGCACTATCATATTTACATTTAATAATTTCTTTCCCTTTTTTATCAATAAAACCTATTTTATAATTTGAATTTACCATGGCTAATCCTTCATGAAAATCATAGACTTTATTATATTTACCTTTAAAAAGTTCTCTTCCTAATCTATTTATAAAAAAACTTTCTCCATTTAATTTAACCCTTGCTAAGCCTTCGGAAAAATCATATACCTTATCATATTTGCATTCAACAACTTCTTTTCCCGTTTTGTCAATAAAACCATATTTACCATTGGAACCTAATACTCTAGCGAATCCATTACAAAAACTATAAGCATTCATATATTTACATTCAACGACTTCTTTTCCTGTTTTATCGATAAAACCAATTTTACCACGCTGATTTTTTACTCTTGCCAATTCCTCACGAAAATCATAAACTTCGATATAATTATCAGTTTTTATCAGAATTCCTTCTTCTCTTAACATTTCCATATTTCATTTTCCCCCTTCTAAATGACCACTATTATACAACCATAGTTTTAAAATATCAACACTTTACTTAACAATCTTAATGTATCGTGAATTTTTACTTGAAAGTCCGTTTTTTTTTTAATGCAATAAGTCTGATTATAGTATAATAGATAATGTTTCTTTGCTTATAAGGAGGGATTTTAAATGAAAACATGGAAACATTTAACGATTGAACAAAGAAAAGTTATATCAAATGGGATATCACATAATTATAAATTAAAGAAAATTGCTGAAACTTTAGATTTTGATCCAACAAGTATTTCGAAAGAAGTCAAAAGAAACAGGAAATCAATTACTATCGGAATCAATATAACAAATTGTAAAAAAGTAAATAGATGGCCTTATGTTTGTACTGGTTGCAAGAAAAAATACAATAACCATTGCTGGTATACAAAATACAAATATGATGCTCAAAAAGCTCAAAATAAAGCTGATATTAACTTAATCAATTCTAGAAAAGGTATTGATATTGATTCAGATGAATTTCAAAAACTCGATAAAATTGTAAAAGATGGAATTGATAATAAAAAATCTATTTATCAAATAACAATTGAAAATAAAGAAGAAATCGATAAATCTGTAACTACTCTTTATAGATATGTAAACAATGGTTATTTAACTACTAAAAGAATTGATTTGCCTTATGCTGTTAAATATAAAAAAGAAAGCATAATAAAAAGTATGAGTATTCTGAAAATAAAGAAATTGACAGAACAGGTCATACTTATATTGATTATCTGGCCTATATGCATAAGCATCCAGGAATCTATGTCTGGCAACTAGATTTTCTTGGTTCCATTAAAACAGATAACAATAATATTCTATCATTTATTCTAACTGATTTGCAATTTGTTTTATTAGATTTAATAAAAAATCCTAATCAAGAAAAAGTTGTTGAATATTTTGATGATTTAGAAGAGAAAATTGGCACCGATGCTTTTATTGAATTAATACCAGTTATTTTAACTGATAGAGACCCATGTTTTACTGATATAAATGGAATATGTTTTTCTAAAATAACTGGAGAAGAAAGATGTAAATTATTCTTTTGTGATGGATATGTATCAAATCAAAAACCTAATGTAGAAAACATCAATAAACAATTAAGGTTATTTTTTTCAAAAGGAAAAACAATAGATACATATAAAAAACAAGATATAAAAAATATTAATCAAACGCTTCTTAATAGACCATTAAAATCTTTGGAT